>Ga0255054_10002208_pt1 | contig 11221 bp, 13 predicted proteins | sample JV7_2_23_MG_FD_188634 | JGI IMG/M metagenome (GOLD analysis project Ga0255054, IMG submission 188634) | Seawater microbial communities from Jervis Inlet, British Columbia, Canada - JV7_2_23 | ecosystem: Environmental > Aquatic > Marine > Inlet | place: Canada: British Columbia | collected... | reverse complement strand
CCAAAATTATGCTTGAAGGTGTTCAGCTCACCTGGAAAGAGGGCGACACCACAAAGACCAAGGTTGTGTCCGTGGCAGACTTTGCTAGGACTCTCCTACAGGAGGTAGGTCTGACTGTTGGCCCGCTCCCACTAGCACCTGATGCTAGAGGGGTGAGATACATCAAGCAGTCTGATGCTCTATATATGTATGTAGAGGATCCTCCACGACCGATACCAACTCGCTTTGGTCAGGACAATCTTAACATTGTAACTCCCCGATGTCTTTGGGAATTGAAGATTGTAGGCGCAAGTACACAATCTGGTAGACTAGGTGGAGAGAGACTATTCGCATTAGCAGGACCGCTTACTCATATGTCCACTAATGTATACAACTTTCCGTTCTGTAATGTATACAATACCCACCGCGTATGCTGGGGCAGTAACGAAAGTGTACACGATGAGAGACAGTTCTCAGAATTCCTAGAGGTTCCAGATATTTTCTGGAGCTCAGGATTCAATGGAGATCTTGATCGTAATCAGAACCACGCTGTGGCTGGTGTTGAGTATCATGGTACTGGAGCAGTTATGCGTGCCATGCATGAAACAGGACACGGGATTGATGAAGACTATCTGGTCCAACCCAGGCCATTCTCCCAGATCGTTCAGGAAGCTGAAGGAGCGCAAAGATAATGCTGAAACTTCCCAAGTTTGAAGGTAAAGTAGAAGGGTCTACAGGCACTACCGGCAAAGAGGTGAAGGTTATTATACCTGGGGAACGTTCATACAGGTTTAGACGTGACCGCCCTGGTTACAGTGGCCAGACTCCTGTATCAACCGCTAGTAAGGCTGATAAAGCAGCGCTACAGGCTGCACTACAGAACAAGTTTGTTAAACACCACGTCGGTATGCCTAAGCCAGAAGACATGATCGATGGTAATAACTATGTTGTCGGTCAAGACGGATTATTCCTGGTTAGGAAGAATGCCATAGGACTGTTTGTTACAAAAGCAGACAAGATACCGTTCATTGATGATGACAAAAACCCAGTAGAGGGATTCCACATGAGCCTCGAGAATAAACTACCCCATGAGATGCTGTTACAAACAATCTCATTCTTTAAGAAGGTTATCGCAGACAAAGGCAATGCTGAAGCCATGGTGCAGGTGCTTTTAAGTGAACGAGAGCACGTACCTGGATACTTCATGCATATAGCTGACCAAGAAGTCAGCGGAGCCTTCGTCAAGTTTAAGAGAGACGCTAATCTTGAGGATGCTAACACACTAGTACTGGACATTCATAGTCACAATACTATGGGTGCCTTCTTCAGTGCTACTGATAATGCAGACGAAAAAGAAGCTAGGATCTATGGTGTTATCGGCAAACTCAACCAAGACTGGCCCGAGATGAAATTCAGGGCTGGCGATGGTAAAGGTGGCTGGATAGAACTTAATCCTTATGATGTTTTCGAGACTCCTGATGTTAACGTAGCCGTCCCCGAAGAGTGGATGACCAAGGTTCATCAACCTGGCTCCGGTGTATTCGGAGAGCACAGCAAACCGAAGACTGCCTTTCCTACTCAGCCTGTAAATCCATATTACAGGAATGTATATGATCCATACTTTGACGGCTGGGAACGCCGTCCATGGCATACTGGAGACTATCCAAGAGTCAGACGCTTTGGCGGTGCTGGTCAAACCAACCAGGATGTACTGGAAGAGTTTGACTGGGAACGTTGGGAGAAAGAAACATATGAGGACGAGTCAATCCAAGTTGACCCACATGCTATCCCTGAGATAGATGCTAGCATTGAGATGCTTATCGAAGGTGCAGAAACTCTCGATAAGGAATCAGTGAAAGCTATGTGGCTTACTCTCATTGACAAACTTGACCCCATTGGTAGAGAAGAACTCGCAGAGACATTAAAGGAGTTGTTATAATGGCAGGATCTGGTAAAGATGTTATTATGGAGCTAGATTGTAGAGCCATGGCTGGCAACTACAACATGCCACAGAACATTCACATAGTTATGGTTGGATGTGGTGGCAATGGTGGGCATGTCATCCCACAAATTATGAGGTACAACAAATCTGTGCTCAACAGGCTATCTGAGCGTCCTAGAGCTGGACAACGTAGACAGGCCGGCTCTGGCCTACAGATTGAGCTCACACTGGTTGATGCAGATGTTGTGGAACAGAGAAACCTCACCCGCCAGAACTTCATAGCTCCAGACATTGGTAAGAACAAGGCCTCAGTACTTGCTGAGAGGTATGGTAGAGCCTTTGGGCTTGAAGTTGGCTCTGTTGAGGCATATCTAGACCAGGAAAAAGCAAATGAACTCTTGGCTCGTGGGCATGGAGGATGTCTGATCATTCTTGGCTGTGTAGACAATAACTTCACAAGAAGTGTCCTCCATAAGGCTATCTTAGAAGCCAGTAGTAGCGGAAGAGGCTACTTCAACATCCAGCATGTATTCTGGATTGATGTTGCCAATGAGAAGTTCGATGGCCAACTTGCCATCGGCTACAGAAGCTATGCTATGATTAACCGTGGCTACAGTAGCTTAAGAGATCGTATTAGAGAAGTTAGCTACTGGGAAGACATGGCTACACTGGCAGAAGACCTTTGCCAAGGGCTACCTTCGGTAAGAAGGGGCTTGCATTTCCCTATGCCATTCATTACTGAGCTATTTCCTACAATGCTTCAGGAAGCAGATGACTTTGATCCAACTGATCCTAGCTGTGCTGAGAATGCTGAGCAGGTAGATCAGGCTATGTCCACTAATATCCTCAGTGCAAGTCTTATGTTCTCTGCCTACTGTCAAGTTATGACAGCTCTCCTAGATAGAGGAGACGCCAGAACTGAAGAAGAGAGAAGGCCCAAAGCAAATCTTATTCACTTTGGACATGGAGGTAGGTTCTCAACATCATTTAATACGCCCAATCATCTTGCTAAGACACTTCTTGGAAATGAGGAGCTAGAACTCGATGCGTCGTAGAATGACCCAAGAGATAGCTGAGTCGGAAGACTTCACTACTCATGTATATGAGGTTACTAGAAGAATGGCAATCTTAGATTTCCTAGGATTGTATGAGCAAGCAAGACAAGATGGTATCATAGGTAGAATCAAGTATATTACTCAGTCTACCGGTTTTAATGAGTATGAGCCACAGGGCTGGGAGGTCTACATCACCAGGCTCCTTGGTAGGTGCCTGCGTTATTGGATTCCATATAGCAGTGTAATAGAAAAACAGCGTAACCGCATGTGCTATAACCTTTATACCTCCCGGATCCCAGAATTCGCAGAGATGGCTCAACTAGAGAATGTCCTTACTTGTAGGGGTAACTACCACCCTCACTATCGTATCTGGAGAGCAGCAAACAACAACGCTAGAGAGTATTGGAGAACCAGAGAAAGCATAGATTCCGAAATGGTCGACGCCCTCTATCGTTGGTATGATACGTTTAGAGGTGGCTTGAGTGGCTTCTCTCGTGTGAGAGTTGGTCAATGGCCAGGATGTACTATCGATTACGGTCAGGCTCAGTACCGTGGTAGTTACTACCGCGGCTACGGGATGCGCCATCGTGCGACTACCTTTGGTAGATACAACTCTTCTGAGTCCTACATGGAGTTTAAGGATTTACTCACAATAATAGGATCTCTGCATCAACATCCAGAAATGTTTGAAATGCTTGATACTCTTGCTGCCTACGATGTAGCAGATGAGCAAAGACAAGCACGAGAGGAGGACATGGCTCAACGTAATGCACGTGTCGCCACGGGGCTTCAAACACGACTACAAGATATACCTAACAATCGTCTCGTTGAGGAACTACAAAGGAGAGGCGTCATCAACGCAAATAGACCTGAAGCTGATGAGGATGATGCGGATGACGCAGATGCTCCGACTAATACACTCACTGAGAGATTCATGGAGAGCTTGAGAGCTAGAGGGAGAATAACATGAACCTCAGACGTAGAGCTAGACATGTTGCCGAATACTTTGACCGCATAGCAACATTTGATGAAGATGCGCGCAATCGTAATCTTTGTGAAAGTACAATACTTAAGAATTTCCAACATATTAGACGTGGTGCCTTACATGAAGCACTAGAGATCATAGAGGAGGCTAAAAGGCATCCTCTTATTCGTACTAGTAGTACTGTTATTCTCGATAGTATCATCCAAAGAATGAGGAAACTATAATGAGAATGTTTACTAGGGAGCTGTATGACCAGCTTGAAGAAGATGAAGATAGTCTTTATATTACCCGTCTTATTCCCAAAGGAAATGGTAGAGGTCATCGAAGGATAGACGAGCCAGCAACTGAGCTTATGCAAAGACAAAAACTGGCTCTTCGTGTTTTAAATCAGCATGCTAGGCTATTACTACATGTCCGTGCATGCGGATGTATTCCTAGGCTAGATGTTAGACAGCGTGTACTAGAACACGTAGGCTGGAAGTGGTCTCTGACCACTGATATTAAGGACTTCTATCCTAGTGTAACCTATGAAATGCTTGCAGCGATACCTGAGCTTAGAGCTTATCTTGACTTAGAAGACATTAGGTGCTGTTGCAGAACTATCAATGGTCGACTTGTACTCCCACAAGGAGCCCCTACTAGTCCCATGCTCTCCAATATCTCACTGACTCGTTTCGATGGTGAGATGGTGGCACTGGTTGAAGCGTGGGGACGGTCTATTATTGATGATGACTGGCAGAGCCTTACCTCTATACTCGACGACTCTTCAGGCGGAGCGCTGTACTCACGATACATGGATGACATCCTAGTAAGTATAGACAGCCCGAATAAGAATGACGCCGAGATGTTAAGAGAAGCGGTGCTGAGTCTGATCTCTAGTCACGGCTTTGTTCCTAACAGGAGAAAAACTAAGCTAAAACCTTATAGTCAAAAGCAAAAGTGGATAGGCTTCAGTCTGGTCGATAGAGATCCGGTCAGACTACAGCCCCATGTGGACAAAAACTATGTGAATGCCGTAATACAAGAAGGCATTGCCATGCTCACAAATGGTCATAACCCATACGAGAACGAGAGCTGGAATGGTAAGTCTGAGTATATCAGATACAACAATATAGCTAGATGGTTAAGAGTCAAAAGAAAGATGGCTACGGTTATGTACCGTAGAGGCATGGAGATACCAGATTACCTGAGGGGCCTTGGCGTTGTCGCCAGGGAATCAGGTCAGGTTGTGTCTCAGGGCGAAAGTAGACCCAATATACCTTACTCAAATATCTGGTTCACTACTGATGGTCACACAGGTGTTGGAGGTACTTAGATCAACCTAAGTACTTGACAATGGTGACTTTTAGTGTATAATAGTAATACAGGAGGAGTTTCACATGGAGATGAAAGATCTCGTAACAGAAATCAGGCTGTTCCCACCCAAAAGCAAGCAAACAAAAGTTCTTGCTAGTGGGTACATGGTCCTTGGTGGTCTCATCAAGGTTAGCATGGCTGTCGTGCGGAATGTCAAAGGCAATCCGTGGTTGGTTCTACCATACCACACGGATGGTGAGAACAACACTTACAACGATGTTGAGGGTATCAACAGAGATGCTGGTGATGCTCTGAAAGGCGTCGTTATGAAAGCCTTTGAAGAGTTCCAAGAGAAAGGGAACGAGTTTGACCAAACTGCCGAAGCAGCCGCTGAAGCTGAAACGGAAGAAGGCTGGTAAGGAGTAGCCGTGGACAGAGAACGTATTCTCAGTCTGGCAGAAGAAAGTTTGGAGGATGTGAACGGGACGCTGCTTACCGTTGTGCGGCACCCGTTCCGTCTTCCCACCTTCCATCAAGTGGTCTATGTTAGACCTACTAAGGAAAAGCTTGCAAAATACAGTCCGTTACATATGTCGGATGTATTTACATTCTACGAGCTAGATCTATGGATGACCGCATTCTTATCGGGGCTTCCATGGTCCATCTGGCCGGTACAGCCAGAAAGTATAGTAGATGTACTTTATAGAGATTCCCAGTTCGGAGAACTGGCAGAGCATGCATGCAAGTGCATAAACATTAGGTTCTTCGAGCCTGACAGATACATTAATCAACAACTATTATCAGTGCTTGATTTGGTAGAGACAAAACACCTTAATGTTCAAGACGCAGTAAAGACACTGCGGTGGGTGCTACTGGAAATAGGTACAGCAATCCATTTCGCTCGAACAGGCGACATAGAGACTGACCGCAACGTCCTAAAGAGGCACTTTGGGACAAACGGTGAGAATCTTATCGAGTTCGATAACGTAGTGGAAAACTGGTCTGAGAAATGTGAAGGTAGGATCAATGACATGGCTATGGAGCTTAAGGGCGCCATAGCATGTTCAAACATTGACTGGGATATTGACCTAGCCCTATTACAGGAGCTAGGGCAATTGGCTATGGGACTTAGGACTTTAGCATAATGCGACTAATAGAAACCAAAATGAGATGTTAATATTCTAATCCATAGTAACACTCGATGCTGCAGAGACAGCTAGTTGTTAGTATCTACAGACGCGTAGTGGAGAAAGCGTAATAGCGTCCCCTGCTAAGAAGCCGGGCAATCTAATATCTTTGGATGTTTACTATCCAACGTTATGAATCACAATGTGAAGAAGTTCGGTGGAGCGCACTATGTGAAAGCGTGGAGGGTAGACCCTAGCCTAGTAGCAGCACTGTCTAACGGCAGAAGAGTAGGCAAGTAAATGATAGAACGGATCAAATGAACGTGCGGACCGAGAGCCTATTGTTACGGCCCTGTCCGTATGCACTTATCATTCTTATTTTCGTTAGACCTCGTCGAGAGGTAGAAAGTGGAACCATACGGTTCTAGTGTGTCCCGAACGTAGGGCGCAGCCCGTTAGGGCTCAGCCCTATGCCATTATCAGGCCAATTGGCCATTTATATAACAACCCCTAACATGGAGGAAGCACATGCTTCAAAAAATGAAAAGGCTACTTGTAGTAGGAGTAGCAGCATTGTCACTTGCGTTCGCCATACCTGCTGCTAGTCAGGCCAGAGGCTGGAAGAAGCCTCCTTGCCCTAGCGGCACGTGCGGAGACGCTTATGCTGAAGCCAACGCTGGTGCTCAGTTCGGCTTTCCCGCCGTAGTCGATGACAAAGGCATGGGATGGTCCGTAGGTGGCGGGGACAACCTCGTTATCGAAGCACACGCTGTTGCCACCGGGAAGGATCAATACTTCCTGTGGTGGAAAGTTGCAGATGGAAAGGCTTTTGCCTCTGCTACTGTAAGCTCAACAGAGCTTGCCACGTTTGCCCTGGTGTTCTCTACTGGTGAGAAACTTGACACTGGTGGACTATCTGCAACCTTTGTAAAGGGAATCACTGTTCTCGACTTCGCTGCAAGCGCGTACGCAAAAGGTAACTTTGGTTGCCTGCAGACCGCTGAAGTCGCGCTAAGTGGAAACCTGATCGCTGGTGCCGGTGGATATGCGTTATCTACTGGACCCAACGGAAGTGGTGCCCTAACTGAGGCCTATGGTGAAACCACTGTCGGTGTAGAAGCCTCTGATTCTGACCAAGAGAGGTATGACTTCTGGTGGATTTTTCCTAAAGATCCCACTGCGGAAGCCAGCATTGATGGAAAGGTCATCGTAAAACAAGGCTTGTTCGTCATGGCCTACACCAGCCCAGATGGAACCACTACCAGGAACTTCGGTATAATTTCCGGAGGGAGTGCTATCGCCCTTGGTGATGCCAACCTCGTTGATATCGGAGCCTCTGGTCAAGTATCACAACAAGCCCGAGCTGTAGGCGTAGGAGCCACAGCATTCGGCAATAGCATGGCCTCCTACGAAGGAGCCGGCGGGAATGTTCATAACTCTCGCTGTGTCGACTTCGGTAGTGCAAATGGTCTTGCTGTTGTAACCGGCTATAACAATGTAACCAACACTGGCAATAGCGTTAGCGTTACATCACATCAAACTGCTTATGCCACTACCGGTAGCCCTGGTTACCAAGGCCCGCAGTAAACCGAAACGGGGCCTTTGTGCCCCCTTCAAAAAGAGGAGTTGCACGTGAAGAAAATAATGACATTCGCCGTAGCTGCCCTTCTGGCGATTGGGTTAACATTTGGCCCTGTCTATGCTGACGTTAATGGTGACCAGAATGTTGGTGGTGATCAGAATATCGTCAACGAAGATACTGTTGATACCCAAGCTCAGTCCAATTCCAACGCTGGAGTTGTTCAGAACTACGGAGATAGTATCTCGACAAGACAGATTCCGGGTGTTATAGCTCACCCCGGTTGGGTAAATCCGCAGTATCACAATGCACCTCGTACCAGAACCTGGAATATCTTGCAGTTCGTAGATCTTGCAAAGATCCGGCGCGTCTGGAATCGGGAACAGCTGGAGACTATTCTTAGTAATGCACCTGGGGATACAGGTGATGTTACGCCTATTCCCTACAATGCTGTACCAGCTGTAACCCCCAAGAACGAGAGAACCAAAAGAGACGCTATCGGAATCGTCTTTTCAACCACCGTACCGGACGGATATCATGACACCGGTGTCATTCAGGTTGAAGAGCCCGATGGTGACGTAAATGGTTTCAAAATGGCAGCTCAGTATCTGCTTGACGCAATGAACATGGGTGGTAGTGTACTCATGATCACTGTTGAAGATGCTGAGATTCAGCAGTACACCAAAGCCAGGAGTTTCTTCATTGGCGGCGGGATGTCTGCTATCGCCGGTGATGGTCCAAGTGGGGCCCACGGCGGAGGCGCTGTATCCGGTATTGGTGCTGGTAGCATCAGATCTGGTAAACAGCTCGCACCTCATGCGACTGCTGTTGTGCTTGAGGCAAATGATGACTGTGTTGAAGTACTCGATAGTGGTAAAGTCCGATGCGCTACTGACGAGGAAATTGCGGCTTATGATGCTGCAAAGTCCTTGCTCACAAGCCTGTCAGATCTTGACGAAGAAGGCCAAGGACCCAAACCAACTGTCGCTACTGCCAAAGATGGTAATGGTAAACTGATGAAAAAGTACTTCATCGAGAGCCAAAATCAATAACAGATTGGGTCAGGGCGCAATATTAAGTCCTGTGACCCATTAACGGACAGTTTCTCATAATCCGGACCCCTGTCACACAAGACTAGGAGGGTGCTGTGATTACAGAAGCTGCTATTCTTGGTGGTGCCTCAGCCGCAGGTTTTGGTCTGACATATACGCGGCTCCCGACGGCATTTAAGGAGTTCTGTCTAAAGCATCCGCTTCTGACGGACTTGCTTGCTACTTGGGTTACATACGAGATTCTTGGAGGGACATTGACAGCACTAATGGCCGCTGGTTTTGTATCGGTGCTGGTTAGTATCCTCCTGTATGTTCTCAACTATCGGGACAAACGTAAGACAGCCAAAGCAGCAGCATAGAGACATCTCCAAACCCCACTTAGGAGGTCACCGACGGGTGGCCTCCTATACTCGTGTAAACGAGGAGGGAGTGTGACATCAGACTCGAAAAGAGCCTGATGTATCTGCTCGAGTTCAAGTAGAAGCAGTAGTAGTAGTAGTAGAACAAGTAGTCAAACACAAATACTGGCCTATCATACCTTCGGTAGGTTAGCACTCATAAGGATATATTATGTATCTTACCCAAATTCAGATGGAATTACCTACTGAACTATTCCCGCTTCTAGCACATACTGTCAAATGGATCTACAAGGAACATGTTGACATACAACAAAATGTGCGCCTTATCCTCGAAGAGAGGATATTTGACGAAGGACATCCTGTTGCTTTTATGCAACAAATCTTTGATTTTCTATCATTACGTAATTTCGAGAAATCCACTTGTAGTGCTGTAGTCGACTTTATCGGTCTTGATGAAGTCGAGTACAGACTCTTGGTAGCTGTTCAGGACAAACAAGCCGGTCTTAAGATCGAGCTAGTCAAACGGCCAGAAAAGCCAATACTATAGATAGGATGGGAAATGGAACTCTCTTTCGGATATTTTCGTACAGACGAAAGTTCACACAATTACCTTGTGCCTGAAGAAATCATAAGGGACTTCGACAAAGATATGGAGACTATGGACGAACTCGCCGCTACTAGCGAGATGTCTCCTGAGTTCTATGCCGCCTGTAACCACTTTGACCAGAATTACGGTCAATACCGAATTGACGGTATTTCCGAATATAGGGTTGTAATGCCATGAGAGAATGGAAAGCATATCACGAATTATCGTGGCTTGGCAAAATAAGCCGAAAACTCGAAATAGCGCTAACAGGCTGGTATACGCTTTGTGGCGAATGCCACAGATTTACCCCTGATCGATATTGCCCATATTGCTAGGAGCGAAAAATGAGTGATCATGTTTTAATCCAGTTTGACCTGGAGAAGGTGTCTCTTGAGAAGCTCTTCGAGATTGAAAAGAAGCTCTTAGAGGTAGGAATCACATTCGACACTGGAGCCGGATGTGGCAAGAGAGATTGGGAGTGGGACTGGAGCCTAAAAGGCCCAGTTACCGTAACGACAAAAAAGCCTTTATAGGCTCATTTCGGAAAATCCCATTGAAACGGGGAATGCGATATATGAGTATTGAGGAATCCACGTTTAAGAGCACGGTTGTCAGCCCGGGCAGCCCGGAGGAAATTCATATGCAAGAGTGCACCGGCCTCACGTGTGAGGACTTTGTAGCCACGTCTACTGAAGGAAACTTGCTTGGCAAGTGGGACTTCCATCACATGGCTATGGCTAAGTTCTTTGGTCTCTTCTCTAAGTGTCTGAGTAGACAGATTGGTGCCGTCATAGTCAATGACAAGAGAATCATCTCTACTGGTTACTGTGGCCCTCCTGAAGGAACACACCACTGCGATAGTAAGGAGAGGCTAGACGAGATCATAGTTACTTACTACAATGCACCTGCTGTTCAAGAGCTTGCCTTTAAACTAAGTGATGAGTGGGGCACAGCATGCCCACGAAAGATCTTAGGCTTTAAGAGCGGTGAAGGTCTACATCTTTGTCCTTCAGCACATGGTGAGACTAATGCCATTGTTAATGCTGCCAGAGATGGCTCCAAGGTTAAGGGAGCCACGATGTACTGCTACTGTCCTATGCCATGCTTTGAATGTACTAAGTTGATCATCAATGCAGGCATTAGGAAGGTCTTTTATGTATCAGGTGACAGCTACGATAAGATGTCTCCTTTACTATTTAAGGGATCTAATACTCACTTGATACCTGTATCGAAGGAGACTATTGATCAACACTACAATGAG
>Ga0255054_10002206_pt1 | contig 11227 bp, 6 predicted proteins | sample JV7_2_23_MG_FD_188634 | JGI IMG/M metagenome (GOLD analysis project Ga0255054, IMG submission 188634) | Seawater microbial communities from Jervis Inlet, British Columbia, Canada - JV7_2_23 | ecosystem: Environmental > Aquatic > Marine > Inlet | place: Canada: British Columbia | collected... | reverse complement strand
TGGGGGGCTTGTTTTTCTGCGGTGGCGAGGAGTCAAGGGACTCGCTGTGGGCGAGCGTCTCGTCATGGTCACGGTGGCGGCGTCGGTGACGACCTACGTGGTCTCTATCGGTGGCGACCCACGGCACTTCCGCTTTCTGGCCTTTCCGTTCTGTCTGGCGGTTTGTTCTTTTGCGGGTGTCGCCGAGAGGTTGATCCAGCCTCTGTCGGCCTGGGGCCAGAGGGTGGCGGTGCCGCTGGGGGTGGCCCTGTTGGCCGTATTCTTCATCGCCTACCCTCCCCAGCTCGACGCCCACCCGGTGACGCTGAAAGAGAACCACCAGCGGGTGCGCAAGATCAGCGACGCCTCCTATCACCGCCATATGCGGCGCCTAAAGCACCGGCGCTGGAGCAAGAAGGCGAACCGCGAGCTCATGCGCGAGTACACGGAGCAGCATCCGACCTTTCGCTATGAAGGCGTAGGCAAGGGCTTTTGGTGCGTGCGGATCTACCAGCGCTTCGATCGGAGGATCATCCATTCACTCGGTCTGACCGACGCTTTCTTGGCGCGCACCGAGATGGAGGCCAAGCGAACCGCCCACAAGTGGGGGTTGAGGAAACTGGCTCGGGACATCACTGCGGTCTACCGCTCCACCAGCCAGCCAGGGCGGGGAATATTCCGTTGGGCCACCGAGCGCAACGAGGCACCAGAGTGGATCGCCGCGAATCTCGATACCATCGAGGTCATCGAGAGGAAGGTCTTCAACCGCCACCGCTTCTTGGAGAACCTGAGCCTCGCCCTGACCTTCCCGGGCAAGATCGATCCGGAGAAAGGTGACGATGGGTATCCTCGTCAAAAACGCTGAGATCATCACGGCCCAGCGACGTTGGCTGGGAGATATTCGGTGTCGGCAAGGCCGCATCGTCGAGCTGGGCCAGGGGCTGGACCCCGGCGTCGGAGAGGAATCGCTCGATGCCGGCGACCTGCTGGTCTTTCCCGGTGGCGTCGATCCGCACGTCCACATGCAGCTGCCCGTGGCAGGCACGGTCTCAGCGGACGATTTCGAGAGTGGCACCGCGGCGGCCCTGGCCGGAGGCACGACCACCGTCATCGACTTTGTCCATCCGGAGCGCGGCGAGGACTTCGTCGAGGCGCTGAGAGCCCGGCGGGAAGAAGCGCAGACGGCGGTGGCCGACTATGGATTGCACATGGCCGTTACCTGGTGGGGTGAGCAGACCGCGGAGTGGATTGAGCGCTGTGTTCGGGAGGAGGGGATTCCGAGCTTCAAGATCTACATGGCCTACCTCGAGACCGTGGGCCTTGGCGACCAAGAGATCATCCGCGTGTTGGAGACCACCGGCAGACTGGGAGCGGTGGTGCTGGTGCACGCCGAGCACGGCCCGATCATCGAGTATCTGAAAGAGGCGCTGTTTGCCGCAGGCCAGACCGGGCCCGCGGCTCACCCGCGCTCGCGACCGCCAGAGGCGGAAGGCGAGGCCAACGCCCGGGTCGCAATGATGGCCCGGCACACGGGTGCCCAGATCTACATCGTCCATGTCACCTGCCGGCAGGCGCTGCAGGCGATCGCTGAGGCTCGCCGGTACGGCCAGCGGATCTGGGCGGAGACTTGCCCGCAGTATCTGTTGCTGGACGAGTCGGTCTACGACCTGCCCGACTTCGAGTCGGCGGCCTACGTCATCGCACCGCCAATCCGGGCGACAGAGCACCAGGAACCACTGTGGAAGGCCGTGGCTGACGGTACGTTGCAGACTGTGGGAACCGATCACTGCCCCTTCGACCTGGCGGGCCAGAAAGAGCTGGGCAGCGATGACTTTCGTCTCATCCCGGGTGGCGCGGCGGGAGTAGAGCATCGTTTGGCGCTGCTCTACACCCATGGGGTAAACCCAGGACGAATCGATCTGCATCGGTTTGTAGATCTGGTCTCGACCAGCCCGGCACGTATCTTTGGCCTCTACCCCCGCAAGGGGACGATCGAGGTCGGTTCCGATGCCGACCTGGTGCTCTGGGACCCGGCAGCGACCGCTACCGTCTCCGCCGCCACCCACCACCATCGCTGTGACCGCAGCATCTTCGAAGGGTTCCAGACCACCGGGGCCCCGGTCACGGTGATCGCCAGCGGCGAGATCCGGTACCATGACGGCACTCTGCGCGTCGAGACCGGAGCCGGTCGGTTCCTGAGCCGTGCAACAGGTTAGTCGTTATGTCGGGGCGAGGTGATCACGGGAAGGAGCTTACCGGTGGCCAAAGGGGCCACATCGGCACCAGCCCTCCGCGTCCCGACGGCGAGCCCAAGGCGTCCGGTTCCCTCCAATACGCCGACGATTTCCAGATCGACGGAATGTTCTGGGGAGCCACGCTACGCAGCCCCCACGCCCATGCCCAGATCCACTCCTTGCGTTGGCTGCAGGAGCTTGCCCCCGACGGGGCCGTGAGCGTAACCGCTGCCGATCTGCCCGGGCCCAACGGAGTCATGCTCCTCGACGATGACTGGCCCATCCTCGCCGACAGCCAAGTCCACCACGTCGGTGAACCGGTGGCGCTGGTGGCGGCACCGACGAAGGAGGCGGCCAGAACCGCCCTGGAGGCCTTCGAGGTCCAGTACGAGCCGCTAGACCCGGTTCTCGAGCTCGAGCAAGCCGCAGGCGAGCCACCGATCTACGAGCTGAATCTGGTGCAGGGAGACGTGGAGCAAGCGCTCACCGACGCGGACTTGGTCGTGGACGGAACTTTCGCCACCGGACATCAGGAGCACATCTACATCGAGTGTCAGGCGTTGACGGCCTGGTTCGAGCAGGATGGCAGCATCGTGGTCAAGGGTTCCATGCAGTGTCCCTACTTTGTCCACAGATCCTTGCGGCATGCTTTCGGGCTGCCCGATGACAAGGTTCGAGTGATCGCCACACTCGTGGGCGGGGGCTTTGGCGGCAAAGAGGACTACCCGAGCCTGCTGGCACTGCATGCCGCACTGCTTGCGCGAGCCTGTGGCCGACCGGTACGGATTGCCTACGACCGCCACGAGGACATCATCGCGACCACCAAGCGCCATCCCTCACTGATCCGTCACCGCACCGGCGTCGACCGCGAGGGCACCTTGCAAGCCATGGACATCGAGGTGATCCTCGATGGGGGTGCTTACACGACCCTGTCGCCGGTCGTTCTCTCCCGGGCTGTTCTCCATGCGACCGGCCCCTACCGCTGTCCCAACGTCAGGATTCGCGGACGTGTCCTGAGAACCCACACCGCTACCAACGGTGCCTTTCGCGGCTTCGGGGCGCCACAGGCACAGTTTGCCGCCGAGCGCCAGATGGACCGCGTGGGGCGCAGGCTGGGCCTGGACCCAGTGGAGATTCGGCTGCGCAACGTTCTCGAACCGGGTGACACTCTGCCGACGGGGCAACGCCTGGACGAGAGCACGGCCGCCCGTTTGTGTCTCGAGACCGTGACGAAGAAGACCGACTTTCAGTCGCGATGGCAGCGGTTCGAGCAGCAGCGGCGCCAAGCCAAAGACGGCGAGCCGCGCTATGGCCTGGGACTGAGTCTGTATTTTCATGGCGCCGGTTTCACCGGCAACGGTGAGCGAACCCTGAATTCCAAGGTCAAGGCGAAACTGTTGGACGATGGCCGCGTCGAGATCCTTACAGCCGCCGTGGACATGGGCCAGGGATGTGTCGTGCTCTTTCCCATGCTGGCGTGCGAAGCGAGTGGACTGGCCATGGACGATGTCGTCTTGGCTGAGGTGGATACAGCCGCGGTGCCGAACTCGGGGCCCAGCGTGGCTTCGCGCACCTCGATGATCGTGGGCAGCGAGGTGGCGCGAGTGGTTCAGGGCATCTGCGAGCAGGTGATGCAGTGGTGGATCGATTCGAGAGGCCTCTCAGGTTCACCGCGCCTCGACAGCGGTGTTGCGAAGGTCGGCGACGAGAGCCGCCCTTTTAGAGCAATCGCCCAGGAGTATTTGCGTGAGCATGGCTCGCTCGAGATCGAGCGTCGGCACGAGCCCCCCGACTGGCAGGTCTTCGACGAACAGACCTATCAGGGCGTGGCCTATCCCACCTACGCGTGGGGTGCCGATGTCGTCGAGGTCGAGGTGGATCCCGACACTCTCGAGGTGCGGCCGCAAAAGGCCACCGCGGTTTGCGAAGTGGGTCGGGTGCTGCATCCGACACTCTGCCGGGGTCAGATCGAGGGGGGAACGCTGCAGGCACTGGGTTGGGCCTTGATGGAGGAGATGAAGCTGGAGGAGGGCCGGTACCTCAACGATCGTCTCGCCACGTACATCATTCCGACCTTCAAGGACAGCCCGAAGATCGAGGTGCGGCTGTTGGAGCGTCCTTGGAGAGGAGGTCTGATGGGGGCCAAGGGCGTCGGCGAGCTCCCCATGGATGGGGGGGCTCCGGCTGCGGCCGCGGCGGTTGAGAATGCCATCGGTATCGCGGTCGACACCCTTCCAGCTACCCCAGAGCGGCTCTTTGCCTGGGGCGAGAAAGGACAGACGGTTGAAGACTGAGCTGGTGGTCAATAGTGAGGCCGTCATCCTGGAGGGTCACCCCATGGCTCGGCTTCTCGACCTGCTCCGGGAGCGCCTGGGTCTGGCTGGTACCAAGGAGGGCTGTGGGGAGGGCGAGTGTGGTGCCTGCACAGTGCTGATGGACGGTGAACCAATCCTTTCTTGTCTGACCCCGCTGTTCCAGTGTGATGGCAAGACCATCGAGACGGTCGAGGCCGTCGCCAAGGGCAGAGCGAAGGATTTTGTCGAGCGCTTTGTCGCCACTGGTGGGGTGCAATGCGGTGCTTGCACGCCTGGCATCGTGGTTTCGGCGTGGGCCCTGCTCGAGCGCAATCCCCGACCGTCGCGACAGGAGGTCCAGGAGGCGCTGGCAGGCAACCTCTGTCGCTGCACCGGCTACGAGGGGATCTACCGCGCCATGGTCGAAGGTGAGGGCGACTGATGCGCGCCTTCTCACCCCGGTCGCTCGACGAGGCGGTCCGCCAGCTGGCGGAGCGACCCGAGCTGCGCCCGGTGGCCGGCTGTACCGATCTGATGGTCGCTGAGGCAGGGAGTCTCCAGAATCTGCCCGGAGTGCTCAATCTGATGAGCGTGCCGGAGTTGCGGGGAATCCGGTGGCGCAACGGTGTGCTGGAGATCGGTGCCACCACCACATTTTCGGCGATCGGCAACTCGCCGGAGGTCCGCGAGACTTTCCCCATGCTAGCCGCCGCGGCGTCGGTGATCGGCGGTTGGCAGATCCAGAACCGCGCCACGATCGGTGGCAATATGGCCAACGCCAGCCCGGCCGGAGATTCGTTGCCTGTGTTGCTGGCTCTCGATGCCGCCGTCGTGTTGGTGGGTCCTGGCGGTGAAAGGACCATGGCGTACAGCGAGTTCCATGTCGGTTACCGTGAGACCGCGATTCGCAGTGGAGAAATCATCGGTTGGATCCGCCTGCCGCGTCCGCACCCCGATTCCGCGCAGGCCTTCCGCAAGGTGGGTACGCGCCAAGCCCTCGCCATCAGCAAGGTGGTCGTAGCGATGTACGGCCGAGTCGAGGACGGCACGATTGTGGAGTATCGGCTGGCGGCCGGCAGCGTGGCGCCCATTCCGGTCCGGCTGGAGCAGGTCGAAGCGGCGGTTCAAGGACGTGCGGCCGACCAGAAGACAGCCGATCTGGCTGGTGACCGGGCAGCTGAATCGGTCCAGCCCATCGACGACGTCCGCTCCACCGCAGCCTATCGTCGCTTCGCACTGCAGCGGGTAGTCAGGCGGCTCACCCTCAATTCTTTCGAGTGATGGTCTTTCGAGGAGTAGTAGGATCCTTCAAGTTATGCCAATTCTCTTGCAAAGGGGAAAACTCAATGTTTTATCGCTTCAGAAATGCAGGGCCGTGGGTCGTGATTCTGGCTCTCGGTGCGATGCTCTTTGTCTCTGGCGCCGTTGCCGAGGTGGAGACTCGTGAGGCCAACAACGGCAACGTGATGCTGGAGGCGGTTCCCGAGGTACCAGAGAGCCTCGTGGATCAACTCAACCGTTATCAGAATGTGCGCAGCGCATCGTTCCAGGACTGGAGCGAGGACGGCGAGTCCATCTTCGTTGCGACCCGCTTTGGAGAAACCCGGCAGCTCCATCACGTCTCGATGCCAGGCGGTGCGCGCCGACAGCTGACCTTCTTCCAGGAGCCGATCGGAGGGGCTGGCCGCCGCCCCGAGAGCGCACAGCTATTGTTCTCAATGGACGAGGGCGGCGGCGAGTTCTATCAGCTCTTTATGCTGGACCCTGAAAACGGTGAGTCCTGGCGGCTCACCGATGGCGAGTCCCGCAACGGGGGTGGCATCTTCAGCCCCGACGGAAAACGGCTTGCCTATCAGAGCACCCGCCGCAACGGCCGCTCCAACGATGTCTGGATGATGGAGACGGATGATCCCGACTCGGCCAGGATGATCTTCGAGTCACTCGACGGCTCGTTCTGGGGGCCGGCGGACTTTGACGCCGCGGGCGAGAAGCTCCTGATCCAGAACTATGTGAGTATCACCGATTCACGGATCCATCTGCAGGATCTCGAGTCGGGAGAGACCAAGTTGCTGCTTGGCGGCGGTGAAGAAGCAGGGGTGTATCTCGCCGGCGATTTCGATACCGACGGTAAAGGCTTCTATTTCGTCACCGATGAGGGGAGCGACTTCAGGCGTTTAGCCTACATGAGCTTGGAGAGCGGCGAGGTAGAGATCGTCACCGACGATCTCGACTGGGATGTTGCCGGCGGCGTGGGCAGCGAGGACGGATCTCGCGCCGCCTTCACGACCAACGAGGGAGGTGTCAGCCGGCTCTATCTCCTGGATCCGGAGACGCGTGCGTACCGCCGGGTCGAGATGATCCCCACCGGATTGATCGGGGGGTTGGAGTTCAGCCCCGACGCCCGGCGCTTGGGGATGACCCTCAACACGGCCAATACCCCGAGCGATGTTTTTACGCTCGAGCTCGGTGACGATCCGTTGACTGCGACGGGGTTGACTCGCTGGACCTACAGCGAGGTAGGAGGACTGGACACCGACAATTTCGTGGTTCCCGAGCTTATTCATTATCCGACGTTTGACGGCAGAGAAGTCCCGGCATTTGTCTATCGCCCAGCCACCGAGGGTCCCCACCCCGTCATCGTCTACATCCATGGCGGCCCAGAGGCTCAGTATCGCCCCAGCTTCTCCAGCACCTTCCAGCTGTGGATCGCGGAGCTCGGGGCAGCAGTGGTCGCCCCCAATGTTCGCGGCTCGTCGGGCTACGGCAAGGAGTACGTGAAGTTGGACAACGGTTTTCTGCGGGAGGATTCGGTCAAGGACATCGGGGCGCTACTGGACTGGATCGCCATGCAGCCTGATTTGGATAAGAGCCGTGTGGCGGTGTATGGGGGCAGCTATGGCGGTTACATGGTGCTGGCCAGCATGATGCATTTCAGCGATCGGCTCGAGGCTGCGGTCGACATCGTCGGCGTCAGCAATTTCGTCACATTTTTAGAGAATACACAGGACTACCGGCGAGATCTGCGACGAGTGGAATATGGCGACGAGCGAGACCCGGAGATGCGGGCGCATCTGGAGAAGATCGCGCCCAGCAACAATGCCGAGCGATTGACAGTACCCCTATTCGTAGCCCAGGGCCAGAACGACCCCCGGGTACCGGTCAGCGAGGCGGTACAGATCGTCAAGGCGATTCGTGACGCGGGTTTTGATGTCTGGTACATGAATGCTCTCAACGAGGGGCACGGATTCCGTAAGAAAGAGAATCGCGATCTTTACAACCAGATCACAGTGATGTTCCTCAAGCGCCACCTGTTGGGCGAAGAGGTGGAATCGTCCGGGTGAGGTCGCCTCACTGGGCCGGTTGCCGATCTAGGATTCTCTCCAGGGCACCGGAGACGAACTCGTTGGGTCCTATCGCGAGGGCCTGGCGTAGCAGTCGCTCGGCCTTTGGGTCATCTCCCTGGTAGAAACTGAGCAGTCCCAGCAGGTAGAGGGCGCGCTGACAGGCGGGCTCTGTTGCCAGCACTTGATCCAACTCGTGCCGCAGCGCCGCGACGAGATCGGCGTCCTGGGCCCGTGTATCCAATCCCTCGACACCGCCAAAAGGTGGGAAGTGACGCAGCCCATGGCTCTCGACTATCGCCTCGAAGCGCCCCCCGCGCCGCAGATAGATGGCCGCGAAATCGTCCCAGTAGACAAGCCCCCAGCGTGCAGGGTCGAGCTGGTCGACCAGGCGTGCGTACTCGAACTCGGTGAGCACCAGATAGTCGAGCGCCCACTCCTTTGCGACATCGTCGAGCGGTGTCTGTCTCACCTCCTCCATCAGCGAAGCAAAGAGCAGATTACGGCCGTCCCAGAAGATGGGTGTGGACAGGGTCCAGTGCAAGTAACCGCCGTAATTCTGATGGTTGAAGAGGCGCCCCGCGATTTTGCGCTGCTCGAGAAAGCGAACAGCACCGGCAGGAAAGTGACGCGATACCGCAACCCTGGGGTGGTGTTGCCAAGCATAGAGCGAAGCCGTGGCGACAGCCACCACGGTAACGCCAACCAGCGCCTGGCGAACTCGCCGCCACCGCTTGCCCGCTGCCAACAGGTCACCTGGCTGACTGGCGAGTCGTGCAATGACCGGCAACGCAAAAAGAGTGAAGTAGAAGATGAACCGGTGCGACCGCAGCGACAGGACGAGGAAAGCGGTGACGGTCACGATCTGGGTCAGTGACAGAGCTTTGGCTCTGTGCAGAGGGAGGAGACCCCAGAGAAGAGCTATCACGAGAAGGTAGAAAGCGGGCATGGCTGCTGGCGCGGCGCCGGTGAAGTGACCCATCTCCATGGGAACCTCACCCACGAAGAGGAAACGTGCCAGCCGCAAGGGGTAGAGCAGCACCTGGATACCGTTGGGGTTGAGGAGGCTGAGCAGGAAGGAGCCGAGAAGAAGGGGAAGGTAGGGTCGATCTCCTCCTGCCTTGAGGTAGAAGGGAACGCTGCCGCCGCGCCTCCCCAACCAACGCCCGGCTAGACTCTCCATGGTCACCAGACCGAGAACAAAGAGGCCAAAAACAACCTCGCCGTGGAAGTTGCCCCACAGCAGAAACAGGGTGGCGATGGCGACCATGGCGATCCGGCTGCCGGTGCGATCGAACCAAGTCAGCAGCAGTAACAGCAACAGCACGAAGAGGGAGCTGAATAGAGAGGCGCGCAGGATGAGCTGGCCGTCAATGGCCCACAAACCCAAGGCGAGAAGTGCTACCAGGCCGGGAGGAAGGTGGGTGATGGACGCACCTGACGCCCGGATCGTCAGGATCAAGAGGAGCATCAGGATCGCCACGGTGAGCGCAGCCTTGAGCGCCACCAACCCCCAGTAGCCGGCAGCGAACCAAAAGAAATGCGCCACCACGCCAAAGCCCCACTCGTGACTGACCCAAGGCTGGCCAAAGCGCGTGAACGAGAACAGGTCGGTAGTGGGTACCCGCAGGTGTTCGACCACGTACTGGCCGGTGGCCAGGTGAAAGAAGAGATCGTCGTGGATGAGGGGTCGTGATCCCCACAGGATGGCCAGTAGCAGTACCAAGCCCAAGAAGAGGAAAGTAAGGGGCCGGGTTTTTGATTTCGGGAAGACGACACTCATTGCCGAGAGAATAACCTCTCTCGGATTCTGTGTCGCTGACTTTGCGAGTTCTCAGCCAGCGAGGATCCGCCAGACCTGCGCCACAACGAAACAGAGGGCGAATCCCATCCCCAGAGGAAGCAGCGCCGAGACCGCTGTCCACTTGGCGCTGCGGGTTTCCTTGTAGATGGTGTAGATGGTGGTGGAGCAGGGATTGTGGACCAGGCTGAAGAGCATCAGATTGATGGCCATGAGCAGGGTCCAGCCACCAGCCTCCAGCAACCGAGCGGTGGCGATCTGTGAGTCGAGCTCGAACATGACACCGGTGCCAGTGCCGACTCCTTGGATACCCGTAATGAGAACGGTAAGCATCAGAATCGTCGGGATCACGATCTCGTTGGCGGGTATGGCAATGATGTAGGCCAGCAGAATCAGGCCACTCAAGCCGAGCAGCCAGCCAAAGGGATGTAGTGCCCCGATAATGTATTCCGCGAGGCTGGCGCCACCGAACCGGATGTTGGAGACCAGCCAGATCACCGCGCCGGCCGGCAAGGCGAAAATCACCGCGCGCCACAGCACGATCAGGGTGCGGTCGATGATCGAGGTGTAGATGGTCTGCAAGACTCTGGGCGGCCGATAGGGTGGCAGCTCCAGATTGAAGGTCGAGACCTCACCACGCAGGACAGTGCGTGACAGCAGCCAAGAAGTGGCAAAAGTGAGAACGACCCCCAGTACCGCCACGCCCACGACCGCCAGAGCCGATATGAGGCCCGCGAGATACGCGGGTGCTAGACCGCCGACAAAGATCGAGGCGATCAGGATCTGGGTGGGCCAGCGACCGTTGCAGAGGGCGAAGTTGTTGGTGATGATGGCAATCAGGCGCTCGCGTGGGCTGTCGATGATCCGGGTGGAGATGATCGCCGCCGCGTTGCAGCCCCAGCCCATGGTCATGGTCAGAGCCTGCTTCCCGTGGGCGCCGACGCGTTTGAAGACCCGATCCAGGTTGAAGGCGACGCGGGGCAGGTAGCCAAAATCCTCGAGCAGAGTGAAAAGCGGGAAAAAGATGGCCATCGGCGGCAACATCACGCTCACCACCCACGCAGTGGCCAGGTACATGCCGTCGATCAGCAGGCCGTCGAGCCACCAGGGCATGGCGATGGCAGCGGCGCCGCTCTTGAGGAGGGGGTGAACCGTATCGATGAACAGATTGGCCAGCAGCTTCGAGGGTACATTGGCTCCGGCAATAGTGATCCAGAACACCAGGGTCAGCAGTAGGAGCATGATGGGGAAGCCAAAAGTGCGGCTGGTCACCAGGCGATCGATAGTGCGATCCCAGTCGAAGCGCGGCCGTTCTCCGGAGGGGGTTATCGACCGATCGGCCAAACGGGCAGCCTCGGTGTAGATCCCCTCCATGAGCTGCTGATGAAAGTCCTTGCCGACCTGCCACCGTAACTGGCTGGCAGTGGCGAAGATCGAATCGGTTGTTGTCGCGGGGTTTTCGACCGACCCATCCCCAGGATCCTGCAAATCTCCCAGCTCTCCCGACCGCACCGCTGCGGCGATGTGCTCGTCGCCGTCGAGCAACCGCAGGGCGACCCACTGCGCGTTGGGAAGCTC
>Ga0255054_10002204_pt1 | contig 11235 bp, 11 predicted proteins | sample JV7_2_23_MG_FD_188634 | JGI IMG/M metagenome (GOLD analysis project Ga0255054, IMG submission 188634) | Seawater microbial communities from Jervis Inlet, British Columbia, Canada - JV7_2_23 | ecosystem: Environmental > Aquatic > Marine > Inlet | place: Canada: British Columbia | collected... | reverse complement strand
CTCCACCATCGGGCCGAGCTCGCTTCCCTCTACGCAGCGCGCCAGCCGCGCGCGAACCGCCGCGTCCGGAATCGCCTCCAGGTGCGGGTGCGCATCGGGAACCGGGCACTCCCACTCGCCGCGGGAAAACAGGCCCGCGCGTCCGGCGTCGGCGGTCTTGACGGTCTGCACGTACCCGCGGCCTTCGCGGCGCACGCGCAGGGCCACGCCCTCGCGGCGCAGGCTCAGCTCCGGCGTGTCGAAGTACACCGAGTGCAGGGTGGTGGTGCGGGCGCGGCCCACGCCCTCGCGGCGGAAGACACCCATGCGCCGGAGGCGGGGAAGCATCTCCGGATCGATCTCGAGCTTGAGCTCGATCTCCTGAGGGACGGACTCTCTCACGGGACTTGAGAGAAGCTACCTCAACTCCTTGGGACGTACGAAGCGAAGCAGCTTGCCGCCGTGGGACACTACGTCCCGCCACGAGCCCACGGCGAAGCGCAGCTCCACCCAGGCGCCCGTGGGGTACTTGCGCATCAGGCGCCGGCGCAGGGCGGGGTCCCCCGAGCCCACCAGCAGGGTCGCCAACTCGCCGAGGCCCGGGTTGTGGCCCACCAGGAGCACGCTGGCGTGGGCGTCGGCCAGGCCCTGCACGCGCTCGAGAAGCTCGGGCGCGGAGGTCAGGTAGAGGCCCCGGTCCCAGCGCACGGCCGGCGGCGAATCCCAGCGGGGCAGGATCCGCTCCAGGGTCTGCCGCGCGCGGCACGCCGTGGAGCAGAGCACCAGGTCGGGACGCACGCCGCAGGCGGCCCAGTGGTCGGCCAGGGCCAGGGCCGCGCGTTCGCCGCGAGGCGCCAGGGGACGGTCGTGATCGTCCAGCGTCGAATCGTCCCAGCTCGACTTCGCGTGACGGAGCAAATGCAGCGTCTTCATTCGGCCCCCGGTAGGGCGAAGGCGATCAGGTGGTCTCCCGCCCGGGTTCCCAGCATGCTGTGGCCCCCGGCCGCGATCACCACGTACTGGCGACCCTCCGGTCGCAGGCGATAGGTCATGGGCGTGGCCTGACCGCCGGCGGGAAGGCGCGCCCGCCACAGCTCCTGCCCGGTCTCCACGTCGTAGGCCCGCACGTAGTCGTCGAGGCTGGCGCCGATGAAGACCAGGCCAGCGGCGGTCACGATCGGCCCGCCCATGCTGGGCAAGCCCAGGTTCAGGCCGAAAGGCAGGGGCGTCATGTCGCGCGTGGTTCCGAAGGGCACCTCCCAAACCAGCTCACCGGTCTCGAGCGAAACGGCCAGCAGCGTGCCCCACGGCGGAGGCGTGCAGGGCACTCCGAAGGGCGAGACGGGAACCGAGGAGTGGTAGAGGTACGGCGTGCCGCGTTGGGGCGAGATCGCGGAGAAGTCACCGTGCTGCTCGCGCGGGTGCGCCTCGGCGTCGCTGCGCGGGAGCAGGGTGTGGGCCTGCCCGATGCGGCCCTGAGCCAGGACCAGGAGCTTGCGCTCGGGGTCCCAGGCGCCGCTGCCCCAGTTGAATCCCCCCGGCGTGCCGGGATACGCCAGCGAGCCGCGCAGACTGGGCGGCGTGAAGATGCCCTCGTTGCGCAGTCCCTCGAGCCTCGTGCGACAACGCCCTCGATCCCAGGGCGTGAATCCGAAGGCCTGCCCGGCGGTCGCGCGCAGAGGATGCAGGGGCGGGGGAAAGGTCGGGAAGGGTTGCGTGGGCGAACTGGTTTCGCCGGGAACGTCCGTCTGGGGAACGGGGCGCTCCTCCACGGGGAAGATCGGCTCGCCGCTATCGCGATGCAGGATGAAGACGTGGCCCATCTTGGTGGGCTGCACCACGACGGGGATCTTCTGGCCCCGAACGTCCAGATCCAGGAGGGAAGGCTGCGAGGCGATGTCGTAGTCCCAGAGGTCGTGGTGCACCGTTTGGAAGTGCCAGACCGGCTCCGCGCTGTGGGCGTCGAGCGCCACCACGGAGCTTCCGTAGTGGTCGAAGCCCCGCCGGTGGCCTCCGTAGAAGTCCGGGCTCGGGCCTCCGAAGGGCACGAAGAGAAGCCCGCGCTCGGGGTCGGCGGAGAAGACCGACCAGGCGTTGGGCGTTCCACGATGGTAGCGGGGCTCGCCCTGGGGATCGGGTTCCAGCGGCGGCGTGCCGGGCGGCACCGGGTCGAAGGCCCAGCGCAGCGCGCCGCTGCGCGCGTCGTAGCCGCGCACGACGCCGCCGGGCGCATCGACGCGCCGGTTGTCGCCGACCATGGCCCCGACGGCGACCACGTCGCCGACGACGGTCGGCGCCGAGGTCACCTGGTACTCGCCCCGCTCCACGTCGCCGAGGCCTCGCGTGAGGTCCACGGCGCCGTTGTCCGCGAAGCCCGCGCAAGGGCGCCCGGTGGCGGCGTCCACGGCCACCAGGCGCGCGTCCAGCGTGCCCATGAAGACGCGGAGCGCGCACTCCGCCGCGGCCGGCGCCTGGTCGTCGCGCCACAGGGCCACGCCCCGACAGGCCGCTCCCCACAGCCCCGCCAGCTGCGGCTCGGCGTCGTAGATCCAGCGCTCGGCGCCGGTCTCCGCATCCAGTGCGAAGATCCGGTTCAGCGGCGAGCAGAAGTAGAGCGTGCCGTCGTCCAGCACGGGAGTGGCCTGGAACGAGGTGTGGGCGGGCGAGTCCGAGCGGCCCCGTGCCCAGTCCCCGGTCCGGTAGCTCCAGGCCGGCTCGAGGAAGGCCACATTGTCGCGGTCGATCTGGGTCAGGGGCGAGTAGCGCGTGCCACCGGGATCCCCGCCGTAGACCGGCCAACCGGCGACGGGGCCGTCGTTGCGCAGAGCGGGAGGATCGGCGCCGCACGCCGCGCTGGCGGCGCCCAAGGCGAGCAATCCGATGACGGTGCGGAGCGCGGGCACGAAGCCCGGAAACCCTACCAGATCCGAGTGCGGCCCCCGCGCGTGTACACTCCGATCGCATCGGAGGGGCTGCGTTTGAGTCTGCACACGAGCCGCGCCTGGCTGCCCCATGTGGCTCCCTACGTGCTGTTTCTCGTCCTGGTCGAGCTCGGTCGCTGGTTGCCGCTGCCGCCCGGCGTGGCCCTGTGTCTGAAGGTCGCGATTCCCGCCGCAGCGCTCCTCGCCTTCGCGCTGCGCGGCTGCTACCCGGAGCTGCGGGTCGGGTCCGGGGGCGCCGCCGGTTGGTTTGCGGACGTGGCGGTGGGCCTGGGCGTGGCGGCGCTGTGGATGGCCCCTTACGTGAGCGGCCTGCTCCCGCATCCGACCGAGGGCTTCGACGCCGGGGTCTTCGGCGTAGACGGGCGCACCGGCGCGTGGGCCCTGCGCGGGCTCGGGTTCGTCGTCGTTACACCCTTCGTCGAAGAGCTCTTCGTGCGCAGCTTCCTGATCCGCTTTGCGGAGCTGATCTCGCTGCGGGGAGGGCGCCTGGAGATCGACACGGAGACGGACTTCCGGAGTCTCCCCGTGGCACGCTACTCCCGCGCCAGCTTCTGGATCACCGTGGCCTGGTTCACGTTCAGCCATGTGAGCTGGGAGATCCCCGTCGCCTTCGCCACGGGTGTCCTCTACAACCTGTGGCTCTACCGGCGCGGGCACCTGGGTGCCGTGGTGCGCGCCCACGCGGTGACCAACGGAACGCTCTTCGCCTGCGTCCTGCTCGACGGAAGGCTGGGCTACTTCCTCTAGGGGCGTGCCCCGGCCCGGCTCGCCGGGAGCTTCACTCCCGCGGAACCACGTGCACCGCATGCACCACGACGCGCGTGCCGTCCCGTGCCTCGAGGATCAAACTCCGCTTCGCCAGGTTGCCCACGTCGCCCAGCATGCGCGCAGCATCGCTGCCCGTGGCGATGGGTCGGATCTCCAGCTTCGCGTCCTTCAGAGAGACGGTGCGCGCGGCCTCTCCGGCGCCGATCACGAGCTGGCCCGACTCCACGCGAAAGGGAACGGCGCGGTCGCGGCGCAGCATCTGCTGGAAGTCGCGGCGCGCGGTGTCGGGGCGGGGAGGCCCATCGTGGTAGATGCTGGCCCGCGCCTGGAGCTCCGGCTCGGGGTCGCCCAGGTCGTTCGTGCAGCGCGCCTCTCCCGTGCCCATGGGTTCGATTTCCAGGAGAAGGGTGAGTCGATGCTTGCGCCGACGCGGCGGCGCGATGTTGGCTTTGCGTGCCACACGCATGGGCCCGCCGGGCAGGCTGCAGATCACCGGCCCGATGTACCTGCCGCTGGCCCAGGCGAGAGTGAGCTCCTGCATGTTGGGCGCATCCTGGGCCCGGACGCCGGACGGGGCGAGCAGGGTCAGGACGAGGAACGCCGCAGCAGAACGGGCGGTTCGGAGCGGTCGCTTCACGGAGGCGGAGGCTATCGGCTTTCGAGTGCGTTCGCCTTGACAGGGCACAGCCCGCGTTCCACCGTCGGTGCATGCGTTGTTTCTCCTGCGGTGCCGAATTCGCCCTGGCGGCGAGTGAGCGCCTCGGCTTTCGCGAGGAGTGCACGGCCTGCCGCGCCGACCTGCATTGCTGCCGGAACTGCGCGCACCACGCCCCGAGCGCCTACAACGAATGCCGCGAGTCCCAGGCCGAGCGGGTGGACGACCGCGAACGAGCCAACCGCTGCGAATGGTTTTCGCCGGGCACGGGCGGGGGCGGCGCGCGCGCGCGCGAGCAGGACCAGGCCCGCTCGAAGCTCGACTCCCTGTTCAAGAAACCCTAGCCGGTGAGCCGATACCCCGTGTATGAGTGACCTCCGGGCCAAGGACACGTGGGCCCTCTTCAAGATCATGGCCGAGTTCGTGGAGGGGTTCGAAACCCTGCGCCCCATCTGGCCTGCGGTCAGCATCTTCGGAAGCGCCCGCCTGGCGCCGGAGCACCGCTGGTACCGGGACGCCGAGATCGTGTCCCGCGCGCTGTCGCAGGCGGGCTTCTCGATCATCACCGGGGGTGGACCCGGCGTGATGGAAGCCGCCAACAAGGGCGCGAAGGAGGGCGAGGGGCGCTCCATCGGCTTGAACATCCGCCTGCCCCACGAGCAGGTACCGAACGCCTACGCAGAGCGGGTGATCCACTTCCAGTACTTCTTCGCCCGCAAGGTCATGTTCGTGAAGTACGCCTGTGCGCTGGTAGGCATGCCCGGCGGCTTCGGCACCCTGGACGAGATCTTCGAGTGCCTGACCCTGAGCCAGACCGGCAAGGTCCACCAATTCCCCGTGGTGCTCTTCGGGGAGTCGTACTGGAACGGGCTCTTCGACTGGATCCGCAAGCAGCCGCTGCACGAGGGCATGGTCTCCGAGAGCGATCTCGATCTGTTCCGGATCACCGACGACGTGGACGAGCTGGTGGAGATCGTCCAGGAGAACTACAGGCGGCGCCAGCGGGTCCACGGCCCGAGTGCCGGAGAAGGGCGCGACACGCCGTAGGCCGGGTTCAGTCCCGAAGCGCGAAGCAGAAGGCGGTCTGGCCGATCACGATCTCGTCGCCGTCGGCCAGGCTGCAGGAGCGGATCCGCTTGCCGTTCACCTTGGTGCCGTTGGTGGACTGCAGATCCTCGATGGTGAAGGCGTCGCTGCCGTCGTCGAACTCGATGATGGCATGCTCGCGGCTGATGCCCTCGTCGAGCAGGGTGATGTCGGTGTTGGGGTTGCGCCCGATCACCGTTGCGTCGAGCCCGAGCTCGTAGCTCATGCCCTCGAAACCGCCGTTCTGGATGGTCAAAGCCGCCCGGGCCATGGTGCCCCCCTCTGGTCGACCAGCGCCGCTCGGGGTATCGGCCGATGCCCGGAGGGGCTTTAGAGGCGCCGGTGAGCCAGGGCGGGGAGGTCGCGGCGGATGCGATCCTGTTCCGCCAGGTCGCAGTCGGCCACCAGCACGCAGGGCCGGTCGCCGGCCCGGGCGATCACCAGGCCCCAGGGATCCGCCACCAGGGAGCGTCCGTAGCTGGCGCGTTCGGGGTTGTGGCGACCGCACTGGGCCGGGGCGATCACGAAGGCCTGGTTCTCCACGGCCCGCGCCCGGAGCAGCACCTCCCAGTGGTCCTTGCCGGTCTCGCGGGCGAAGGCGGCGGGTACGGCCAGGAAGCGCGCGCCCCGGGCCGCCATGGCTCGATAGAGCTCGGGGAAGCGAACGTCGTAGCAGACCGAGAGCCCGAGCCCGCCGAAGGGCGTCTCGGCCACCACCACGTCCTTGCCGGGCGCGACCGTGGAGGACTCCACGAAGGCGTCACCTCCGCTGGAGCGGAGATCGACGTCGAACAGGTGGATCTTCCGGTAGACGGCGGAGATCTCGCCCTGGGGGTCCACCAGCAGGCTGGTGTTGTGGATGTGCGAGTCGCCGGAGATGCGTTCGGGCAGCGTTCCGCCCAGCAGCCACACGCCGTGCTGCCGCGCCCGCTCGCGCAGGAAGCCCGCGATCTCCCCGTCGAGTCCCTGGGCGCAGGGCACCGGCAGCCCCTCGCGCCGCAGATAGGCGAAGTTCTCGGGCAGGGCGACGAGCTGGGCGCCCCGGTCGGCGGCCTCGGCCAGCAGATCCGCGGCCGCGGCCAGGTTGCGGGCCACGTCGTCCACGGAGGTCATCTGCACCACGCCCACACGCATGGCGGCAGGATAGCGGCGCGCGGGCGGCGTCAGCCCCGGAACTGCTGGGGGTCTACGCCGGTGCGCCGGATCACGTCGTAGAAGTCCTTGCGGTCCTTCTTGGCCAGGCGCGCCGCGCGGCTGATATTGCCCTTGCAGCGACGCAGCAGCCCTTCCACATAGCGCGTCTCGAAAGCGCGCTTGGCCTCCTTGAACGACGGAATGGCCTCGCCCTCACTCGACAGCATCAGGGCCTCGGCGCTCACCGCAGCTCCGCCGGCCAGGCGTACAGCCTGGCGGACGCGCTCGCGCAGCTCGCGGGCGTTGCCGGGCCAGCCCTGAACGAGCAGGGCCTCGCGGGCATCCTCGGTGAAGCCCACCGGCGGATCACCCTGCTCCTCGGCGCACTCCGCCAGGAAGTGGGCGGCCAGCGGCAGGATGTCCTCGTTGCGCTCGGCCAGCGCGGAGATCGTGATGCGGTGGTGGGGCACGTCCCCGAAGATCGATCCATTCCTGCCGCGGCTGGTGACCACCACACGGGCCCGCAGCGGCTGGCCGACCTCCTCGCCCTCGCGGGTGAAGTGGCCCTGCGTCAGCGCCGCCAGGAGGTTGCGGGCGACCTCGTCGCGCAACGAGTCGGCGTCGGTCAGCAGGAGCGTGCCGCGAGCGGCCTCTGCCAGGCCTCCGGAGTACTCACCGGGAACGGCGCCGTGGACGTTCGGCGCGCAGCCGAACACCTCTCGGCCTTGCAGCGCCTCGGGCAGGGCGCCGCAGGCGCGCTCCACGAAGGGCCCGTCGGTCCTCGCGCCCCACGCGTGCACCGCGCGAGCCAGGAAGCGTTTGCCCACGCCCGCCGGGCCGCACACCAGGACCGGAAGGTCCGACCGCGCTGCGGCCAGGGCCTGGTCGATGGCAAGCCGGGCGTCCCGACTGGCTCCTACGACCCGATCGCCGCGCCGGCGACCGATTCGTCGATCAGGGGGGCTGCCCACCCCGGTCGTTGCGTTTTGGCCACCATCATGCGTCGTCGTCGTCGCGCTCATACAGCCCAGACCCCCTCCCAGCCGATTATGAAAACTATTGAGAAGTCGGGATGCTTGTCAATGGAATTGCGGGTAGACTCGTCCTCGGGCTGGCCTCAAGCGGAATGCTAGCCGCTCCACCTCAGGGGGAAACCCCACATTTTGCCGATTATGGGCCGTTTTCAGCCCATCCGCGAGCCACGGGAGACCGCGTGACCAGCCCCCGAGGTGCGGGCGGCGCCCCGCGAATCCGGCGTCTCGACCCGACCCTGATCGACCAGATCGCGGCCGGCGAGGTGGTCGAGCGACCGGCCTCGGCCGTGAAGGAGCTGGTCGAGAACGCGCTGGACGCCGGCGCGTCCCGAGTCCGGGTGGAGCTTCGCGACGGCGGCGTCGGCTTCATCGCCGTGACCGACGACGGCTCGGGCATGACACCGGAGGACGCGCGCCTGGCGCTGGAGCGCCATGCCACCAGCAAGCTGGCCGAGGCCGAGGACCTGCGCCGGATCGGGACCTTCGGGTTCCGCGGCGAAGCGCTCCCGGCCATCGCCTCGGTCTCGCGGCTGCGGCTGCGCACGCGGACCTCCGACGCGGAGCAGGGCTTCGAGATCCGCGTCGAGGCGGGAAAGGTGGTGGACCAGCGCGAGGCCTCGAGTGCGCCGGGAACGCGCATCGAGGTGGCGGATCTGTTCGCGGCGATCCCGGCACGCCGCAAGTTCCTCAAGACTCCGGCGACCGAGTGGGGCCACGCCGCCGACTGGCTGGCCCGGGCCGCGCTGGCGCTGCCGGGCGTGCACTTCGACGTGCGGCGCGACGGGCGCGACGCCATCGCCTGGCCGGCGGTGGACGATCCCCTGGAGCGCATCGCCGCGGTGCTGTCCGAACGCGAGGCCGCCGCGCTGGTTCCGGTGCAGCGTCACGAGGGGGATGCGGTGGTCTGGGGCTTCGCGTCGCGACCCGATCACCACCGCGGGACCGCGGTGGGCCTCTACCTGTTCGTGAACGGACGGCCCGTGCGCGATCGGCTGCTGCGGCACGCCGTCGTGGACGTGTACCGCGACCTGCTGCCGCGCGGGCGCTTTCCGACCGCGGTGCTCCACGTCGACGTGCCGCCCGACGCTGTGGACGTCAACGTCCACCCGGCCAAGTGGGAGGTGCGTTTCGCGGATCCCCGGGCGCTGCACCGGCTGGTGGCCCACGCGCTGCGCGGCGCCATCGAGAGCCGTGGCTGGCTGCGCGGCGCCGACCCCGCAGCGCCGAGCGCGCTGCCGGCGGCAAACGCGCCGCGCGCTTCGCTTCCCGCCGATCGCGCCGCCGAGCCCGGACCCGGCGACTGGCTCTTTGCACGGCGCTCGCCGCAGCCGGAGACCGGCGCTCCGGCGCAGTCATCGGAGCCGGTCGATGCTCCGATCCGCTTCTCGGACCTGGCCCTCGTCGGTCAGATCCTGGCGACCTACCTGGTGGTGGAGAGCAAGGACGCGCTGCTGCTGGTGGACCAGCACGCAGCCCACGAGCGCGTGCTCTACGAGCGCCTGCGCGCGGCCTGGCTGGAGCGCGGCGTGGAGCGACAGGCTCTGCTCGTGCCGGCCACGGTCGAGCTCGAGCCGGCGGCCGTGGCGGCGCTCTGCCAGCACGCCGCTGCGACGCTGCGGCTGGGCTTCGAGCTGGAGGCCTTCGGGGAGGGCGCGGTCGTCGTCCGGGCGCTCCCGGCACTGCTGGCCGGCCGCAGCCCCGCCGTGCTGGTGCGCGGCCTGGCCGATGAGCTGCGCGACGCCGATGCCGAGGGACTGCAAGCCGAGCCCGGGGCGCGCACGCTGCCCGAGGCGGATCGCGCGCTGGCCACCCTGGCGTGCCACTCGGCGCGGCGAGCCGGCGAGCCGCTGGTGGCGCAGGAGCAGCGAGCCCTGCTGGACTCGCTGGATACGATCCCCTGGGCCCCCACGTGCCCCCACGGCCGCCCGGTGGCGGTGCCCTTCGAGCGAGCCGAGATCGAGCGGCGTTTCGGCCGCCGCTAGGAGCCTGACCCAAGCTGGAGTGCGCTGGCCCGGGCGTCGAGACGCCGCGCTGGCAAGGCGCGCGACTGAGCGATAGCCGTAGCTACGGCGCAGGGAGCGCAACGCCGCCAGCGCGGATGGATCGGCGTCCGGACGGTGTGCTCCAGCTTGGGTCCGGCTCCTGGGAGCCGGAGCGCTACGTTCGCCGCCCGTGCCGAAGTGCGACACAAGATCGCCGGTGATCGTCATCACCGGGCCCACGGCGACGGGGAAGTCCGGGCTCGCCATTCAGCTGGCCGAGCGCTGCGCTGGTGAGATCGTGAATGCGGACTCCATGCAGGTCTACCGCTACCTGGACATCGGGACCGCCAAGCCCAGCCTCGCCGAGCGCGCCCGGGTACCGCACCACATGTTCGACGTGGTCACACCGGACGTGGAGTACAGCGCGGGTCGCTACTGCAGCGAGGCGCGTGCTGCCGCCGCGGCGATCCACGACGGCGGCGCTCCGGTCCTGCTGGTGGGCGGCACCGGGCTGTACATCCGGGCCTTCCTGCAGGGGCTGGTGGAGGAGGGCGGCGCGGCCAACCCCGAGCTGCGCATGCGCCTCGAGGCTGAGCACGCGCAAGCGGCGGGGGAGGGCGACCCGACGCGGCTTCACCGGCGCTTGGAGAAGGTGGACCCCGAGTCGGCCTCGCGGATCCACCCCAACGACCTACGGCGTCTGGTGCGCGCCCTGGAGATCCTGGAGCGCACCGGCGAGCCGCCATCCCAGGTGCGCAGCCGGCAGGGCTTCGACGATGCACCGTACCGCGTGCTGCACCTGGCCCTGGACCTGCCCGTGGCGCAGCTGGATGCGCGCATCGACGAGCGCTGCCGGCGCATGCTGGACCGCGGGCTGCTCCAGGAGGTGCGCGACCTGGTCGCGCGCGGCTACGGCCCGCAGCTGCGTCCGCTTCAGGCCATCGGCTACCGCCACATGTGGCCGGTGGTCGAGGGCTCCGACACGCTGGCCAACGCGCTGCCCGAGATGCAGCGCGACACGCGCCGCTTCGCGCGGCGCCAGCGCACCTGGCTGCGCAGCGTGCCCGACGCGCGCTGGGTGGACCCCCGCGACGGGGCGAAGATCGCCGCGGATGTGGCGGCGTTTCTGGAGGCTCCCCTTGGCCCCTCTCGCTGACCTGGACCCGGCCGGTGCCGGATTCGTGGAGGGGAGGCGGGCAGCTGAGCCGCCGGTGGCACAAGATGTGCATTCCCCCCGGGATGAAACGGACTGGGTGAGCATGCTGTCACGGGCCTGCGCCCGAGCAGAGTGCGATGCTGGGAGTCCGTAAACTGCGGGAGACGCCATGGCCGATGACGAGCGGGTAGCCAGCGGCGACGAGCACGATGCCATCCGCCTGACCCACGAGGCGCACCGGACGATCGGGGTGCAGATCGAGGAGCTGGCCAGCTCGCCCGACCTGGAAACCACCGCGCGCCGGCTGGCGTCCTTTGCCGAGGTCCTGGCGGCCCACTTCGCCGACGAGGAGGCGCCTGACGGGCTCTTCGACGTGTTGCGCTTCAAGCGCCCCGAGATACATCGACGTCTCAAGTTCCTGCAAGAGGATCACCGAAGGATGATGCAGGCCCTGGAGGTGTTGCGGGCCGCAGCGGGGGACGACGGCTGGTCTTTTTCG
>Ga0255054_10002197_pt1 | contig 11251 bp, 11 predicted proteins | sample JV7_2_23_MG_FD_188634 | JGI IMG/M metagenome (GOLD analysis project Ga0255054, IMG submission 188634) | Seawater microbial communities from Jervis Inlet, British Columbia, Canada - JV7_2_23 | ecosystem: Environmental > Aquatic > Marine > Inlet | place: Canada: British Columbia | collected... | reverse complement strand
GGTTGCCCCCACATCCTTGGCCTGAAATACGGTATAACCGTTCCAGCATTTAGCGGGCTCATAGACGGTTGCCCCCGTCGGATAAACAGTTGGGAATCCCATCGAATTTTCCTCCGTTTGTTTTTTATGCAATCCTGGACCTAATGCGCAGCCCCAACATCAGCAAGCCCAACCCTCAAAAGAAAGCGGATACTCCCGCCGATGATCCGCATTTCGGTTGGCAATCGCCGTGAATCCAGGGTCGCCTTTTTATAAATCGCCCCGGTGGGGCAAACCACCAGACAGGGCGCATGCCCACATTGAGAACAGCCCAAGGAAACAAACGTGACTTTAACCGATGCCCCTGAAAACAGAACCTTATTCGAAAGTCAAAAAGAAAAGCAGATTTGAACATCACCCCTTCATATCGCCAAGAAGTTCCAAAAGCAATTATAAACCGGATCGGTTAACAAGGTCGACCTAGCCCGCCGACATGGTATGAGTCGAGCAATGTCACAAAAATCATGAACTTTCTCAAGCTCGAATCCAAAATAAAAGAAGAAAGCTTAGGAAGATTGTCAGGTTATCGAGAGGATTTTCGAACTCCAGATTCGATACGAGAGCCATATCAATGCATTCATATCCTTAGCGGCATGGTGGGAAATGCGCGAGGGGGCTAAACGAAACGGACCCTGTATTTCGAAAGGAGAAAACGACTTTGGCCTTAAATTCAGAACTGTACTTTTTTCGTTTGTTAACATCAACATGACAGTTCATGAACTGGGTTGAGATTTGATCAAATCCGGGAATTGCAGGAAACTAGAGGTTTTATGATTAAATCTACAGCAACCAGTAAATTTGAGCGACCCCTATATATTGCGGTTGGTAGATCCTCCTTCCGGGTGGAGATTTCCTGAAGATAAAATTTGGAGAGATCAAAAATTTGTTGGATGTGCTGACGTAATATAAAGTATTGGGATTTTGTAGATTAGGTTTAAATCGGATGAAATTTTACCGAATAAAAACTTGGGGATCTTTATGGAAAAATTTTCAATATGCTAAAAATAAGGTTTAAAATTTAATGGTTGTTCGGTTTGATTGTTAGTTCTGAACAAAATAGGTCAGATAAAATTCTGGCTTCTGCTATTAAAGGCAGGGTTCATTCACCCTGCCTTTAAAATTTTACCGGAGCTCTTTTTTTCTAATGCTTCTGATCTATTTATCGATCACATTAACGCCAAAGGTCCTTAGAACTGTCAGCCCTTTCTTGATTGTTATGGTCCATTTTCCGAGCTTATTCAATTTATAGCTATCCACCAACCGATAGCGAATCGACCCCTCTACTTTATGGGCTGCTAAATTTCGAGGTACCCCCTCATGTTTATACTCCACAAAAATGTCGTCATAGGTGCCCCCTTTAGGAACAAAAAACTGCATCCATATCTTGATCGGTTCTCCCAAGGTGAATGCCTTCGGGTCGGCGGGCTCTTCACAACTAAGGGATTTAACCGTCTTACACATTTTGGCGTCCGTCAGAACTGGTCCTTCGGTTTGGCCGTTGTAAAAGTAATCCACAACTTCTTTGACCATCTTCGACGTGGGCGCTGCCATTACATGCAGCGGGGAAAAAATCACCAAACAACAAAAAGAAAAAAATAAAAACAATGCCAGGATCCTATTCATGGTAAACCTCTCTTTCTTTAACTTAGGGTATTGTCAGATTATATACGGCCAATGACCAGTCCGGTGAGTCGAACCGAATCAATTTTCAATAGTCAATTCTCCGCCTTCGGCGAATCCGGGTTAGCTGGGGGATAGAAAAATTGAAGGTTTGAAACAACAGCTTCTAATTTAGGTAGATCACTGCAACAAGCGTGCAAATTAATATACTTGAGCAATTATGTAATCATCAGAAGGGGTTATAGTTCACCAACTAGAAAACACATCTAAATGCCTTATACAAAATCAGACAGGTATTGTATTATTTTATTAACATACAAATTGCCAATAATCCGCGTGAGGATTTTTATTTATTATGGTACAATTAATTAATTGATTCAGCTGTCGCCTATTTTCCCCGGTTTGGGGGCGCGAACTCACGGGACCGGTTTATCAGACTGCACAATGCAGGGACATTACATAATGTAAACAGCAATAAGATGCCAGTATTAACGAAAAAATTTAAAAATAAACCACTAGAAGAATATCAACTTCAAAAAGGTGCGTCTTTAACCATCGGCCGGCGGGATGACAGCGACGTGGTGATCGATGACCCCTCTGTATCCGGACATCACGCCAAGATAGACTCGCTGGGTGATCGGTTTGTGCTGATTGACCTGAAAAGCAAAAACGGTTCTTTCGTCAATAAGCAGCTCGTTGATTCACACTGGCTCAATCACGGGGATGTCATCACCATCGGCGGACATTCATTGGTCTTAAATTTTTCCGAAGATGAACTGCGGTGCGCTAAAAAGGCGGATGACTTTGACGACACCCTGGTGATAAATTCCACCGATCATCGCCGGATGATGATCAGGAGCAATCCCAACAAAAGCATTAATGTGGTGAAATTCTGGGATAAGAGCCAGAATCGAGGCACCGTGAGAGACATCGAACCGCAGGTCTCCGGGCCCCGGAGCGAGAGGAGTGAGCCCGCCGGTGCCCTGACCTACTTAGCCGGCGGGAGCGGCACCGTGCCATTGATACGAAAGATTACAACCATCGGCAAGGATCCCAGCTCCGACATTGTCGTTAAAGGCATGCTGATCGACCCGACCACTGCCACCATTAGGCTTGAGAGCGATGGTTACTACTTAGACTACATCAGTGGGTTCACCAAACCCAAAGTTAATGAGAACATTGTTAAGGAATCGACCATCCTGAAGAACCTCGATATCATTGAAATCGGCTCGGCCAAGCTGCAATTTTCAGACAAAGCCCTCAAAGAGTAACATGATCCTCCCCACCCGTCACATCCCCGACACCGGCCAAAACCTGTCATAATCTCAATCGTATTGACCAATCCCGGGGAATGTGTATAAATGAGGGCAATCAATACCTGAATCTTGCAAAATCCAGGTAGTACCTTCAACCCACCAGGAACAGAAGGCAGATGAGTGCGATGCAGCCCTTAAAAACAGATCGATTTATGATCACAGTTGAGGTCGTACCTCCGGCCGGTACCGACACCGAACCCCTTCTGACCGCCCTGCAATCCCTGCAGGGCCTGCCGATTGACGGCTTCAGCGTAGCCACCAATCCCGTCGCTGAAGGCATTGCCAACGCCCGGGAGGTGCTCAACCTGGCCCGCGAACACTTTGCCGGTGCGTGCCTGATGCCGCCCTTTGATCGCTACGAAATGCTTGGCGATATTCTGGGCGAAGTTTAGGAATACCCCGACCTCCCCGCAAGACAATGCGGGATAAGGAAATTCAATTATATGAGCATCAAAACAAAAACCCTTATTTTCCTTATTATATTAGGCATCATTGACATGGTGATCCCCATCCCAATTCTCGGAGTGGTCCTCATATACGTTGTATTCCAAAGACCCTCCTGGTTTATGGATGTTGTCAGCGAAATTTACAATACCGCTTAAAACGAATCCCCATTGCCGATGGAGGCGAATATGGAGCACGTGTGTCGCCTTGTGGTGAAGCGCATTGAGTTGCCCGGCATCTTTCTCAAATTCCGGAATTATCGGGTATAGCGAAAGGAATCATTTATGAATATTTTTAAAAAAGCGCTCACGCCGACCAGTATTTTTCTGGTTTTTATATTCCTGATAGTTCCTGCTTTGTACCAATCTGCCTCTGCGGCTATGATCGGAACCGAGATTTTATTGAAGGCCGATCGCAATCATGAAACCCGCGACTATCTTAACCACCTGATTTCCCGTAAAGACATCCAAAAAGCATTAGTTAACCGGGGGGTTGACCCCCATGAGGCAAAAGCCCGCATCAACAGCCTGTCCGATGATGAAATCGAGATGATTGCCGGAATACTCGCCGACCTTCCGGCGGGTGGAGACGCTACCGGCTTTGTTGTAATTGTCGGTGCTGTCATTATCATTCTGATCCTCATCGTGGAATACCTCAGCGAGGTGAAAATGTTTCCCCAGCTCTATTCAGACGAATAGAAGCTATCTCAAATCTGGGAGGTGAGCATGCCTTTCTGGCAGCTGAAATAAACAGGTCCGGGCCCGGCGGGAATTTCCATCAGCTATAAGATAGCCGCTGAATGACCGGCCACCAGAATCAAGCTCAAAATCGTATTTCGAACTCACCTCTTATCGCTTGGCAATTAAGCGGGTCCCTTTGAAATTTCCTATAATATACTGAATTCTTGACGAAAATCGATTCCTATTATATAATTAACAAGGAATGATCAGCATGTGTCTACGGACTGTTCGTCAAGGGAACAGGTAAATTTCGAAGAGCATTAGAAAATGTCAACCTTAACGCTTAAATTGAAAGATGAATTACTGGGAGAGTACCAGCTACAAGATGGCTTTTCCCTGACGATTGGACGGCGGAATAGGAATGACGTTGTCATCCAGGACCCGGCGGTATCAGGGCATCATGCCAAAATAGACCCGGTGGGCGACCGGTTTGTGCTGATTGACCTGCAAAGCAAAAACGGTACTTTTGTCAACGGCCGGCTCGTTATATCCCACTGGCTTAAACATGGAGACGTTATCATCGTTGGAAATCATCAACTCATTTATAACCAGTACGGCACTCAACAGATTTTCGATGACGATTTGGAGGAACTGGATAAAACCGTCATCATGGATACCTCGCGCCATCGCAATATGATGATCAAGAGTAATCCCACCAAAAGTATCAACGTTGTGAGGTTCTGGGATAGGGAATATGATCAAAATGTGGACAGAGAAGGTCTGCCCAGAGCGACCAAGCCCTTCTCGGCAAATGATGACGATCAACCCGCCGGGGTCATAACCTATTTAGCCGGCGGGTTCGGCAAGGTTAAACTCAAGCGAAAAATTTCAACCATTGGAAAGCATCCCTCCTCCGATGTGGTTGTCAAGGGCCTGATGGTCGGGCAAACCGCGGCCACCATCACCCAAAAACCCGAAGGATTTTACCTCACCCATATCACCGGTCTGGCCAAGCCCAAAGTAGACGGCAACACTGTAAAGGTGCCGATCATCATCGACGACCTTTCCATCATCGAAATCGGTTCGGCCAAACTGCAGTTTTCATTAGAAGACCCGAAGGTGTGAAAGGGGCATGTTGTAAGGTTGATGGTTCATGGTTCAGCGTTCTGGGTTCTGGGTTTTAGGTTTTAGGTTGACCGTGAGACGGAATCTTTTCTCTGTTTTCTAAAAAATTATGCCTGATAAAATCAAAAACCAATTATAGGGCATTATGAAATATTCAGTTATCATCCCGGCCCATAACGAAGAAGCGTTTATCGGTAAATGCTTACAATCAATTAAATCAGCTGCTGATCAGGTTCCCGGTGAGGTAGAAATAATTGTTGCCCTGAATCGCTGCACCGACCAAACCGCAGACATCGCCCGAAGTCATCAAGCCCTTATCGTTAAAGAGAACAGCAAAAATCTGGCCCGAATCAGAAATGCGGCCGCTAGCGTTGCAACCGGGAATATCATTGTCACCCTCGATGCCGACAGCCGGATGAGCAGCAATATGTTCGTGGAAATAACCCGGTACCTTTCAACCGGTAAATTCATCGGTGGTGGCGTCATGATCCGTCCTGAAAGACTTTCGGTGGGTATTTTCATGTCGTTGCTGACAGTAGTGCCTTTTCTCTTGATTCACCGGGTTTCCGCCGGTTTGTTCTGGTGTAACCGAAGTGATTTTGAAGCCATTGGTGGCTTTAATGAAGCCCTGGTAAGCGCGGAAGACGTTGATTTTGCAATACGCCTGAAATCATACGGCCGGAAAAAAGGAAAGCGTTTTAAAACGCTCATCTGCGCCCATATTGTCACATCCTGCCGAAAATTCGATACCTTCGGAGACTGGTATCTGTTTAAACACCCCGGTTTGGTCCGGAAAATCCTAAAAGGCGACAACCAGCAGGCCGCCGATCTATTCTACTATAACACCGATCGATAAGTCCCGCCCAAACTGTAACCCCCGCCTTCCAACCAAAAACGGGGGTATTAAATGACGGCGTCCTAAAACCGTTTTTGTAGACATGATTCTTGCCGTACAAATCCCGCCATGGCGGGACTCCGCAAGTGGTCGTTGACTCTGTGCCATTAGTGTATTAAAAAAATCGCAAGAACTAAATCTTAAAAAGGAGCTTTTAACATGTCGGAACCGAAAGCCAAATCACTTAGCAAATGCGCTGAATGCGGACTCGAGACCCCTGAAAGAATCTGTATGACCCATGACGGTACGGGATCAAAAAACTGCCCAACCCTCCTGCAGAAAGAAGCCCTTGCCGAAGCAAACAGGGAATACCAGTTGTCTGACACGTATGAATTTGCCCAGCAGGCTTCCATCCAGGAGGCGGACTGCTATGCCAACCGCGACCAACAGCCGTATGTCATGCAGCCTTCCAAGACCCGCATAGTGGAGATTTACGAGTTTGCTGAAAAAATGAGCTGCAAACGCCTGGGACTGGCTTTTTGCATCGGTCTGGTCAAGGAAGCGCAAATTGTGGAGCAAATTCTCAAGGGTCGCGGGTTTGAAGTGGTTTCGGTGCTCTGCAAAGCCGGGCGGACTCCCAAAGAGATGATCGGCATCACCGATAAGGATAAAATCTACCGGGGAACGGACGAAGCCATGTGCAACCCGATATTTCAGGCCAAGCTGCTAAACCAGGCCCGCACCGAGCTGAACATTTTGCTGGGATTGTGCGTGGGCCACGACTCCCTCTTTTTTAAGCACGCTGAGGCCCCTACCACCGTTCTGGCGGTCAAAGATCGCGTGACGGGACACAATCCTTTAGCGGCGATTTACCTGTCGGATTCCTATTATCGCAAAATCAAGCAATCCGGGAAATGAATTGACATCTGTTTTTTTATTTGATCCCGGCAGCAATATTGTTGCTAAAATTGTACAGAAGTTTTATTAGATAACCCCGTTTTTGATTCTAAACCTGTTTATCAATTAACAGCCGGCGGATCCGTTGCCCTATTCGACATCTTTTGAATATCTTAAATCCTCTCATAGCGCAGCTATCGTACAACCTTGAAACCCTGCAAAAAACCGCCATCCTTCACCTGATCGCCGGAGCCGTCATGATCAGCTTCTCCGGCGTGTGGGTGAAAGTTTCCCATGTTACACCGACCGTATCCGCTTTTTATCGGGTTTTATTCGGTGGCCTGTTTCTTTTGACGGCCGCTTGCTGGAAAAAAGAAATCACCTGGAAGGGATGGTATCGTTTACTGCTCGGCTTTCTGTGCGGCTTCTTGCTGGCCTTTGATCTCTTTTTCTGGCACCAAAGCATTCACTATATCGGCCCCGGATTGGCCACTATCCTGGGTAACTTTCAGGTGTTCTTACTTGCGGGCCTGGGCGTGTTGTTAATGGGTGAAAAGGTCAGTCCTAAATTCTTCTTTGCGATCCTCATGGCAATCCTGGGCCTTTTTCTGGTCGTCGGGATTCAATGGAACCAGCTGGGGAATCAATATAAAACCGGTGTTTATCTCGGACTGGCGACAGCGGTTGCCTATACGGCCTTTCTTCTGGCGCTGCGAAAGCTCCAATCCGGTCAAACCGAGACCATTACCTTTTACAGCCTGATGATGGTATCATTGGCGACCGCCTTTTTCCTGGGAATACAGGCAGTTTACAGCGGGGATTCATTTATCATCCCCGACATCCAGAGCTGGACGGCACTGCTGTTGCTCGGTCTGACGAGCCAGGCAATCGGCTGGATTTTTATATCCAATGCCCTTCCTCGTGTCCGGGTCTCATTTGCCGGGTTGATTCTCCTGCTTCAACCCAGTCTGGCATTTATCTGGGATGTTCTGTTTTTTCAACGGGAGACTACGGCGGTCAATTGGATAGGGGTCATCATGGCTATCACCGCCATCTACCTGGGAATGGCCAAAAAATCTGACGATATATAAAAATCGGCGCATGGTAAAAGGCTCAAAGCCTATGGCCAAGGATCTGAGAATGTCTCTATAATGGCGAAGAATTTAAGTCTAGCGAAGGTGTGAATTGGCCAGCGCATGCCATTTTCCTCCAGCCGGTATGAATCTATGCCGCAGGTAGCGTGTCCTTTGTTTGGGACGAAGCCCTATTATCTGCTAAATTCAATAAGTCCGTGCGATTCATCCCAAACAAGGGACACTGCGAAAAAATGGAGTAGCTGAGCAACATACCGGCTTGCGGAAAACACCATGCCCCGCCCAATTCACGTCGGTTTTTATGGATCCCGTTGCACTGGGCATGGATTTTATGAGCAAATCAGGTGCGAAACTTGAGTTATAATTAATTGGTATTTATTTAATTTTACAAGTTTTTCATTGAAACCCTGAGGATTTTTGATATGGTTTTAATATACAGCGCAAACAGTTTACAACAACTATCCGGGAATACTATCTAAATGGAAAATAAAAAAGCCGATTTTCTGAAATCTAAATTAGCCTACCTTGGTTTTATCTACAAAATAACGCAACGCATTAACAGCGGAAAAAAGCCATCCGTTGCCATGATCAAAAAGACCCGGGAATTGGGACGACTGGTAAATATTCCGGAGGAAGAATTGAAAAATCTGGGTGTTGTCAGCTTTTATGGATCAAATATTTCATAGTACCCGTCCTGATTCTATAACCCCCTAAACCGGAAAATGCCTAAAGTGCCTAAATTGCCTAATCCGCCGTAGGCGGACTATCTATTTTATGAAAATAGAAACTCACGCTAAGTGGTCATTTCATTGTTCCGGTTTCTGGCCTCCCATACTGCCGGAGTAAACGACTTATACAAGAGACGGAGCAAAGCGACACCATAATTTTAGGCATTTTAGTGCATTTTAGGCATTTAAGATACCAAAGCCGCTCCCACATCTTCCCTGCTCCCTCAACCTAAAAACCACTTCTACCTTATCATATGCTATTGTCCGCCACCCAGCGGGCGTGGCAGAGCTGAACACTCTTTTCAACTAGTTGGCTCGGCACGAGAAGGGAAATACGAAAGGAAGTGGTGGTGACGCCGGACACGGGTATTTTATTTTGCGCCAGCAGATCAAGGGTTTCCAGAAGGGTCAGATTGTTGCGGTTCAATCCCTCGCCGATTAACGACAGCGCCGCCAGGTCCGTGTCAATACCAATCCGGTCGCCAATTTTATTCTTCAGGGCAGCTTTGATTTGTTCCCAGCCATAGATGTTTTGGGTGGACACCACAAAGGATGCCTTTGAATGTTTGCCGGCGGCGGTGATCCCGGTCACATTGACTTCTTTGATCGGAACCTGCTCACTTTCCAGGAAGTCAGCGGCCTGCCTAAAAAGGGTATGTGCATCTTGGCCATGCAATCGGATTCGCTCAACCTGCTTTTCGCTGACAACGGCCTGCACCCCGATGATGGTGCCGGGGGCAATTCGACGGATAACGGTTTCCCTGCCCGACTCAAAGGCACTGCGGGCATAAATGGCGATGTTTTTTTCTTTGGCAAACTGCACGGCTTGGGAATGCAGCACCTTAGCCCCGGCCGTACTCATCTCCTGCATGACCGGATATGACAGCTCAGGCAGATGCCGGGCCTGGGACGCCAGGGATGGATCGGCCGAGTAGACGCCGTCCACATCCGAATAAATTTCACAACGCTCCGCATCCAGAGCAGCCGCCAGGGCCACCGCCGTAGTATCCGAGCCGCCGCGTCCCAGGGTGGTAATGTCCCGCTTGTAGCTGACACCTTGAAAGCCGCCGATAATTACCACCTTGCCCTTGGCCATCTCATCCTGCACGCGAAACGGTCTGACCTCAATCACCTGGGCGTCATTATGCCGGTCGTTGGTGATGATACCGGCCTGGGATCCGGTCAGCGATACTGCCCTGAAGCCCCGTTCGTGCAAGGCCATACTCAGCAGCGACATGGTAATCCGCTCCCCGGTGGAAAGCAGCATGTCCATTTCACGCCGCGGCGGTTTGGACGCTATTTCCCGTGCCATCCGCACAAGCTCGTCGGTGGTCTTGCCCATGGCCGAGACAACGACGGCAATGTCAAAATTCTGCCCCTTGACGCCGGCAATCAAGCCGGCAATTTTGCGCAGTTTATCCACATCCGCCACACTGCTGCCGCCGTATTTCTGGACAATGCAGGTCATAAGCGTCAAACCTCCTTAAACTTTTACCTGGATTTTGCACGAGTCGGAGGCTTTCATATTCTCATTAATTTTCATGCAAGGTTCAGGTCTTAACCGACAGTATAGCATATCAGGGTGTAATCTTGAATGTGGAATATTTTAAAGCCCCAATTCTTATTGCAAAATTGGGGTTTGCAATCTATTGGCAACCGGTCTAAGAAAAGCAGATTGTTCAAATCAATGATACAGAATGCACAGCCGGTTCCGGATTTATGGAGGCTTAAAGCATCAAATTAATATCTTGACAAACCCGGCTGCCTTTCAGATAACATCTCCATATCGTCGGATGAATGCTAATTACTCCACCCTGAAAAATAGCATATTCAGAGTGATAAATATTTCTTTCAAAACTGAAAATTGTTTTATGGCCCTATATCCGGCGGATTAATTACTTAATGCTGCGCATTTGATTTTTATATTTTTGTCTTTTAATTCATTGTATCTGCTTGGGTCTAATGAAACCTATCAGAAATTATATGACTGAAATCATTTATAATTTTTCATTTACGATAAGATAGATTCCGTATTTATGAGCCGTTGTGTGATTGATTTTCAATAATAACAGGGAGGGCTTCATGTTTCTACCACTCATTCAAAACCGAAGAAGTATTCGAAAATATCAGGATAAAGCCATCGAAGAGACAACCATCGACTTGATAGTGGAGGCGTTGCTGCGAGCGCCGACCTCTATGGGAAACAATTCCTGGGAATTTGTGGTTGTCACCGATACCGAATTGCTGGGCCAACTCTCCCGGGCAAAACCCCACGGGGCAACTTTTTTAAAAACCGCACCATTGGGAATCGTTGTTTGCGGAGATCCGCGGATAAGCGACGTGTGGATTGAAAACTCATCGATCGCATCAATTTATATCCATCTGGCGGCCGCATCTCTTAATCTTGGAAGCTGCTGGATCCAGATCAGAGAAAGGCAGCACGATGATACCCAAAGTGCCGAGGCCTATATTG
>Ga0255054_10002195_pt1 | contig 11254 bp, 13 predicted proteins | sample JV7_2_23_MG_FD_188634 | JGI IMG/M metagenome (GOLD analysis project Ga0255054, IMG submission 188634) | Seawater microbial communities from Jervis Inlet, British Columbia, Canada - JV7_2_23 | ecosystem: Environmental > Aquatic > Marine > Inlet | place: Canada: British Columbia | collected... | reverse complement strand
TGCCGTTGCCGCCGCAGCCGCGCCGCTGGGCGCATGGTTCACTTTCCTCGCGCTGGCGACCGGGTCAATCTGGGGCCGGCCGATGTGGGGCACCTGGTGGGAGTGGGGTGATCCTCGACTCACATCCGAACTCATTATGCTGTTTGTGTATTTCGGGTACATGGCGCTGCGCGCGGCCATCGACGATACGACGAAGGCGGATAAAGCGAGCGCCGTGCTCGCGCTCGTCGGTGCAGTCAATGTGCCGATCATCCACTTCTCGGTCGAATGGTGGAGTTCGTTACATCAGGGTGCGACCGTGGCAAAAGGCGCCATGGATATAGAAATGCTCGTTCCGCTTCTGATCAATATCGCCGGGTTCACCCTGGTATTTGGCGCGTTGCTGTTGCGCCGGGTTCGAACCGAGGTTCTGTTTCGCGAACGCCGCACGCGTTGGGTAAAAGACATGGTGTTATCGGCGGAGGGGCGTAGCTGATGGAGACTCTTTCAATGGGCGGCTATGGCGGCTACGTGTGGTCGTGTTTTGCGCTGGCTGTAATCGTCCTGCTTATTTGTGACTGGCGGGCTCGCTTGCGACAACGCCGCGTATACAGGGATATCGAGGTGCGGATCAAAGCGCTTGGAGACCAAGAATGAAGCCGAGACAACAACGCATGCTGGCAGTCGGACTTGCCGCGGTCGGCGTGATTATTGCGACGGCGCTGACATTGCAAGCGATGAAAGACAGCATGATGTTCTTCATCGAGATTTCTGATGTCGTGGCCGGTGACTACCCGCAGGACCGCAATTTTCGTATTGGCGGCCTGGTCGTCGACGGTAGCGTGGAGCGCGCCGAGGGATCATTGGAGTTGACCTTCCGCGTTACCGATATGGCCTGTGAATTGCCGGTCAGCTACTCGGGCGTGCTGCCGGATCTGTTCCGTGAGGGCCAGGGCGTGGTTGCGCACGGGCGACTCGGTGACGAGGGTGTCTTTATCGCCGATACGATCCTCGCCAAGCACGATGAGAATTACATGGCGCCCGAAGTTGCCGACTCACTGGCCAAGCACGTCGTAGACCAGACAGATCATCTGGCCGCCAGCAAAGCCAAGTGTGGACAACAGAGTCAAGCACAATGATTCCTGAAATTGGTCACTTCGCGCTGATTCTCGCATTGGCGTTGGCCCTGGTGCAGGGTGTGCTGCCGCTGGTTGGCGCGCATCGCAATGACGCAACCCTGATGGGCGCCGCGCGATCCGCAGCTTATGGGCAGCTGTTCTTCGTCGTCATTGCGTATGCCTGTCTTACGTATGCATTTCTCAATAACGATTTCTCGGTCCTTTACGTAGCTAACCATTCGCAGTTGTCATTGCCGACGATGTACAAAGTGACCGCGGTTTGGGGCGGGCACGAGGGTTCTGTGTTGCTGTGGATTCTGCTGTTGGCGGCATGGACCGTTGCAGTCGGATTTTTCAGCAAGCGTCTGCCCGATTCGTTCGTTGCACGCGTTGTTGGTGTGCTCGGCCTGCTGTCAATCGGCTTTCTGTTATTCGCCCTGCTAACCTCGAATCCATTTGACCGACTTAGTCCCGCGCCCGCTGACGGCGGTGATCTGAACCCCCTGTTGCAGGATCCGGGCATGGCCTTCCACCCGCCGATGCTATATATCGGCTACGTCGGATTTTCGGTAGCGTTTGCTTTTGCCATCGCTGCGATGCTAAGCGGCAACCTGGATCGAACCTGGGCCCGCTGGACGCGGCCCTGGACGACCGTTGCGTGGGTATTCCTGACGCTCGGCATTGCGCTCGGCAGCTGGTGGGCGTACTACGAACTCGGCTGGGGTGGCTGGTGGTTCTGGGACCCGGTCGAGAACGCATCATTTATGCCCTGGCTGATCGGTACCGCGCTGATTCATTCCCTGGCCGTTGCTGAGAAGCGGGGGCTGTTCAAGAGCTGGACATTGTTGCTCGCAATTGCGGCTTTTTCCCTGAGCCTGCTCGGCACCTTCCTCGTACGTTCTGGCATCATCGTGTCAGTTCATGCGTTCGCGACCGATCCGCAGCGCGGTGTTTTTATTCTCGCGTTCCTCGGCATCGTAATTCTCAGCGCATTGGTGTTGTACGCGTGGCGAGCGCCGAGCCTTGACTCCGAGGCCGGCTTCAAGCCTATGTCGCGCGAGACCTTCTTGCTGCTGAACAACGTGTTACTGGTCATTGCGACGGTGGTTGTTTTCTTCGGCACGTTGGCGCCGCTTATCTACGAAGTGCTGGGCGTAGGCAAGATTTCGATAGGGCCGCCCTGGTTCAATCTCGTGTTCTTGTTGCCTATGTTGCCGCTAGCCTTTCTGGTCGGCATCGGTATGCACACCGCGTGGCGCCACCAGCCCACGAGTGCGATCTGGAAACGAGTGCGGATTCCGGCCATCGTTGCTGTCATCGCCGGAGTGTTGATTCCGGGCATGTTGTACGGCCGATTTGGCGTGATGGTCAGCGTCGGCACGATCGCCGCGCTGTGGATCATCATCACGTCATTGATAGAACCAATCCGTTCCTGGCGCCGTGCCGAGGGTGCCGCGAAAATCACACCTGCAATCCTCGGTATGTCGGTGGCGCACCTAGGTGTCGGTTTGTTCGTGATCGGCGTGACGCTCGTGTCGGCGTTCAGTATTGAAACGGACCAGTCAATGCGAGCAGGCCAGACGCTGGATGTGGCGGGCCACCAGTTCGAGCTGCGCGAATTGCGCCAGGTGCAGGGGCCCAATTTCTCGGCGATCGAAGGTGCTGTCGAGATTCGGCGTGACGGCGAATTTGTTGCCGAGGTACGGCCACAAAAACGTCAGTACCTGGTGCAGAAGAACTGGATGACCGAAGCCGGAATACAGGTTCACTGGAACAAGGACTTGTTCATCGCGTTGGGCGATCAGCTCGGCAACGATGCATGGAGCGTCCGCATTCAGTACAAGCCGATGATTCGTTTCATCTGGCTCGGCACGCTGGTGATGGCGCTGGGCGGACTGATAGCCATCACCGACCGCCGCTATCGCCGCAAGGTGTCGGCCTGATGTCACGTTATCTGATACCACTGATCGCATTTGCGATCCTGATCCCGGTGTTCATTATCGGTCTGGACCCAGAACGCAATGTCAATGAACTGCCGTCGCCATTCATTGGCAAACCCGCGCCGACGTTCGAGCTACCAACGCTCAAAGACCCGGCCAGGAGCGTCGGGTCGGCGAACTTTGAAGGACAGGCGGTCCTCGTGAATGTCTGGGCAACCTGGTGTGTGGGTTGTCGGCAGGAACACAATTTCCTTTTGCAACTTGAAGAATCTGGCACGATTCCGATCTATGGGATCAACTGGCGCGATACCCGGCCTGAGGCACTAGGCTGGCTGGAACAGCTCGGCGATCCTTATGTGGCGAGCGCCGATGACCGCGATGGTCGCGTCGGCATCGACTGGGGTGTTTATGGCGCACCGGAGACATTCCTGATTGGTGCCGATGGTACCGTGTTGTACAAGCACCTGGGGCCGTTGAACTGGCCGATCTGGGAGCGGGATTTCGTGCCGCTGTTGACGTCGACGGAGGTGGATCGATGAAATTCTGGCTTAGTTGCCTGGCACTGGTACTCGTGACGGGCACGTCTTTGGCGATCGACACGAGCGAGTCATTCGACGATCCGGAGATGCAGGCACGTTACGAGAAGATCGTCGAGGAAGTGCGCTGCCTCAAATGCCAGAACGCGACCCTCAAGGACTCCCCTGCGACCCTGGCTGCAGACCTGCGCCGCGAGATCCGGCGGATGGTCGAGGAGGGGATGTCGGACGACGAGATCTTTGATTTCCTCGTGGACCGGTATGGCGAGTTTGCATTGTATCGCCCGCGGGCTAGCGGCAGGACTCTCGTGCTATGGGTCATACCGGTACTGTTGTTGCTCGGTGGCGCATTCCTGCTCGCAAATATCGTCCGGCAACGCATGGCGATGCCGATCGATGACGACGTCGATGAAAAGGATTAACTGAATGACGCTCTGGATTTTGTTCGCCATTATGAGCCTGGTTGCGGTCGGTTTCGCCGTTTGGCCCCTGTACAAACGCGAGAAGCGGCTGACGGGTTTGATCGCTGCTGTAGTCGTAGCTGTGGTCGCCTTGTCGTCCGGCCTTTACTACTACCGGGGTTCGCCAGAGATCCAGTCCGCTTCTGTAGCGGTTCAGGAGATTGACCACGCCATCGAATCTCTTGCCGCACGGCTCAAGAGCAATCCGGACGACATCGATGGTTGGATCATGCTCGGTCGTTCGTACATGTCTCTTGGAAACAGCAGTGCCGCGATCGAAGCATTCGAACACGCGCTGGTTGTGGATCCGAACAGCCAGCCGGCGTTGTACTACGGGGGGCTTGGCGCGGCCGAGCGCAACGATCTTGTGCTGGCAGCCAGCCGCTGGGAGCGTCTGCTCGGCCTGAATCCACCACCCGAAATTGCGGGCAGGCTGCGGCAAGGAATTGCCGAGTGGCGTGGTGCGCCGGCGCCAGCCGCTGCAGCACCTGTGCAGGCAGCACCGCAACCGATGCCGGAAACCTCACCGCCTGTCGATAACCCGGATGCAATCGTCAGTGCCCGTGTGGCGCTCTCAGAAGCCGCGATTGCCGCGCTACAGCAAGACGCCATGGTGTTCATTCTGGCCCGCGACCCGGCTCAGCCGTCGCCTCCGATCGCGGTGACACGTGCAATGCTTTCGCAATTGCCCGTGGAGATCGAGTTTGCGGACAGTGACTCGATGATGGAAGGGCGCTCGCTGTCAATGTTCGAGGAGTTCGAGTTGATTGCGCGAGTCGCTGTTTCCGGTCAACGAACCCAGCAGCCGGGAGACTGGTACGGGTCGGTCATTGTCAGGCCGGCAGAGAGCAAGTCCGTCCAGTTGTTCATATCAGAACTGGTTCCCTAGCAGGAAATGTCGAGCGAGATCGAAGCGGCGACGATGTGCTTCGCTTGCGGCCCGGACAATCCGATCGGGCTGAAGATTCATTTCGACTGCCAGGGTGACCGTTGTACGGCGGAATTCACTCCGAACGAGAATCATGTCGGTTGGGAAAATACCGTGCATGGCGGCATCATCTATTCCGCGTTGGACGATGTGACTGCAAATGTCCTGTACATGCAGGGTGTCAAGGCGCACACGGCGCGCTGCGAGATTCGTTACCGGCAACCCTTGCTCGTTAATGAGACCTTGAAGCTTACGGGGTGGATCGAAAAACGGCGCGGCAGACTGGTTTTATTGAAAGGTGAGGCTCGCAAAGCCGCAGACGACACGCTCGTGGCGGACTGCGAAGCCAGCTTTATGCTTGTGGACTAGGAAACAAACATGGCACTACCTGCATCACTCGACAGCGCACTGCGGATTCCACTGATCGGCGCACCGATGTACATCATCTCGAATCCCGCGCTTGTCATCGAACAATGTAAGGCCGGTATTGTCGGCGCTTTCCCGGCACTCAACGCGCGGCCACAGGAAGCGCTTGACGACTGGATCCGGCAGATCAAGGACGCGCTAGCCCAGCACTCGAGTGAACACCCCGACGAGCCTGTGGCGCCTTTTGCCGTCAATCAGATCGTGCACCAGAGCAATCCGCGGTTGCGCGCCGATCTCGAGGCCTGTGTAAAACACGAGGTGCCCATCATCATCACGAGCCTCAGCCCGCCCGGTCCGGTTGTCGATGCGATTCACAGCTATGGTGGCCTGGTGTTCCACGATGTCATCAATATTCGGCATGCGCGCAAAGCCATCGAGCAGGGTGTCGACGGCGTAATCGCTGTTTGCACCGGTGCCGGTGGGCACGCGGGACCCTATAGCCCGTTCGCGCTCGTCAAAGAGATTCGTCGCGAATTCGACGGTGTCGTTATTTTGTCCGGTGCAATGACCAGCGGCGCGGACGTGCTGGCGGCACAGGCCATGGGTGCCGACTTGGCCTACATCGGCACGCGGTTCATTGCGACAGACGAGGGCAATGCGAAGCAGGGCTACAAGGACATGATCGTCGAGAGTGCCGCCGCCGACATCGTCTACTCATCACTGTTTTCAGGCGTGCTTGGCAACTATCTCAAAGGCAGCATCACGAATGCCGGATTCGATCCCGACAATCTGCCCGAGGGCGACAAGGCGACAATGGACTTCAAGAAGGCGCAAAAGTCTGACACCAAGGCCTGGAAAGACATCTGGGGAGCCGGACAAGGCGTGGGCAACATCGAGGACATACTGTCGACCCGAGAGCTGGTCATGCGTATGGAGCAGGAATACAACGGCGCCCGGGCACGGCTCGCCTGATCGATGAAAATCGTTACTCTGCAGTACCTGTTCGTCGCGATCGGTGGTGCGCTGGGGGCAATGGCCAGGTTCGCGCTGAATGTGATGCTGCAGCGTGACATCGCGTTTCCCTGGGGCACGCTAAGTGCCAACTTGATTGGCTGCCTCGCGATGGGCGCAATAGCACAGCTCGTCGCAACCTCGGCATGGTTCAACGATGCCGGCATCGTTCCCGATCAGTACCGGTTGTTGTTTGCTATCGGATTCTGCGGCAGCTTCACGACGCTCTCGGCGATGGTCATGGAGCTCCACACGATGCTGCAGCGTAGCGAGATTCTGAACTCTTTCGCTTACATGATGGCGACGATGATCGGCGGTTTCGCGTGCTTCTATATCGGCTTTATGGCGCTACGCGCTATCCGCTGATTCTTCCAGGACCGTCATGATCCGGTCCAGCCAGTCACGATGTTCCGGCTTCATCAAGACCGACCGCAAGCACGTCACTGTTTCGGCATTCGCATCAATGTCCGGCAAGCGGGCCTTCACGAATCCTACTGGCAGTTCAATCAACGCCAGGTGTAAATCTCGGCGCGCCGCTGACTCGAATACCTCACGGGCTTTCGTGCTGGCACTGTGTGCGTCAGGAGCAACGACGCAGTAGATGACGATATCCAGTTCCGGTTGGACGACAGGCTGAAACCGATCGCTATCCGCCAGCTTTTTCCAAAATTCGCGAGCCGCAAGAAGGCCACTATCCAGCCAACGGGCAAGTTGCCCGCCTTTTTCGAGCGGGAACAGTTGCTGCGTCGCCCACAGGGCTACCGCCGCGGCCCCCGGGCGTGAACATTCGAGGCTGATTTCGCCAAGATGCAATTCGGCAGAACTGAAGTAGGTGTAGGGCGAGCCATGTTTGTAGAATTTGCCGACCTCGGGATCCTTGAAAAGCACGCAGCCACAACCATACGGCTGCAGTCCGTGCTTGTGCGGGTCAATGACAATTGAGTCGACATTGGTAACAGCGTCAATGGCGGCCTGGGTCTCGTCGCCCAGACCGGCAGCAAGAACAAAGTAGCCTCCGTAGGCGGCATCGGCGTGAACACGAACGTCATAACGATGCGCAAGCTCCAGGATGCCGGGCAGCGGGTCGACGCCACCCAACCCCGTATTGCCGACGGTCGCCACGATCGTGCCGACATCACCCTCCTTGAGAAGCGATTCGATCGCTCCAAGACTCATTCGGCCTTGCGGGTCGACTGAAACCGAAGAAAATGGCAGGCCAAGCACGTCGCTGATTCGGCTATGGGTATAGTGGGCTTGTTCCGACGCAATGATGCGTTTCCCCGGGCGCAGTCTACCCGCAACCCACAGGGCTTCGAGGTTGGCCATCGTCCCGCCGCCCGCCAGGTGACCGAGCGGCGCCTCCCAGCCGAACATCTTGCCGAGCTCGACGATGCATTCTTTCTCCATCGCCGAACTCGCACGGCCGCCATCGAGGGCATGGTTGTTCGGATTGACCCACAAAGACATTGCGTACGCAATGCGGGCAACCGCATGCGGCGGCTTGAGCATCTGCCCGGCGTACTGCGGGTGATAGTAGGGATAGTTGTCCTGCAGGCGTCTGGCAACCAGCTGCAGCACTTCACCGGCGGCTTCTGCGTCGAAGTCTGGCGTGAAGTCCGGCAAGTCCTCGAATCCCTCGGCGAGCGTCGCCAGTGCCTGTCGCAGCAACTCCAGTTCAGCGGGGTTGATCATCGATTACTCTGTACGGGAATACGCGGCGGAGCTTACCGCAAATCCGGCGGATGACGTTACTATTGCGACATGGATCTCATCGCGCCGGCATTCTCAGCACCACGCTCGGCTATTTCACACGATTCCTGATTTATATTTTTAACAAAGAGTTATAAACAATAACTAAAGTGAATTCTTGATATGAAACGCAGTAATTTTCCTTCCGGAGCACCTTGGGAAGAGATCGTCGGATACTCACGTGCAGTACGTACCGGGCCGTTCATTGCCGTGACCGGGTCGGCAGCAGTCGGGCCTGATGGCCAACTCGTGGGCGAGGGCGATGCGTATGCCCAGACTTCCCGCTGCATCGAGGTGATCAAAGAGGCCCTCGAAGGAGCCGGTGCGAGCCTCGACGACGTTGTAAGGACGCGGATGTTCGTGACCGACATTGAGCAATGGCCGGAAATCGGCCGGGCACACCAGGAAGCGTTCGGCGGCATTATGCCAGCGACGACGATGGTCGAAGTATCTCGTTTGATTGACCCGGCGATGCTGGTCGAAATCGAAGCTGATGCCGTCGTTTGTGACGAGTAGCGGCTAGTCCTTGACGCGAGTCCAGGTGTCAGAGCGACCGAATAGCGAAATGCCGATAAAACCACGCAGCTTGACCTTGTCCCGGTCGAGTAGCTTCAAAGTCCCTTTGTAGGTATTACCGCTGTTTGGGTCGTAAATCGTCCCGCCACTCCAGTAATCGTCGCCATCGTACTTGAAGCCTTTCATAATCGTTACGCCGTCCAGTATGCGGCCGCGAAGCGCAGGATCGGGATTCTTGCCATCCAGACGTGGCGGATCACCTTCCTTCTTGTTTGGCGATCCGGCAACGATGCCAATTACGTCATCGCCATCTCGCCGGAGTTCGATCCAGCCGTCGCCGTCGCCACTGAGCCACAAGCCGACGACGTCGCTCTCCTCAGCCAGGGCATTGAGCGACAATAAGGCGCAGCTGAGTGCAGCGATATGTTTCAGTGGACTCATAGGTACCGGTCAGTATGATGCTGTGGGTTCGGGATATTAGCGAATAACTCACAGGGAGACATCGTGCTACGCCGCAGCTTCGTCAAAGTCCTTGTCAGTAGTGTTTTGTTTGCATTGTTGGGCGTGCGCGCAAAGGCACAATACCCTTACAGATTCCTGCACGGCGTCGCCAGTGGCGACCCGCTCGCTGATGGCGTAATTCTCTGGACACGCGTCAGCGGCGCCGACGGCGAATCTGTGACAGTCAACTGGGAAGTGGCGACTGATGCCAAGATGAGCTCGGTCATTCAGACAGGCCGTGTTGAGACTGATGCAAATCGCGACTACACGGTGAAAGTGGATGTGCGCAACCTGCCATCTGGCCGTCAACTCTACTACCGGTTTGTCGCCGGTAGTGTCGTGTCCCCGGTGGGAAAGACCCGTACTTTGCCAGCCGGTACAACTGACATCGCGCGTTTCGCTGTTGTCTCCTGTTCAAACTACCCGACCGGCTATTTCCATGCCTACCGCGAGATTGCGGAGCGCAGCGATCTGGACGCAGTCATCCACCTCGGTGACTACATCTACGAGTATGGTCAGGGCCAATACGCGACCGAGTACGCGGATCAGCTGGGCCGCGTCCCTGATCCCGCTGGTGAGCTGATCACTCTGACGGACTATCGGCGCAGACACGCTCAGTACAAGGCTGATCCTGACTCGCAGGCAATGCATGCCGCGCATCCGCTCGTTGCCGTTTGGGACGACCATGAACTGGTCAACGACGCCTGGCGGGACGGGGCGGAAAACCATAATGAGGGTGAGGGAGACTGGTTCGAACGTCTCGATGTGGCAATCCAGTCTTATCTCGAGTGGATGCCGGTACGGGCTGAGCCCGACGGCCCGAATACGAAGATATTCCGTGAGTTTCACTTTGGCGACCTGCTGAGCTTGATCATGCTCGACACGCGCCTGCATGGCCGGGACCAGCAGCCCGTACTTGATATCGAGATGAGTGACGAAGAGATCGAACAGGTGCTCGGCGATCCCGACAGGCAATTGCTCGGCGTCGAGCAATCCGGATGGCTCGACGACAGTCTCATGCGGGCCAGTGATACCACCTGGCAGGTAATCGCTCAGCAAGTGATGGTGTCCACCGTGCGTGCGCCGAGCCTCGGTCCGCTAATCGACCCTGAGGGCGAATCCCCGTTGCCGCGTGACTTTCTGGACCAAAGCATCGTCATGAGCAAGAGGAATCCTCCGTTATTGCTGGATACCTGGGACGGCTACGACGCAGCGCGCCAGAGAATGTTCGAGAGCCTCGCGGCCAGCGCCACCAACCCGGTGTTCCTGAGCGGCGACCTGCACACGTCGCTTGCGGGTAACCTGGTCCCGCACGGTGAGGAAAAGGCAGTGGCCGTCGAATTCATGGGGCCATCGGTTACCTCGCCGGGTTTTGCTGAATACCTGCCGGAGCGACATCCAGGTGCCGTTCGTGACGCTGCGCTTGAATTGAACCCGAATCTTGCCTACATGGAGACCGACCGCCGCGGGTGGCTTTGCATGACCTTCACCCAACACGAGTGCAAGGGAGAATGGCACTTGCTCGACAGCGTTCGCTCCGTTGAATACTCGGTTACCGTGGACAAGCGGCTGGCTGTCACAGCAGGCAAGATTGCGGAAGGCCTGTACCCTGCTTAAGCGCGTAAAACTGTCGATCAAGGAAGCCAGGCGGGTCGCTCTCGCCGCGCAGGGTTTTGATCGACCGCGACCTGTGGGGCGCCATGATGTGCGACATTTTCGACGCGCCCTGGGGTCACTCGGTTTGTTGCAGTTGGACTACGTCAACGTGCTGATCCCGGCGCACTTCCTGATCCTGTGGTCCAGGCTTGGTGCCTATGAGCGAAGTCGTTTCGAACGCTTCATGTACACGCAGGGCGAGTACACGGAGCAATGGGCGCATGAGGCGTCCATCGTTCCGGCTAGTTGTTGGCCCTTGCTCGAGCATCGTCGCCGTGCATACGAAATACACGAGCACAACCCGCTACGAAAGCTGCGCAACCGAAAGGCCTATCTTGATGCCGTCCTGGACCAGGTGCAGCGCGACGGCGCCCTGACGGCCAATGACTTGCCTCCCGTACCTGGTCCGAAACGAAATCCGGGAGACTGGCATCGATCGGTGCCGCGCTGGGCTCTCGAGTACCATTTCGGTCGCGGCTCGCTAGCCGTGGCC
>Ga0255054_10002193_pt1 | contig 11266 bp, 9 predicted proteins | sample JV7_2_23_MG_FD_188634 | JGI IMG/M metagenome (GOLD analysis project Ga0255054, IMG submission 188634) | Seawater microbial communities from Jervis Inlet, British Columbia, Canada - JV7_2_23 | ecosystem: Environmental > Aquatic > Marine > Inlet | place: Canada: British Columbia | collected... | reverse complement strand
CGGCGGATGTTTACAACCGAGATAGGCTTTATTGTCAATGATCTGGTATCGGAGTATTTTCCCTCCATTGTGGATGTCGGGTTTACATCCCAGATGGAAGGGGATCTGGATCAGGTTGCCTCCGGTAGTGAACAATGGCAGGAAATTGTGGGTGAATTTTATGGACCTTTTTCCGAATTGCTTGAAATTGCAAAACGGGATATGCCAAAAATAGAACCCAGTCTAGAGCCAGTTGGCAGAGCATGTCCAAAATGCGGACATGATTTGGTTCAAAAATGGGGTCGGTTTGGGCTGTTTATTGCCTGTAGTGATTATCCCAATTGTAAACATACAGAACCCTGGTTGGAAAAAATAGGTGTGACCTGCCCTGACGATGGGGGGGAATTAATTGAACGTCGGACAAGAAAAGGGAGAACATTTTACGGCTGCGAAAATTATCCCAAATGTGAATTTTCATCCTGGAAAAAACCACTGCCGGAGCCCTGTCCTAGCTGCGGGGGATTGTTAGTAGCCGCAAACAAAAACCATACCCAGTGTATAGTATGTAACCTGGAGTTTAAATTGGATGAGATCCAGAAAGAAACCGGATAATTATCAAGATTAATTCAAAAATACAAGCGGTGGAATAAACAGTTCCACCGCTTACTTTTTTAATCTAGGCGCCAGCGGGTTCATTCAGGCTGATAAACTATGGAAAAAGATTAAATTTGGATTTCTTTGAATGGGAAAAATGTGATTGACAATGGCATAGACCTTGCATCTAAAGGTTTGAGGTATCAGAATAGTTGAGAGCATTGCAGGAAAACCGTCTCTCGTCTACAATATCAATATCTGGCCTCCAGTTGCTTCAACTTTCAATATCACATGGAGATTGATTATGGATAAAATCCAGGAGAATTTTAAGAAAGGTTTTAACAGCCCTCCCATCATGGCTGTAATCGGAATCGTAGTGGGAATTATTCTAGGCCTGCTATATGGATGGGTGATATCCCCTGTAAAATTTGTGGATGGTTCAATCACACAGTTGAGAGAGGATCTGAAAACAGATTATCTGCGCATGGCCATAGATTCCTATGCGTTAAATCAGGATGCAGCCTTGGCTGAAGAGCGCTTTGACCGTCTTGGTGAGGAAGCTTCGACCTATTTGTCCGAGGTGGAGTTTAATCCTTCAGGGCAGTTGATCAGCGATATTGATTCTTTTCGGGACGTGGTAGAGCTGACCTACCTAACAGATGGGTTTGATGATATGGTGACCGAGGAAGAGCCTGGCAACAACCTACTCAAGTGGGCCTTGCTGATCACAATTGTATTTGCAGGTGCCTTGGTAATCAGGTATTTCCTTGGAAAGCGTGCTGCCGGGAACGCAGCTCCTAAAACCGCTGTCAGTATGGCTCAGGAAATCACCTCCAAAATCGATTCCACTAATTTTGATGAGCGGGGAGAATCCCCTCCCATGCATCAATTTGTGACAACCTATGTATTGGGAGATAATCTTTTTGATGACTCCTTCAGCATAGAATCCGCAGCCGGGGAATTCCTGGGAGAGTGTGGAGTAGGAATTTCTGAAGCGATAGGTGTGGGGGAACCAAAGCGGGTGACGGCTTTTGAAGTTTGGCTATTTGACCAGAATGATATCAAGACGGTTACAAAAGTCCTGATGAGTGGACATGCGTTTTATGATGATGTTATTCGGTCAGAACTGGAAAAGAAAGGCGAACCCGTTCTGGCAGATCCGGGAGTGGAGTTTGTCATGGCAACCAATAATCTGCGCATTATCGGACGGGTGATGGATATGGGATATGGAGAAGGCCCTCTGCCAGAGGAAAGCTTCTTTGATCGGCTGTCCATCGAGCTGTCTGTCTGGCCCAATGATGGGGCGGAAATTGAACCGGAACCATTTGATTTTGACGAATTTTAGAGTGTGGTGAGAAACCCAAGGCTCCCGGAGCTTTCAAAACCCCGGGAGCCTTTTTACTTTAATAACTCCAGGAATCTATTTGATTAATCAATCGAAATGATCTTAAGCTCAAAAACCCCGTCGGGAGTTTTGATATTCACGGTATCTCCTACTTGTTTTTTCAGTAAAGCGCTGCCAATAGGAGAGACATGAGAAATTTTATTCTGGATTGGATCTGCTTCCTTGCTTCCAACCAGGAAGTAAGTCTCAGGGGGAAAACCCTCTTCCTGCACAGTGACTTTACAGCCCACGCTGACAGTATCCTGCCCGTTTGATTTCTCTGCCGCTATTATTGCAAAATTAAGTATATATTTGATTTCCAGAATTTTACCTTCCAGAAATCCCTGGTCTTCCTTGGCTTTGTGGTAGTCAGCGTTTTCAGATAAATCGCCCATTTCAATCGCTGATTTTAGTCTGGCAGCAATCTCAATCCGCCGAGGTCCTTCGAGTTCTTCAAGCTCCATTTGAAGCTTGTTTTTTCCTTCTTTTGTTAAATATATTTTTTCTTCGTCCTGCATGTCGTCCTAATCCTTTAATAAGATTACCTTATGGTCTTTGTGTTGGATCAAATAACTTCTGGTGTTCATCAATCGCAAACCGGTCTGTCATGCCTGCAATATAATCACAGATGGACCTCTCCAAACCTTTTTTCTCAATCTTGTTCTGAATGTGGTTTGGCAGCATTAGTGGATCCTTCTGGTAGGCAGTAAAGAGATCGCTGATGATCCGTTCCGCTTTAACCTGCATCCGGATGACGCGATGATTTTGGTAGAGATTCTTATATAGAAAATCTTTAAGTTCCCGGTTATTTTGCTGCATGTGATCGCTAAAACTAATCACATTGTGGGGTAATTTTTGCAGATCTTCCACGGACGAAACCCCGCTTTGCTGGATTTTCTTATCTGTGTTCTTAATTACATCCTCAACCTCAATTCCAATCATCTGACGGATAATCCTATTGCGGTCTAATTCGGTCAGTTCGCTTCCTTTCCAACCGATACTTTTCACCAGGATTTTCCAAAGAGCCAGATCCGCAAGCATAGAGGCAGATATCAAGCCAGACCGCAGTCCGTCGTCAAGATCGTGGGCAGAGTAAGCAAGCTCATCTGCCGCATTGGCAATCTGCGCCTCAAGGTGACCCCGCAGGTCTGGGCTAAAATCTTCTGCGTCTGAGATGTCATACTCGGTTTCATGTTTTACGATACCTTCCCGGGTTTCCCAGGTTAAGTTAAGTCCCGGAAAATCTTGAAAACGATTTTCAAGCTTGGTGACAATCCGTAAGGATTGTTTGTTGTGGTCAAATCCTCCCCATTCTTTCATCAACTGGTTCATAATCTTCTCCCCCGAGTGACCAAAAGGAGAGTGACCCAAGTCATGGGCAAGGCAGATGGCTTCTTCGAGATCTTCATTAGCACCTAGTGCCCGGGCTATTGTGCGCCCGATTTGAGCTACTTCGAGGGTATGAGTTAACCGGGTGCGGTAATAATCGCCTTCTGCGTTGAGGAATACTTGTGTTTTGTATTCCAGCCGGCGAAAAGCGGTTGTGTGCAGGATTCGATCCCGGTCACGCTGGAATGCGGTCCGGTATATAGGGGTGGAATCAGGGTATTCGCGTCCTTTACTGTTCTTGCTGCGTATTCCGTAAGGCGCCAGACAAAGATTTTCCATTTCTTCCCGCATTTCTCTTGTAATTACCATTTGTTCCTCGCTTCCCCTCTGTAAATGAGCAAATCCAGTTTAATGTAGGGATGGGACTCTGTCAACCTGAGCTTATTTTTCTGAGGATTGAATCTGATCTGTCAGATTAATAATCTCCCCATAATAGTTTTTTAGGGCTTGATGCGCAAGATGATTCTTTTCATTTTCCGATCGGATAAACCGGGTATAGGGCGCAATTGTATCTTTTATCTCCTGCAGATCGCGCTCAATTTCCTGATTAAAGTGAGTTGATAAGGAATCTGTTAACTGATCACGCATCGCTTTAACTTTTACCCGCATCTCTTTTTTTGCATTTCTCCGGCGGGTGGGGATAATGAATAAGCCCAGAGCTGCCATGGCTCCTGCCAGCAGAATACCGGTAACATCAGTTGCCATTGTTGTCGCCAGCACCGTCACCAGAGTTCCCAAACCAACTGCTCCTGCGCTTATTGCTGCTGTTGCCGCAACTGCATTTTGAGCACTGCGGGCGATTTGATCTGCTTCCCGGGTTTTATCATAAGTATCTACTACCCGATTTGCCTCTTTCTGGATGCTGTTAATCAATCGTTCCCGGTCGTATATGAAATTTCCGATATCCCCTACCATTCTGCCTTTATGTTTCTGCCGTCCCTCTGAAATATGATTGGTGATGGCTTGCCACTGTCTTAAATTGGCATCAACCAGCCAATCGATGATCACAGTCACTTTTTGTTCAATTTGAGTCGGAAGATCGGCAACTACCATCTCCTCATAATCTTTCTGAATTTTCTCTTTTTTCATCAAATCAAGGATCCTGCCAAAACGGATGTACTCGGTAAAGAAATCCTCTCCGCGCTGTTCCAATTCCAGCAGGATCTTGATGATGTCCGATATTCTGAGCTGGAAACTTTCCAGCATATCTTTCCGGAAGATGATCAGCTGATCTTCCACATCCTTGATCAAATCCAGATCGCCCTGGAGTAATTTCAACCGGTGGTCAAAAAACTCCGCATACTGATTGGACAAATGTTTGCCTACGCCAAGCGGGTTAAGCAGTTTAAGCTGTAAGCGGCTTTCCTGATCCAGGGTTGTAATGATATAGGATTCCAGCGCTTCAAATCGACTTTCTTTCCACAACTCGGGCTTTCCCTGTTTGGCAATAAGTGCCTGTTGGGCGCTGATTGGAAAAATATCAGGTGTGGTTTTAAGCGTTGTTTTGGCATTTTCTGCCACAAAATCATAGATTTCTTCCAGCGCTGCGGGAGATTGAAGGATGTCGATTTTGTTGATAACCAGGACCACCTTTTTCCCCCAGGCACGGATTTTTTCAAGGAATATCCTTTCACTTTCGGTGAAAGGACGGTCGGCAGAGGTGACAAACAGGATTAGATCTGACCGGGGGACAAAAAGGGAAGTGATTTCCTCGTGTTCCCGGATGATAGCATTAGTCCCGGGTGTGTCTACAATGCTGATTTCTTTAAGAAAATCTGCATCGAATGTTAAACTCTCAATGTTTTCTGAAAGGCTGGTTTTTTCTTTTTCCTCTCCATACCGCAGGATATTCACTTTTGTGGTTGTGGGAGTCACTCCTTCTGCAAGAATATTGTCTCCCAGCAGGGCGTTGATAAAAGCGCTCTTTCCAGCATTGAATTCACCTACCACAACCAGTAAAAAGAAATCGTCCAGCTGTCGGATGGATTCCGTTAGCGCTTCTTGATCTTCTTCTTTTACCTCATATTCAGCTAACGAGAGCCGGAGCCGGTTTAAGAGATCCCGTTCCTGTGTCAGAAGCCGTTTTTGTGTTTTCGATAAGATGTCCATTCATCCTCATTGATTTTAAAGGTGGTATCCATTATAACCGAAACATTTTTTGCGTTATCTGTGGAAAGTAGCGGGTGAATAATAATCCAGAAAGTTAGCCGTGCAGGATAGTGCCTTTAGTATCTCCACCCAGGATGGATTGAATGCTTTCCGGGGCTTCGCCTGAGAAAATGACGGTTTCCAGGGTCGGAAGCTTATCACTGAGCTGAAGCATTTTTTTCACTTTCGTTTCCATCCCTCCTGTAACATCGGGCGCTCCAGACTGATGGATTATTTCCTGGAGTGTGGGCAGATCAGCTGGTGTGATTTCCTTAAGTAGGGAGGTACAGTCTGGGTAATCTTCCCACACTCCGGGATCCTTTCCAGCAAGCAGGATGCGCTCTGGTTTAAACTGAAGCGCTAAATGAAAAAACAGATCTTCAGTGGACAGGATAGTCCCCCCGCGATCAGTATCGAAGACCACATCGCCATATACAACAGGCAGCAGACCCTTCCTCAAAGCGGACTGCAGTGGCTCTAGATCCCAGGTAATAATTTTCCGTTCCTGGGTGATTACCGCAGCAGAGGGGGGAAATGCAAGTGCAGATACACCTGCTTTCATTAATGAATCAAGCACGATTCTATTTAATAATGATGCATCGTACCTGACTTCAGCAAAACCCCGCCATTCCTCTGGAGCATGTACGCCGTTTAAGGTTCCATATTTTTTCCCGGAAATATGTCCAAATGATCCGGAACCGTGCCCCAGAATAATTTGCAGTCCGGGGTTTTTGTGAAGAGAGGTAGCTATCTCCCTGGCAATGCGGTTGATCACTTCCCGGCGAGGGGAACGGGCGGTGTGTTTGTTGGTGATAAGTGATCCGCCGAGTTTTAGAAAAACCAATTGATCTCCAGAGTGGTTTGGTCCGATGTTCACCATAAAAGTATTGTAGTCAGAGCTTGAGGTTGGGTCAAGAGATGGAATCAGGGCGGGTTCAGGCATCACCCTGTTATAAGTTGTTTATCAGGACTGTTTCCTGGTGAGTTTTTTGATTATCCCCAGAAACCAGGCCAAATCAGTTTAACCACTGAGTCAGCGATAACAGCCAGGATAAACCAGCCACCGAAACGCCGGGTGTGATGAAACGCCGCTGCTACATAATAATTTGGCCACACATCTGGAAAATTTTCTGGTTTCTCATCAGGCTTTGGGCTTGAAAGAATGGGCCAGATTTGAACGAGAACGGGCAGCGCTGCCAGCACCAGCAGCATCACCGGCGTGAAAAAGTGAGTGAAGATCAGGTAAATGACCATCAGATACTCCAAAATAAGCAAGATGGTCATGGTCCAGCGAGCCAGTGTTTCTCCCAGGACTACCGGCAAGGTATAAATTTTACGTTCTTTATCCTGCCCCAGTTTATCAATATGTTTGCCAAATAGCATCGCGGTCACGCCAAAGGCGTGCGGTAAACTCGCCAGGACAATATTCCAATCCCAGGGTAATCCGGTGATGACGTAATATCCGCCCCCAACCATTAGAGGTCCCCAAACAGCCAGCACGGCAAACTCGCCCAGAGCTATGTATTTCAGGGGAAAGGTGTAAAAAAGAACAAAAAAAGCGCCCAATCCCATCAAAAGCCAGGTATATTCGCCCCTCATGATACCCAAAGCGATTCCGCAGGCGGCAGCCACAGCGCCAGTAACAGCAGCGTAAGTGAGCAGTTCCTTCTTGGTCATCAAACCGTGGAGCAGAGGATGAGGTCCATATTGAGCCCGGTAGTAATTATCTTCGTCTACACCGCGAACGAAATCCGTATAATCATTTAAGAAATTATTTGTGCCGTGGGCCAGGAACAGCCCAATGGTGACTAAGAGCCAAGGCCAGAATTTAAACTCGCCTGCGCGGAAGGCAAATATTCCTGCTAACACTGTAGATAAAATAGTTGTCACCAGGACAGCTGCCCGGGTGGCAATTAACCAGCGGGAAACCAGATCCAGCTCATCCCACTCTTCTTTGCTGATTTTGGGGATGATCTGTAAGGCTTTTCGCCACATTGATATGTTCATCTTTTGTTATTCTCCTTCTCAAAATAATCCAACCCATCATACCACAGGGACCATTTTCTATTTATGAAGAAAAAGTTTTAGAATCAGGCAGAGAGCAGACGATTTTTCCGGATTATTACCCTGAAAATTAGGTGGATGGGATAAGGGAGTTCAGGGTATAAATTGCGCCTGATTTGGTTAATGCCTTGGTGATTTGATCTATTCCCTCATCCACCAGAGCAATGATATTTCCCCCCAGTCCACCGCCGGATAGTTTTGCTCCCAGCGCCCCGGCTTTTCTTGCGGTATCCACAAGTAAATCTAATTCTGGGGTGGAAACTCCCAGTTCCTGCAGCAGAATATGGTTCTCATCCATCAGCGGACCAAGATCCACCGGAGAGCCAGTGTCTATCAGTTCTTTTGCCATCTTTGAAATCTCGCCGATAGACTTAAATAATGAATCATACCGGTCGGGGTCGTTGATCCAATTTTGACGAACCTGCTGAATTGCCTCCTTTGTCTGCCCGGGAATTCCGCTCCCAGCGATCAGGATTGAAAATGGGGTGCCGATTGAGAGAAACTGAAACGGCTCGCCCTTTAGATAATAAATTGGTTTTTGGTGGGCAATGACTGTATTGTCAATTCCAGAGGGAGTGCCATGGTGGATCTTTTCCACTTCAAAGGTGAGGTGAGAGACCTGTTCATCTGTAAGTCTCTGCCCTAAAAAGGCAGAGAATGCCCGGATTAAAGCCGTTGACACAGCTGCTCCCGAACCTAACCCTGATGCAGCTGGAATTGTGGATGAAATCTGAATTTTGCAGGCTGGAATTTCACCCGGGTCTTTATTACCTACCACCGCCACAACAGCCGCACGCAGAGGATGATTTGGATCCAACTCCATTACAGCGGCTGAGAGAGAGATGTCTGGAGCATCAATTTGGATTTCACCGGAGCTCCCGCCGATCACAGCATTAACGATGGCTCTGGTCTGGACAGAGGAGATTGGGACGGCAATCGCAGGTTCGCCATAAACGACCGCGTGTTCGCCAAACAAAATGATTTTCCCGGGGGAAGTTGCAGTAATTGCAGGCATGGATTAATTAATATAAAAAATCATCAGGATGCTGAATAACCAGAGCAGGATCGCCACTTGAAGTGGGCGATCGGAGAGGGCAATATCCTCTGGAGCTCCTCCTTCTCCAATCTGGATCAAATACAGGTAGCGGAAGATCCCATACAGGACAAAAGGAATGGTTATCATCATGGAATGATTTTCGGGCAGGTTTTCCGCCGAAAAAGTATACAGGCTGTAGGCTATAATGGTGGTTCCGGAAACGATATTTATCAGCTGATCCAACAATTCAAGTGAGTACCCATCAAGGACAGGTCGTGACTCGCTGGAATATTTGATCTGTAAAACCAGTTCAGCCCGCCGTTTCCCTAAACCTATAAATAAAGCAAATAGGGATGTTACAACGTACAGCCAGGGGGAAAAGCGTTTCACCTCAATTAAAGTAACACCACCCGTCACCCGTAGGACATAAAAGGACGCCAGGATAAGCACGTCGATCAGGGGAACATGTTTCAACCAGGAGGAATAGAACAAATTCAGGATTAAGTAGAGGGCGCATATTCCAGAAAATGCTGGCGAAAGAATATACGCCAGTGGAAGTGATATCAGGATTAATCCTATTCCTGCGGCCCAGGCGGCCGATATTGGAAGTTTGCCAGAGGCAATCGGGCGCAGCTTCTTTTTGGAGTGGTTTTGATCTGCTTCAAGATCGGCAATATCGTTAATGATATAAACAGCGCTGGCGATCAAACTAAACAAGACCGCTCCAGCCAGCGTATGAAGAAAGGCGCTTTGGTCAAGCAGCTTCCTTTCAAAGACCAGGGCGGTAAAAATGAATCCGCTCTTGACCCACTGTTTCGGGCGCATCGATTTAATCAGGGCTGCAATCATAATAAAATAATAGCACGATTTACGGGGTGGTGGTAGGGATTGCAAGTATACCCCCTCAAATCAGGGGGCATGTTAAAATAGAAGTTATGGCGAATAACAAGCGAGTGGATCAGGTTTTGGTAGAAAGGGGCTTGGTTAATAATCTGGAAGAAGCTAAACGCTTTATTATGGCTGGTAAAGTACGTCATCTGGGGCAGGTGATTATGAAAGCCTCGCAAAAAATTAATAATGAGGACGAAATAACCCTTATCCAGAATTCAAAATTCGTTTCCCGGGGCGGGGAGAAGCTGGGGGCAGCTTTTACCCAATTTCCATTGATTGTCAGCGATCGGGTATGTGCCGACGTTGGCGCCTCTACAGGTGGTTTCACCGACTGCCTGCTGATCAATGGCGCTTCCAGAGTTTACGCGGTTGATGTGGGCTATGGTATTTTGAATTGGCGGCTTCGGAATGATCCCCGGGTTGTGGTCATGGAACGAACCAATGCCCGATTCCTGGTAGCCCTGCCTGAACCGGTGGAATTCATCACTGCAGATGTGTCGTTTATCTCGTTGAAAAAAATCCTCCCCGTAATAAGCAACTGGTTCCCTCCCGGAGGAGGAGAAGCGGTAGTTTTAATCAAACCTCAATTTGAGGCGACGAGAGAGGAATCTGCCCGGGGGGTGGGAGTGATTATTGATCCGGAAATCCATCAGCGGATTTTAACCGAAATATTGAGCTCGGCCTGTGAACAGGGCTATCAAATCAACGGACTGATCCGATCTCCCCTTGTTGGGCCGGAGGGGAACACAGAGTTTTTGGCCTGGTTGTCGTTTCCTGGTGATCAAAGTTCAAAGGAACCAATCCAAGCCTATATCTCATCCCTGTTTTAACCACTACCGAGGATTCGGCAGAGTTTTTAATCATTCGGAATTAATAAACTTCAAGGAAAACGGCAATAATGCAAATAATTACCAGAGACCGCATGTTTTACAGGTTTTCATTATATGGATTTCTTAAAAACCTGCGGTTTTTTGATCCCTTCATCCTGCTTATTTTTCGATCCTACGGATTATCGTTTTTACAGATCGGGATTTTGTACTCCATCCGGGATGTTGCCACAAATATTCTTGAGATTCCGACCGGCGTCATTGCTGATTCGTTTGGCAGAAGGCGGGCCATGGTCGCGGCTTTTTTGTCTTACATCGCCTCATTTTTGGTATTTTATTTTCTGAAAGATTTCATTTTCCTGGCTCTGGCCATGGTGCTATTTTCATTCGGGGAAGCTTTCCGTTCAGGAACTCATAAAGCGTTAATTCTTGAATATTTGAATATTCAGGGAATCAGTGATCTGAAAGTTGCCTATTACGGTTTAACCCGCAGCGCTTCACAATTAGGATCTGCGATTAATGCCCTGGTTGCCGCTGGTCTTGTATTTTATACCGGCGGCTACCGGGTGATGTTCCTGGCTTCCACTGTTCCCTATTTATTGGATCTATTTAATGTAATTTCTTATCCTAAAATCCTGGATGGAAAATTACATCGGGTAAAGAAAGGCGAGATCTGGAGTCGGGTAAAAACAACCTCCCGCGAATTTATCCAGATATTTTCAGATAGATCAGTTATGAAAGCAATCCTAAACAGCGCCAGTTTTTCGGGTGTATTCAAATCCGCGAAAGATTATTTGCAGCCGATACTGGCAATATTGGCACTTTCTGTTTCTGTTTTTTCTAACCTGGAAGATACCCGCAGGGAGGCGGTTATCATCGGTTTGGTTTATTTTGGGATTTACTTTCTCACCAGCTTGGCTTCCAGGAGGGCTTATATATTCAGCGAACGGTTTA
>Ga0255054_10002190_pt1 | contig 11274 bp, 7 predicted proteins | sample JV7_2_23_MG_FD_188634 | JGI IMG/M metagenome (GOLD analysis project Ga0255054, IMG submission 188634) | Seawater microbial communities from Jervis Inlet, British Columbia, Canada - JV7_2_23 | ecosystem: Environmental > Aquatic > Marine > Inlet | place: Canada: British Columbia | collected... | reverse complement strand
CTGTTCGATGCTCTGGGAGAGCGGGACGAAATCATTCAGGACAAGGACCGTTTATTTACGGACTTTGCCCGTACCCTGCCCGAAATCGTGCTCGTTCATGACGATCGTATCCTGCTGGCCAACGACAGTGCGGCAGGCCTGATCGGGCTCGGCCCGGACCAGCTGGAAGGCAGGGAGGTCGCCGATCTGATCAAACCCGCATACCGCGCCCTGTTTCGTAAGTCGACAGCCAAAAGGCTGGCCGGCGAGAACGGCCCGAGACGTCTCGAGATTCAGTTGATCAATGGCAACGAGCAGGGGCTCTGGGTCGAGGCACAAAGTTCTCCCATCGAATTTCGGGGGAATCCCGCCATCCTGACCGTTGCGCGTGACGTCAGTTATCGCAAGAGCCTGGAAGTGTCGCTGAGCCGGAGTAAGCGGCAGGCGCAATACACGCTGGAGTCCATATCCGAAGGCGTCATTACGACCGATAACAAGGGCCGGATCGATTACATGAATCGTGCGGCCGAAGCCATGACAGGTGCAAACAGGGATGAAGTGTCCGGCCACATGATCGGAGAGGTCTTTTCTCTGGTTGATGAAGCCGACCGGCAACCTCTGGGTGATCCGGTCGAACGCAGTCTCGCGATGCGCCGGCGCGTAAATATGGGCCGACGGGCGTTACTCATCAGCCGTGACGGAGAGCACGAACACTCCATCGAAATTACCGCCTCGCCAATCAAGGGGCCGGGCAACAGCATATCCGGCACAGTCGTCGTTTTTCATGACGTGAGTGAGATTCGTGGCTTGACCAAGCAGATGAGCTACCAGGCGACCCATGACCCACTCACCGGTCTGATCAATCGGCGGGAATTCGAACGGCGGCTGCAGGAGGCCATGGATTCGGCGCGTGCGGAGGAAGGCGTTCACATCGTTTGTTATATGGACCTGGACCGCTTCAAGGCCGTCAACGACAGCTGTGGTCACCTGGCCGGCGACAACATGCTGCGGGAAGTTGCAGCACTTATTAAAGACCAGGTTCGCGACTCCGACTACGTCGGCCGACTTGGCGGCGACGAATTCGGCACGCTTTTGATCGGTTGTCCACTAGACAAGGCGACACGGATCGCAGCAGATATTTGTAACGCAGTCGCGGATTACCGCTTCGTTTGGAAAGACAAGATATTCAACATCGGGATATCCATCGGTCTTGTCGAGATCAGTCACATGAGCGGCACGATGCAGGATGTTATCAGCGCCGCGGACTCCGCCTGCTATGTCGCCAAGCAGCGCGGGCGTGGCCAGGTACATATCTATTCCGCACGCGACGAAGCCATCGCCCGCGAGCGCGGCGACATTCAATGGCTGCGTCAGCTGCAATCGGCACTGCATGAAGGTAGCTTCCAACTGGCTGTGCAGCCGATAATCGCTACCAGTAGCGATAACGGCACGGGCCCGGCAGCTGAAGTACTGATTCGCATGGCCGATGAACATGGCCGATTTGCTAATACGGCTGAGTTTCTGCGGCCCGCCGAACGTTATCAATTAATGCCGCAGATCGATCGCTGGGTCGTAAACGCAGCGCTGGCAGCCATTAGAGCTGGCGAGATCAAGATTCCGGGCAAACGCAGTTGCGCGATAAACCTCTCGGGACAGACGCTCGGCGATGAGGGATTTCTCGGCTTCGTTGTCGATGCCCTGGACCGCAGCGGCGTGGCGCCGTCAAGCATATGCTTCGAAGTAACCGAAAGCGCCATATCCAACAATATTCAACATGCACAGCGCTTCATCGAAGTGTTACACGGCATCGGCTGCGAATTCGCATTGGACGATTTTGGCAGTGGGTTAGGTTCGTTCTCGAGTTTGAAAACGCTGCCGGTGGATTACCTGAAGATCGATGGGGCGTACACGTGCAATCTAAGTTCCGATCAGATCAACCAGGAAATGGTTTCGGCAATGATAAAACTAGCAAGGACACTGGAATTTCGTGTCATTGCCGAACAGGTCGAGCAACAGGAAGATTTCGACTGGCTGCGCGAGGTCGGCGTGGATTTCGTGCAGGGCAATTTCGTGGAGCCACCCGTGACGCTGGGTTCCGGGCAGGGCACGGGCACTTTCCGCATCCTGACGAACGGTGCCGAGCACTGACTTATTTGACTGTTTGCGTATCGACCTGCGGGTCACCGCCGCCAAGCTAACTGTTACGTTCAATTCGTCAAATAAGTCAGTGCCCGGCACCAGGACAATTTATCAGAGCAATGGCACCATTAGGAGCGCCACGATGTTGATGATCTTGATCAGTGGGTTGATCGCCGGGCCTGCCGTATCCTTATACGGGTCGCCGACGGTGTCGCCGGTTATGGCAGCTTTATGAGCGTCAGATCCCTTACCGCCGCAGTTGCCGTCTTCGATGTACTTCTTGGCGTTGTCCCATGCGCCACCACCGGCCGTCATCGAGATTGCGACAAACAGTCCGGTGATGATAGTGCCGAGCAGTAAACCACCAAGCGCCTTGGGCCCAAGTACCAGTCCGACCACGATTGGTACGCAGATAGGCAGTAGGGAAGGAACAATCATTTCCTTGATCGCGGCTTTTGTCAGCAGGTCCACAGCACGCTTGTAGTCGGGCTTGCCCGTGCCTTCCATGATTCCTTCGATCTCGCGAAACTGACGCCGAACCTCGTTAACGACCGAACCGGCAGCGCGGCCGACTGCCTCCATGGCCATCGAGGCAAACAGAAACGGTACCAGTCCGCCAATGAAAAGGCCGATAATCACAATGTGATCGGAAAGATCGAAGTCGACAATGATGTTTCGTGCAGCCAGCGCATTCGTATAATCGGCGAAAAGAACCAGCGCGGCCAGCGCAGCCGAGCCGATTGCATAGCCCTTGGTTACCGCCTTGGTGGTATTACCCACCGCGTCGAGCTGGTCCGTAATTTTGCGCACTTCAGGCGGGAGCGCAGACATCTCCGCGATGCCCCCTGCGTTGTCCGTAATCGGGCCGAATGCGTCGAGTGCGACGATTACTCCGGTCATCGACAACATCGTTGTCGCTGCAATCGCGATGTTGTACAGACCGGCGAGCGCGTCACCGTCCGGCGCCAGTTCAAACGCTCCCCAGATGCTCAGGCAGACGGCGATCACCGGCAGCGCCGTCGCTTTCATTGAAACGCCGAGGCCGGCAATGATGTTTGTCGCGTCGCCTGTCAGGGAAGCATTAGCGATCGACCTCACGGGCTTGAAATCCGTTCCGGTGTAATACTCGGTGATAACGACCATGGCAGCGGTCAGCGCCAGGCCGATTAGCGCGGAACCGAATATCCCTGTCGCGTTGCCGCTGGCGGCCATCATCATGTTTGTAATCGGGTAGAAGGCGATTGCGGCAAGGACGCCGGCTACGATCACGCCTTTGTAAAGGGCACCCATGATCTTGCCGCCCTCGGAGGTGCGAACGAAGAATGTACCGATAATGGAAGCGATGATTGATGCAGCTCCCAGAACCAACGGATAGATGATGGCAGCATCCGTATAAGTCGCCGAGACGAGTGCGCCGAGCAGCATGGTAGCGATAATTGTTACTGCATAAGTTTCGAAGAGGTCCGCGGCCATGCCGGCGCAGTCGCCGACATTGTCGCCGACATTGTCGGCGATCACTCCCGGATTTCGGGGATCGTCTTCCGGAATACCTGCTTCGACTTTGCCGACGAGGTCCGCACCGACGTCGGCGCCCTTGGTAAAAATGCCGCCGCCGAGTCGTGCGAATATGGAAATCAGGGAGCCACCGAATGCCAGTCCAACGAGCGCGTGTATCGCATCGTTAGCGGTACTGCCGGTGCTGGTCAGCAGGTAGTAGTAACCGGCGACGCCGATGAGACCGAGCCCGACGACGAGCAAGCCGGTAATCGCCCCGCCACGGAAAGCGATATTCAATGCCGGATTGATGCCTTTAGTCGCGGCTTCGGCGGTTCGAACATTCGCTCGCACGGAGACAAACATGCCAATGTAGCCGGCCGCCGCAGAAAATATTGCGCCGATAGCAAAACCGATCGCAGTATACCAGTCGAGGGCAATACCGAGAATGACGAACAGAACGACACCGACCACCGCGATCGTGAAGTACTGCCGATTCATGTAGGCGGCGGCGCCTTCCTGAATGGCCCGCGAAATCTCCTGCATGCGCTCGTTGCCGGCAGGTTGCTTGAGGATCCATTGTACGGACATGATTCCGTACAAAAGCGCAAGAACACCCGCGCCTATGGCAAGCCACAGAGCAAATTCAGTTGTCATCAAATTGTCTCCTGATCAAATAATTGACCCCGGTGCGAGGAGGGCGCCCGGGGCGATCCAAAATCATGTGTGAATTCGAACAGACGGCTGGAAAAAGAACGCTTTTCGCGCCGCTTATCGTTATTTGTACATCACCTGTTCGCCGCGACTCCCTGAGCCAGTGCACGACCCACCCGCGGCAGGCGGCGCATCATACCACAAAGTTTGTCTTCAACTTCTTCACAACCCTGACGTTTTTCAGGCTGACATACCTGGGTAAGCCATTGATATAGGGCGGATAATCCTCTCCGCGGATCAGCGGCGCGAGATATCGGCGACAGGCAGGCGTAATTGAGAATCCGTCAGAGCTGATGAATCGCCGTGGCACCTTTTTCTCCTTGTTGGCGATACGGGAGAGCGGTGCCTGGTCTATGCGCCAGCGGTACGGACTGTCAGAGACTCGCTTTATGACAGGCATGACGGCGGTTTTCCCCGCCAATGCAAATTTGACGGCGGCTTTGCCGACGGCATAGGCCTGATCGACATCAACCGCCGAGGCAATATGCCGCGCCGAGCGCTGAAGATAGTCGGCAATGGCATAATGATATTTGAAGCCAAGATTCTCTCTGACCAGGTTGGCGACGACGGGCGCGACACCACCAAGCTGTGTGTGACCGAACGCGTCTCTTGTACCGGCTTCTGCCAGGAATTTTCCATTGGCGTAACGCGCGCCTTCACTAACAACGATGACACAGTAGCGGTACCGCCTGACGCACTCTCTGACTCGCTTCAAGAATGCCGCTTTCCTGAACGGAATTTCGGGAAATAGAATGATGTGCGGAGCATCGCCGGGTCGGTTGCCAGCCAGGCCGCCGGCGGCCGCGATCCAGCCTGCGTGCCGTCCCATCACCTCAAAGACAAATACTTTTGTCGAGGTCTCAGCCATCGAAATGACATCGAGGGCGGCTTCCCGGGTGGATACGGCAACGTATTTCGCAACGGAGCCGAATCCCGGACAGTTATCGGTAACCGGTAGATCGTTGTCGACGGTCTTCGGAATGCCCAGACAAGTAACCGGAAAGCCCATGCGCTCGCTGAATAGCGACACTTTGTGTGCCGTGTCCATCGAGTCATTGCCGCCGTTGTAAAAAAAGTACCCGATATCGTGTGCTTTGAAGACCTTGATCAGCCGTTCGTATTGGGCACGATTCTCCTCGATGCCCTTGAGTTTGTACCGTGCGGATCCAAAAGCGCCGCCCGGCGTATGACGCAGCGCAGCGATCGTCGCGGCACTTTCCTTATTCGTGTCAATCATGTCTTCTGTCAGAGCGCCAATGATGCCGTTGTGGCCGGCGTAAACGTTGGAGATCCGGTGTTTGTTTTTTCGGGCGGTCTCGATCACGGCGCACGCTGTGGCATTAATGACAGCGGTAACACCACCCGATTGGGCATAGAACGCATTCATTTTCGACATCAAGTCTTGTTCCTTGTCGTAGGCTTGAATCGGGGCGAAGCATAGCCGAAACTCGCCGCAGGTTCACCGGCTGACAGGTTTGACCCGATGCTATATAGCCGGTAGCGTATGCCGCCCTTGAGAGGTCACACAGTGAATATAACCATGCGGATCGTATTGTTGGGTGCGCCGGGATCCGGCAAAGGCACGCAGGCCAGGAAACTGATGGCTGACAGAAATATTCCGCAAATATCTACCGGTGACATGTTACGCGCCGCGGTGGCGGCTGGCACAGGTTTTGGTCAGCAGGCGAAAAAGATCATGGAAGCGGGCGAGCTCGTCCCGGACGACATCATGCTCGGCATCGTCAGCGAAAGGCTGGCCGAGGATGATGCCGCAGACGGATTTATCCTCGACGGTTTTCCGCGAACGGAAAAACAGGCACTTGACCTCGACGATCTCCTGGATCGACGAGGGCAGCCTCTGGATTCGGTGGTCCTGATGGATGTGGATTTCGACATTCTGTTGAAGCGCCTGACGGGCAGGCGCACCTGCTCGGTGACCGGCAAGCTCCTGAATATTTATTTTTCGCCGCAGGAGGAGCTGGATGCCTGCGTAGCCGCCGGCGGTGAATTGATTCAACGCGATGATGATAACGAAGAGACCATAAGCAATCGCCTCGAAGTGTACCGCTCGCAGACTGAATCCCTGATCGAATTCTATGGCGCCACAAACAGACTGAAGGTCGTCGATGCGGCTAGTAGCGTCGATGAGGTTTATAAGCGGATTCTGAAGGCACTGGCAGCTTGATCGACGGGTGATTCAGGAGCATCTCGGATTTCTACGCCCCCAAAATCTCCAGCAACCGTCCACCAACCATTTCTGCGCGCCATCCTGTAAACACGCGCGACTGTCGATCGCTCTGCAGCGATGCAGCCAGCTCTCTTCTGGGCGCGATGATCTCTGCTGCGATTCCCAGTTCCTCGGCGCAGGCTGAGACGGCCGCCTGCATGTCTTTCAGTACTGCCTTATGTTTTTCGTTCGGTTTCGGCGGCGGTTCATATCCGACGTTATCCTCTCGGGCTGCCGCAAGAATTTGCAGGAGCGCGTTTGCGGCGCGACGTAGCGTACGCGGCGCAAGCCCCCGAATAGCGGCCAGCGATTCCCGATCTTCAGGCCCGGTCGAGGCGATCTCGAGTAAGACCGTCTCTTTGCTGATCCACTGGCGTGGCCGGTCGGAACGCTCGGCCTCACTTTCGCGCCAGCTCGCAAGCCTGGTGGCAGCAGCGCGAGCCCGTCCGCGCAGATTCCTGGCTCCCTTGAGGCGGTCGACTGCGTGCCTGGGATCACCCTTGTATAGCGATGGCCTCAGTAGATCGGCGGAGTCTTCCTCTGCCCAGCTCAGCCTGCCGAGTTCGGCCAGCCGTCGAGATAGCTCCTCGTACGCTGGCAACAGGTATTCGACATCCTCGGCAGCATACTCGAGCGCCGCGGCAGGCAGTGGTCGCCGCGTCCAGTCAGCGCGCGTGTGCGATTTTGCAAGCTCAACACCAAACAGCTCTTCGACGAGGCCGGCGTATCCGAGTTGTGGCGCAAAGCCCAGGAGACCGGCTGCAATCTGCGTATCGAAGATCGTTCCAGGCATACGATCTGAGGTGTGGAAAAGCACTTCGATGTCCTGCCGGGCGGAGTGCACCACCCAGTGGCAATTCATCAGGCTGCGCCAGAAACTATCGAGATCGCCCTCACCCGTCGGGTCTGCACAGTAAATGCCTTCAGCTGTCGCAATTTGCACGAGGCAAAGTTGCGGATAGAAGGTCTTCTCACGCATGAATTCAGTATCGAGCCCGATGCGCCTTTCAGAAGGGAGCAGGGCGCTGACGGCGTCATTCGAACGGAGATCGACAAACTGATATTTGGGCATTTCGTGGTTGGCATAAGGATTTCAGCAAGGAAGGTTAACATGCGATGATTGTGCCTACGTAGGGCGTCGCGATGGGCAAATAGTGCAACAGATCTTCAGCGCATTTCTGGACCTTATCCTGTTGCGCAAGGGACCGGAGGACCTGCCGAAATCTCCGCTGCTGCTCGCAATGGCCATTATCATGACCATCGTCTCGCAATTGCTGTTGCATGTGATGGTCGAGACGAATTACAGCACAGATCTTTTTCTGGACTTTGCTACCGAGCTGCTCAAGGTTGGCTCATATGTTGCCGTCTTGTTTGTATCAGGATTCATCAGTCGAATTGAGCAGACGATGACGGCGATCATAGGTTGCACGGCGATCATGGTGTTGCTCTTTGTCGCAATTTTCATACTGTCCCGGCCGTTTATCGGGCACGAGCTGGCCGGCGCCATTGCCTGGTTCGTGACGCCATGGCTGATCCTGGTCGAGGGACACATTATTGCAAGAGCGATACAGCAACACGCGTTCACAGGTATTGCTATTGCAGTTTCGATATTTATTCTGCAACTTGGTTTTTATGTGACGTTTAGCGCGGGTCCGGAGGGCGTTGTCAGCTGATGCATATTCACATTCTCGGTATCTGTGGGACGTTCATGGGAGGTGTTGCCGCCCTGGCAAAAGCGGCAGGACATCGTGTTTCGGGTGGCGACGCCAACATCTATCCGCCGATGAGCACCCAGCTAAAGAGCCTCGGCATTGCCGTTCATGATGGCTACGACGTCGGCCAGCTGGAGCCGACGCCCGATTGTGTCGTGATCGGCAATGCGATGAGCCGGGGCAACGCGACAGTCGAGGCAGTCCTGGACCGTGGTATTCCCTATACCTCTGGGCCGCAATGGCTGTCGGAACACGTCCTGAAGGATCGCCAAGTAATCGCCGTTGCGGGAACGCACGGAAAGACAACGACGGCCAGCATGCTGGCGTGGATTCTGGAGGAAGCGGGTCATTCGCCTGGTTTTCTGATCGGTGGCGTGCCGACAAACTTCGATGTGACGGCCGGTTATGGGGAATCGAATTACTTTGTCGTGGAGGCGGACGAATACGATACCGCGTTCTTCGACAAACGGGCAAAGTTCGTTCACTACCGACCACATACGCTTATCCTCGGTAATCTCGAATTCGACCACGCCGACATTTACAAAGACCTCGACGCAATCCTTTGGCAGTTCCACCAATTGTTGCGGACGATTCCAAAAAGCGGCCGTGTCATTCTGAACAATGCAGACGAAAACCTCAAAACGCTTCTCGAAATGGGCTGCTGGTCGACCACAGAGTCATTTGGTATCGGGGAAGGTGACGAGGACTGGACAGCACGGTTTCTGGACGCCGGCGAGCGACGCATCGGTGTTTCCCAGCGCGGTGGCGCGACAGCCGAGGGCAGCTGGCAGCTCAGCGGTAGCCACAATCTCGAGAATGCACTGGCAGCGATCGCAGCAGCAAAGTCTGCCGGCGTTTCAGTGCAGCAGGCAGTTGCAGCGTTGTCTCGGTTCAAGGGCGTCAAAAGACGGTTGGAGAGGACGGCGACGGTCGCGGATATTTCGATTTACGATGATTTTGCTCATCACCCTACTGCGATCCGTCGAACGATCGCCGGTCTGAAAAAACGATTTCCGGGGCAACGCATCGTGGTCGCGCTGGAGCCAAGATCGAACACGATGAAGCTCGGCGTGCATAACGAGGCACTCGCCGCATCGCTGGAAGATGCGAGCCTCGCCTGTATTTACAGGCCCAGTGACTTGGCTGCGGAGTTAGACGACTGCCTTGCATCGCTCGGCGATCGGTTGCATCTACATGCTGACTACGACGAACTCGTAGCGGATCTGGCCGTCGAACTTCAGCCGGGTGACCAGGTCGTTTTCATGAGCAACGGCGGATTTGGATCAGCGCGCCAAAAACTGACGGGAACCCTGCAGAAGAGCCGCTAGCCGTAGCGCCCGGTCGATTTGTCATTTTTCCGTCCTATACTTGGGGAAACCCCAGCCCGGCCCAGCGATTGTGTTCCAGGTAAAGCGACGGTTTCTCTAGTGAAAATTCCGCTATTTCCATTACGTACGGTTCTCTACCCGGGTGGCCCGTTGCCGCTGCGCATATTTGAGCCACGTTATCTGGATATGATCAGCGACTGCCTCAAGAGAGATGTTCCGTTTGGAGTCCTGCTGATCAGGAGCGGCAGCGAGACCGGTCCGGCTACGACATACCAGGTCGGTACACTTGCGAGAATTACTGACTGGTATCAGGGTAGCGACGGTCTCCTCGGTGTCACAGCAGTCGGCGGGCAGAGGTTTCGCCTGATGTCTGCCAAACGCCAGCCCGACGGACTGAACATTGGAGAAATACAATTACTGGAATACGAGAGCCGCTGTTCGCTGCCGGAAGAATACAAGCCTCTCGCGCGTATTCTCGTCGGCGTCCTCGACGACCTGGGCCGCCTGTATGAATCACTTGACAGGCAGTACGACGATGCCGGCTGGGTCGGTTACCGCTTCGCCGAGATTCTGCCGATCAGCCCTGAGCAAAAGCAATCCTGTCTGGAATCGGACGATGCGATAGAGCGCCTGCACCTTGTCCGAGAAGTGCTGGATACGGTTCGCGGCCCGGGGAATGCTACCTGAGAGGCGATATATTCGGGCTGGTTACGATTTCAGTGTTGCGAATACGCGTTTGGCTCGCGAAAGCGTTTCGGATATTTCCTCGTCGCCATGTGCGTCGGACACGAAGCCGGCCTCAAAAGCCGACGGCGCAAAATAAACGTCCGATTCAAGCATCCCATGGAAGAACTGCCGAAACAGCTCAGTATTTGCTGCTGTCACTTGTGCAAACCGCCTTATTGGCCCGTCCGCGCTGAATACAAACCCGAACATGCCGCCCGCTGCCTCGACTGCCAGCGGCACGCCGGCGCCACGTGCGACTTCGGCCAGACCATTCACCAGCTGCCGCGTTCGTTCGCCGAGAGAAGAATAGAAACCGGGTCTTTCGAGCCCTTGCAAAGTTGCCAGGCCGGCCGCCATCGCAAGCGGGTTGCCCGACAGCGTGCCTGCCTGATAAACAGGACCGTCCGGTGCGATACTCGCCATGATGTCAGCGCGCCCACCGAAAGCGGCGGCCGGCATTCCGCCGCCGACGATCTTTCCGAGTGTTGTCAGATCAGGTTGAATGTCGAAAATCTCCTGCGCACCGCCTTTCGCCACCCGGAATCCGGTCATCACTTCGTCGAAAATCAAAACAGCCTCACACTGATCGCACTGTGACCTGAGCGTTTCCAGAAAACCAGGCTCCGGCGGCACCATGTTCATGTTGCCCGCGATCGGCTCGACGATGACGCAAGCGATTTGCTCGCCGACCTCTGCAAACACGGCCTCTACTGCTGCCGGGTCGTTGAAATCGAGTGTTATCGTGTGTGCGGCCAGCCCCGCCGGAACACCGGGCGAGCTTGGCACACCGAGGGTCAGTGCTCCCGATCCTGCCTTGATCAGCAAGGAGTCGGAGTGGCCGTGATAACAGCCTTCAAACTTGATGATTTTGTCACGCCCCGTGAATCCACGGGCAAGTCGAATGGCACTCATCGTCGCTTCTGTGCCCGAACTCACCATTCGGATTCGTTCAATC
>Ga0255054_10002188_pt1 | contig 11282 bp, 8 predicted proteins | sample JV7_2_23_MG_FD_188634 | JGI IMG/M metagenome (GOLD analysis project Ga0255054, IMG submission 188634) | Seawater microbial communities from Jervis Inlet, British Columbia, Canada - JV7_2_23 | ecosystem: Environmental > Aquatic > Marine > Inlet | place: Canada: British Columbia | collected... | reverse complement strand
CCTCCGTCGCCTCCGTTTCCTGTGAGGCTTTAGCCCGATCCAGTTCATATTTGGCTAATTTGATGTACTGATATATCGGTATCCGGGATACACATACAAAACTGCAAACACCGCATTCGATACAGGATAATAAATCATAGTTGTCGGCGGCTTCCTCGAATTGCCCGGCTTCCAGAAATCTTACCAGCATATGAACCTGTATCCGGGCCGGGCAGGCCCTGACGCAATCACCGCAATTTATGCAGGGATAATCGGACGCGTAGGCCGCATCGGTCCGGTCCAGGATGACGATCCCGTCGGTATCGGGCAAAACCGGATGGTCCAGTGAGTATACCGCTGAACCCCTCATCGGACCACCCAAAATAACACGATCTTCTTCATTGACGGTAACGTTGTATTTTTCGAAGATATCTCTGATCGGTGTTCCGATGGTGGTTTCTATCAATTGCTGGGTTCCATCCTTGGTAACCAGGGTAAGGATTTTGTGAACCGGTATCCGACCGTCAACAAAGGCTTTACCAATCGACGCCACCGCCTCGGCACTGATAAAAGAGACACCCAGGTCCTCGCAATTCTGCCCGGCCGGAACAACTTCTCCCAGAACATCTTTCATGATCAGTTGGGGCAGGGCAGACGGATATCCGGTATCAAGACCCTTTACCTCGGCCCCGATGTGCCCGTAGCCCTGCATGGACTCACCGGCCGTGACCAGAATAATGCGATCGACCCCGGAAATATCTTTCAGGATGCCGATACCTTTTTTGATGTTGTCGAGGGCGGAATTTACGATATATTGATTGGTGCCAATGAGAAGATCGGTGTCGACCCCGGCGATAACGATGGTATGTATTTTTGTTTCGGGTTCGGCTAAGGTGGAAAATGTGGGGTTGCCCGGTAAAAATGACAGATGGTCGATGGCCTTTTCTAAACTGGCGGCCTGATTGTCAAACGGACTTTCCAATTCTTCACTGTCATCGATATCGATGGTGATGGCGCGGTACATTTTACCGAAATCACCGGTGTAAGGTGAAATAGAAGATATGGTTCCGGTGACACTGGCGATTACATAGGCCGGTTCATCTGCAAAAAGGGCCAGTTTTTGACCGGTCTTGACCCTGTCTCCGGTCTGGTAGGCAGGTGTTGGATTTGGATTGCCGTTTATTGGGTGAAAAAGGGTCACCGTTTTTGAGGCCATTACTTTTTCGGGTACCGGCGGCACTTTGATCGGAAGCAGTTCATATTCGATGCGAAGATTGGATAAACCCAGAAACGATTTTTTTAGCATAACGCAACCCTTTTTATTAACCCGCAAGATTTAGCAGTCACATCGAAGCCGGCAGTCTTCAGCAATTCGATCTACATCACATGACAGGCGGCACAATCTTTTTCAACCGGACCGGCGCCAAAGTCCTCATGACAGCCGGCACACTGCTGATGAAAGGCGTCCGCTCGTTTGGGGACTTCTTCATCACCCTCATCGGGATCGTGGCATTCAGTGCAGGATTCGGCACTATCATACTCATCTTCTGCCAGGGTATGATGACAATCGCCACACGAGATCCCATATCCGGTAACCGCCTGATGGGTTTGGTGATCAAACAGCACCTTGCCCGCCGCAGGTGTATACAATAATCGGATCGGCTGATCAGGGGTTTCGGGTGGAAACGCTGCATAGCATATAACGCCCACCAACAGCAGCCAAATTGCCAGACCGTACGCCAGCTTCAATTCGATTTTTGAAAACATAGATAAACCGTACCTTTATTGCTGGATGTTTTGCGTGCCAAAAAGTCAAGCTTCGACTACCATAATGGAGCCAACCTTTCAAGCAATTTTTAGAAGTGGTTTCAAAACCCCATCTAACGCCCAAATACTGCGTTGCGAGTTTCTTCGAAATACTCACATACTAACGTGTATGCTGCGCTTTCTTATAAACTCGCGCCTTGTCTTTGGACGTGATCTGAGGTTTTGAAATCACTTCAAGTCAGGCGACCTCGGTTTCTTTTCTCAAATCAGTAATTTTCACTGTTTCGTCGGAGGTCTGGTCCGGGTTGTAGCATGTCAGGCAGCAAAACAGGCAGCGCGTGCTTTCACCCAGGGCGGCTTCTTCGCTAAGCACTTGATCTGATTCAATAAATGATTTAATTCGTTCGGTAACGGGAAGTTCCGGCATAGGCGCCCGCTGGCTTTTAACGATGCCTTCCACGTATTCAAATAACGTTTCCTGTATCAGATTCTTATGCAATTCTCTGGGATCGGCCGCAACCTCCTGCTCCATAACATACTGATGAATGGAGCGGGCGGCCCGCCGTCCGCCGCCAATGGCATCTACGACCAGACTCGGGCCGGTAGCGGCATCTCCGGCGGCAAACACATAGGGGATATCACTCTGCAAAGTCGCCGGGTCGACTTCAATGGTATTCCACCGGGTGGTTTTTAACTCCGCCAGCTGTTGCTCCATCTGCTCGGTAAAGGAAATATCCGGCGACTGTCCGATGGCCGTAATCAACATATCGGTTTCCATTAAGGTTTCAGAACCCTCGATGGGCACCGGCCGTCGTCTTCCGCTGGCATCCGGCTCTCCCAGTTCCATCATCAGGTATTCCAAATGTGTGGTATTTCCGCTTTCATCTCCCACCACCCGAACCGGTGCCGCCAGAAATGTGAATTTAACACCTTCTTCTTCGGCCGCGTCAATTTCCACGGGATTGGCCGGCATTTCATTGCGCGTTCGGCGATAAACGAGATTGACTTCTTTAACCCCGAGCCTGAGTAAATTGCGAGTGCAGTCTATGGCAGTGTTGCCGCCACCGATAATAACCGCGGATCGGCCGGTGGGGATGGGCTCACCGCCGGCCAGTCGCGACAGAAAATCAATACCGGTATAGCAGCCTTGCAATTGTTCGCCTTCCACGCGTAAGGTTGAATCTTTCCAGGCGCCGATACCCAGGAAAATGGCGTCATAACCATCGGTCTTTAATGAATCGACGTCGAAATCAGTACCAAACTTTACATTGCAGCGGCTCTCAACACCAAGTTCCAGAATGCCGTCGATTTCCCAGTCGAGCACCTTTTTGGGAAGGCGATATTCAGGTATGCCGTAGCGAAGCATCCCCCCCATTTTGGGCATGGCTTCAAAAATCGTCACTTCATGACCCAAGCGGCGCAGAAAAAAGGCACAGGTGAGCCCTGCCGGTCCGCCGCCTACGACCGCTATTCGCTTGCCTGTCAGCGGAGCAATTGGGACCGGTAGTCTTTTACCGGAATTCATTTCATAATCGGCTGCAAATCGTTTGAGCTGGTTGATGGATACCGGTTCGTCTTCAATGGCTCGCCGGCAATTGACTTCGCAGGGATGCGGGCACACCCGACCGCAGGCCAACAGCAGGGGATTTCTTTCCCGGATGGTGTTGACGGCACCCTCATAATCGCCTCCTCTGATTTGAGCGATATATTTGGGGATGTCGATTTCAGCCGGGCAGGTCTGCCGACAGGGTGCCAGACGATCAATTGATTGGTTGAAATGCAAAATGCGTTGGGATGGCGTTTGTACCTTCATAATCTCCTTGGGGCAGACCTGTTCGCAAATACCGCACCCCACGCATTTGTCTTTATCGACCACCGGATAGCCTTCCGGCCCCATTTTTAGAGCGCCAAACTGACATGCCCGGACACAATCGCCCAGTCCCAGGCAGCCGACAGCGCAACTTCGGTGCCCTCCGGACAGCATAGACTGGCCCAGGCAGGTGTTCACCCCATAATAGATGTAATTGGTTTCAGCGCGATGCCCACCGGTACATGTGTTATAGGATTTCAGCGGTTCTGCCATACCGACTTCCATACCCATAACTTCAGCCGCCATCTGGGCAGAGTCCGGTCCGCCCACGATACATACGCTGGGAAGCGCCTTGCCGCCGACCACCGCAACAGCCGCTGCTGAACAGCCGGCATAGCCGCATCCGCCACAGTTGGCACCTGCAAAACAGCCTTCCACCTGTGCGATACGCGGATCTTCCCAGACATAAAATATTCGTGAAGCCGCTCCCAATATAATTCCGCAAACCGCTCCCAGCCCCAGCATGAAAATTGTACCTTCGATCATAGCCACTCCCCAGGTGCCTGATTTTTTCTCGTCTCGAAAGAAGTTTTTCTATCACTTTAATTTTTTTATTTCAAGTTTAAAAATGGGTCACGTATACAGATGAGGCTATTGAATTCGGAATTGGGAATGCGGAATGCGGAATGCGGAATTAGGAATTGGGATCTTCTCGATTTGGGATTTCGGATTTCGGATTCGGGATTGTCTCGATTTTGGATTGGGGATTGCGGATTTGGGATATATATAAGGAAATTTATCTGATTTAATGCCTTGAGCCTTGGGCCTTGCGCCCTGCGCCTTTTTTTATTTTCCGCATTCCGCATTCCCACTTCCGAATTCTTGAAACCTTATACCTTATGGGTTTGACTGGGAACCCTGAACCTTGAACCTCGATTTCAGCAGACCCCGCAAATGCGGCAGGTTTCCACCTGACAGATGGGCGTTGTCAGCTCCTGCTTGGCGCGTTGATATTCGCGCTGGAGAAAAGATTTTTTGATACCGTGATCGATGAAATCCCAGGGCAGTTTTTCATTTAAATTACGTTCGCGGAGGACATAAAAATCAGGGTTTACGGGCACTGTTTTAAGGGTTTGGGCCCAGTTACCCTTGTTGGCATGGGCCAATAACAGGATATCCGCAACTTTTCGATCTCCCCTTGAAAACATTGCCTGCAGATATGCCCATCTGGGAATATCCGAATTTATCCGCAGATTGGCGACTTTTTTCAGTTCATTTTTTATTTTTTTAGTCTTTCTTTTTAAGGTCTTGACCTCATCCATGGCCGCCCACTGAAAAGGAGTAGACGGCTTGGGAACAAAGGAATTGAGACTGACGGTAATATTGCCGATACGTTTTCGGGCGCGGCTGGATGTTAAAAAGCGATGTTTGATCTGTTTGACCAGTTTTATAATCCCATCGATATCAGCTTCGGTCTCGCCCGGGAGACCGATCATAAAATACAATTTCAAATTGGGTATTCCGTTGTCAACAAGCACCCCGGCGGCGGTTAAAACATCTTCTTCGGTGATTCCTTTGTTGATGACTCGGCGCATTCGTTCAGATCCGACTTCCGGAGCGATGGTGGCTGTTTTAACGTTGCTTTTTTTCAGAATCGACAGCAGCCCCGGCGTCAGCCGGTCGGCACGCAGGGAACTGAACGAAATTCTGATGTTTTTATCATCAAATTTTCCGCACAATTCATCAATTTCGGGAAGATCGGATACGGCGGCGCCCACCAGGCCGATACGGTCGGTCAGCCGGGCACCCCGCTCGATGGTTTGTTCTAACTGAGTGATGGGCCGGAATCTTGGCGGACGATAAATAAAACCGGCGCTGCAAAAACGACAGCCATGGGGACAACCGCGGCCGACTTCAATTAAAAATGATCGATCAAAGGTCGTATGGGGGGTCACAACGGCACTGCAGGTTGTGGTCTGATTGAGGTCTTTCAGGTAGACGCGCTTAATCTTTGGCGGTACATCCTCCAGGGGTTCAAAAGCCGCAAGGGTACCGTCATCATGGTATCGGGCATGGTAGAAGGCAGGCACATAGGCCCCCGGGACCTGGCATGCCAGGTTTCTCAATAATTCCTGTTTGTCGGTACCGGGTTCAAAGACCTGAAAAAACCGGGGCAGGATGCCCTCGGCTTCGCCGAGGAGAAAACAATCGATAAAGGGCGCCATCGGTTCGGGATTCAGAAAACAGGCCACGCCACCGGCGATTACCAAGGGATGCCGGGCGCTTCTCTCACCGGATCGCAGGGGTATTCCGGCTTGATCCAAAATAGTCAGCAAATGGGGATAATCGTTTTCAAAGGAAATAGAAAAGGCGATGATATCCGCGTCGGCGATGGGCCTGCCCGACTCAATGGTGGCTGGCCGGACGGTTTCCGACCCCTTGCCATCCGACAGGAAAGCTCTTTCGCATACCACATGATCCAACTTGTTTAGAAGATCATATAAAGTCTGATACCCGAGACTGGACATGCCGACATGATAGCGATTCGGATACACCAAAGCGATACTGATCTTCTGGCGCCAGGATTTTCGAATGGTACCGATCTCGGAATCAACAAGTTGCCGGGCGGTGTTCTGTTTTTTCCCCACCATTTTGCCGGTTTCTCTTGTGGGTTGACCGTTGTAAAACCACCGGTCTGAATCGGTCCCGCAGACAGGTGCCGGGCTACGCCCCTGAGGCGAGCCACACTGTGCAAAATATATACCTGCAGACAGGGTTTGGCAACCGATTCCGGACCCACTCCGGCAGAATAATCAGATACGGCTAATCAGCTTTTCTTCTCAAAAATGTGGGGACATCCAGCTCGCTGTCGCTGACGATCGTTCCGCTGGTGCCTCGGTAAATTGCTCCTGAAGATTCCCCGACGGCCTTTTTCTGACGGATGAAAGTCGGTTCGTCGTAATCTATAATTTTCTCCAGATCGCCGGGTGTGATGTCTCTGACCTTGCCTCTGAGCGGTTCGGATATCTCTTCAACCGTATCGGTTTCTTTGCCGATGCCGGTGGCGATCACGGTGACTCTCATTTCATCGCCCAGACTGTCGTCCACCGAGGTGCCCCAGAATATCTCTGCATTCTCCCCCACTTCACTATGAATGTATTCAGAAGCTTCGGCAACCTCTTCAAATTCCATGTCACTGCTGGCGGTGATGTTCATCAATACACCCCGGGCACCTGTGATGGGGACGTCTTCCAGCAGCGGATGGGAGATCGCCTTTCCGGCAGCTTCGACCGCTCGATTTTCACCGGCTGAAATTCCGATTCCCATCAGGGCCAGCCCGGCTTTGGACATGGTGGTTCTCACATCGGCAAAATCCAGATTGACCACACCCGGCATCATGATCAGATCCGTAATACCTTTGACCGAATGCAGCAGGATTTCATCGGCCCTCACGAACATTTCCATCAGGGTTGCTTTCTTAGATGCCAGACCCCTGAGGCGGTCGTTGGGAATCGTAATCGCCGTATCGACGACTTTCTTCAAAGCCTCAATTCCGCTTTCGGCCTGTTTGGAGCGTTTTTTACCCTCGAAGGAAAATGGTCTGGTAACCACCGCCACCGTCAGGGCCCCCAGGTCTTTGCATATTTCAGCGATTACCGGGGCAGCGCCGGTGCCGGTCCCACCGCCGAATCCGGCCGTAATAAATACCATGTGGCTGTCTGCCAGTGCCTCCCTGAGGTCCTCTTCGTTTTCAAGGGCCGCATCCCTTCCGACATGGGGATTGGCACCGGCTCCCAGCCCTTCGGTAATCCCTTCACCCAGCTGAATCCGGATCGAGGCTTGGGAGATTTCAAGGGCCTGGGCATCCGTGTTGGCTGCGATAAACTTTACGCCCTGAAGATTGGATGCGATCATGTTGTTGATGGCATTACCGCCCGCACCCCCGACGCCGATTACTTTGATCTTGGCCGATTTTTCATTGTCAACATAGGTAAACATTTTTTGCCCTCCTACCGGTTTGAGTTATTGTTTAATAGTTATTCGCCTTTTTTCCGACTTCCGCATTCCCCATTCCGAATTCAAATACCTCTGTCTTCTGCTTACTATTTAAAATAGATACAATTCCTTAATTTTAGGCAATTTAGGCACTTTTAACTTTAGGCATTTTTCTTTATACTACCTCCTGAAACCACCGCTTCATCCGGGTCATTATCCGATTGAATATGTTTTCATCCCGAATTCTGAACTTTTTCGCATCCCGGTGGCGTGCGGCGAATAAAACCAATCCCACGCCGGTGGCGTACATGGGGTTGTTGACCACATCCACCAGGCCTTTGATGCCCTGGGGTTTTCCCAGGCGGGTGGGTAAATTGAAAATAGATTCTGCGACTTCGGCGACACCATCCAGCAGCGAAGTTCCGCCGCTTAAGACAACTCCGGAATTTATGGCATTCTCCATGCGGGCCCGATAGATTTCCCGGTAAATTATCTCGAAGATTTCTTCCAATCGTGGTTCAAGAATTTCTCCCAGAATCTGGCGCGGAAGCTTACGGGGTTCACGTCCGCCCATGCCCGGAACCTCGATGATCTCATCGCTGCTGATATTGCTGGTGATGCAGGTGCCGTATTTCTTTTTAATTTTTTCGGCCTCGGCCTGGGGCGCCCGCAAACCAATGGCAATATCATTGGTCAGGTTGTTGCCGCCTAAAGCCAAAACAAATGTATGCTTGATATTCTTTCCTGAAAAAATTGCCAGGTCGGTGGTTCCGCCGCCAAGATCCAGAAGGGCGGTACCCAGCTGCTTTTCCTCATCGGTCAGCACGGCTTCACCCGATGCAAGGGATTCCAGGACAATATCGCTGACATCGAGTCCGGAACGATTGGCGCACTTAACGATATTGTGGGCCGATGCCACCGCACCGGTGACGATGTGAATTTTGGCCTCAAGCCGAACGCCCGCCATGCCGACCGGGTTTTGAATCCCCGGTTCGTCATCAACAATATATTCCTGGGGCAGGACGTGGATGACTTCACGGTCCATGGGAATCGCCACTGCCCGGGCGGCGTCGATGACCCGTTCAACATCGTTTTCGGTGATTTCCGATCCTTTGATGGCCACAATTCCGCGGCTGTTAAAACCGGTAATATGTCCGCCGGCAATTCCGGCGCATACTGAAGAGATCTCGCAACCGGCCATGAGTTCCGCTTCTTCTACCGCCTTTTTGATTGAATCTACCGTTGACTCGATATTAATGACGACGCCTTTGCGCAACCCGATGGAAGGATGGGTCCCGATACCGATGATATTAATATCCGATCCGGACATTTCTCCTACAACAGCACAGATTTTGGTCGTTCCGATGTCAAGACCCACAATAACGTCCTGTTGTCGCTGCATATTAGCTCTCCCTCTTAATTGGATTAACCACGACTCGTTTCAAATTATTCAGATCGATGCGATCAAAATCTGATATGCTGCGATGACGCTTAAGATATGAGAATAGATCAGCAAGCATATGGTATTTGCCGGCATAGTCGCTGTATCCGAGATTGATGGTTTTCCCCTGGTCGAAGGCGTAAATGGTGAGACCGATTTGCCGGTCTACATGGATTTGCCTCACGAGTCGATTCGGCAAAATGCTTCCCTTCTTCCCGCCAAGCTGTAAAACCTGCATCACAGCTTTAAACGGTGCTGTGCGTTCTCTGCCACTGTTGATATTTAACGATTCCGATTGTCCATATACCGTCAGATCCGATAATTTGAGGCCTTTGATCACAGGCAGCGTGTCCGGGTCTGATGCTTCCCATGCTTTAAATAATTCACCGTGCGTATTAATCAGGTATTTTTGCCCGATATCGACCATGGCCAGCGCAGAGTGCTCTTTGATCCGAATGGTCAGCCCGGAAGGAATCTCTCTGCGGACCTCGGCTTCAGCGATCCATGGATGCGCCAGCAGGCGTTTTCTGACCAATGACAGATTCGTTGACAGAATGTTAACGCCGGCCTGTACGCCGGCCTGTCCGGCGACCTGTTCTTTGGTCAGACGCCGCATACCCTCGATGGTCAACTGCCGGGCCCCGAAATAATCGCACTGAGTCAGAAGATCATGCACCAGAATGAACAAAGCGGTTATGGCTATCACGGCTGCGATGGCCGTCGTAAATTTAAAACCCATGATGAGACGGGCAATAAATTTTATCCGCTTCACGGACCTTCGGCCCTTATGGCTATTTTTTCGTTGTTTTTTACGTTTACCCAATTTCGACCTCAAGCGGCACTTTTTGTGCCATCTGATAGTTGATAGTGAGCTATGAGCTACCTGCTATGAACTGTTCACCCACCTTCCAAACATCCCCGGCACCCAGGGTCAACAGCATGTCTCCCGGTTTTATGTTTTTCTTCAAATAGGCAAGGGCCTTTTTCATGTCCGTTGCACAGAAGACCTCTTTATGCCCGTGGGCTTTAATTCCTTCACAGAGATCCTGACCCGATAAACCCTCAATCTTTTTCTCCCCGGCGGCATAAATGGGCAATACCAGCAGAACATCGGATTGGTAGAATGAGCGTGTGAAATCATCAAATAGGGCCTGGGTCCGACTGTAGCGATGGGGTTGAAATACCACTACTTTGCGGCTGTCCGGCCAGCATTTTTCGACGGCTTCCAGGGTGATTTTAATTTCCGTCGGATGATGGCCGTAATCGTCCACCACGGTGATACCGTTTACTTCACCTTTTATTTCAAGTCTGCGCTGAACCCCTTCAAGGGTTTCCAGGGCGGTTTGGATTGCTGCAAACGGGACATCCAGCTCGATGCCCACCGCAATGCTGGCCGTGGCATTGTAGACATTGTGAATACCCGGCAGATTCAGCGTTATGTTGCCGAGTTTTTGACCTTCTTTATAAATACAGAAACGGCTGCGCCGTTTTTCAAATTCCACATCCTTTATCTGGAAATCGGCCTGGGAGCTCATGCCGTAGGTGGTGTACCGTTTTTTTATCTCAGGGATTAAACCCTGGATCGATTCATTGTCCAGACAAAGGACCGCCAGACCGTAAAAAGGTATGCGGTCGATAAAGTCTAAGAAAACAGATTTGATGGCTTCTAAATCCTGATAAAAGTCCAGGTGTTCGCGATCAATATTGGTTACGACCGCTATGGTCGGGGAGAATTTTAAAAATGACCCATCGCTTTCATCGGCTTCGGCCACAATAAAATCACCCTGGCCCAGCACCGCATTGGTACCGACGCTTTTCAGCTTGCCGCCGATGACCACCGTCGGATCCAAGCCGCCCTGGGCCAATACCGCGGCAACGATAGAGGTGGTGGTGGTCTTGCCGTGCGCACCGGCAATGGCAATGCTGTATTTTAGCCGCATCAGCTCGGCCAGCATCTCCGCTCGCGGGATTACCGGAATGGATGTCTGTTTGGCTGCCAGCACCTCAGAGTTGTCATGTTGGACGGCCGAAGATGTCACCACAACATCGGCGCCGCTGATATGATCTGCGTGATGGCCGACAAAGATAATACCGCCCAGCGTTTTGAGATTTTCGGTAATATCTGATGCCTTCAAATCCGAGCCCGATACTTTATAGCCCAGATTGAGTAGCAATTCGGCAATGCCGCTCATTCCGATACCGCCGATTCCCACAAAATGGATATGATATTTTTTTAAGTACATGGTTTCGAGTTACGGGTTACGGGTTACGAGTTACGGGTTCCGGAAT
>Ga0255054_10002187_pt1 | contig 11282 bp, 6 predicted proteins | sample JV7_2_23_MG_FD_188634 | JGI IMG/M metagenome (GOLD analysis project Ga0255054, IMG submission 188634) | Seawater microbial communities from Jervis Inlet, British Columbia, Canada - JV7_2_23 | ecosystem: Environmental > Aquatic > Marine > Inlet | place: Canada: British Columbia | collected... | reverse complement strand
GCCGACAGGTTCTGGAAGCGGGAGCGAGCCCTCTGCTGCCGAGCCCCTCGCGGGTTCAGCGAGTCCGGCACCTGGCTCTGCCAGTTGTCCAGGTACACGAGCATCGCAGGGTGCGAGGCGGTGGCGATGAGCATGTCCTCGAACTCGCCGAACACATAGGGCCGTATCGCCTCGCGCTCGTAGTCGCCGATGAGCCAGCGGTCCGGCCCCTTGGCGAAGAAGACGTTGAAGTGATTGAACCAGAAGTCGGCCATCACCTCCTCGAGCTGGCGTTCCGACTCCACCGCTCTCACCAGCTTGGCGCCGGTGAGGTCGAAGAGGATCCGGCCCGGGCTCTGAATGCCGAGCTCTCGGCGCATGCGCCGCATCTCGTCACGGGAGAGGGAATCCGGGTTGCCGAGGCGTGCCCGGACGGCCCGAGGAGGCGGGTAGGCCGCGTAGAGCTCCGAGACCGTCATCTCGGCGGCCGGGAAGATCTCCAGCCGCTCCTCGAGCGCGGAGTCGTTGATTCGCTCCGGTGAGAGCTGCCGCTCAACCCACGCCTCGGGGCCGAGGTCCAAAGCCTCGGCCAGATCCTGCGGGCGCACGCCGAAGGTGGCCCGCCGCAGGAGATGGAGCGCTCGGGTGGTGTCACCCGCGGCCCGGTCCGGGATCGGCGCCTGCGCCCAGGCCGCAGGGACGGCGAGAGCGGTGAGAACAACGCCGACGGCGAACGCTCTCGCGAAGGTCCTCCGACCCCCGTGCCAGTCCCCCGAAGTGTCCGCTACCGTCGTCATCCGCCGAATCCTCCGACCTCTCCTGCCTGAACTTCCACACGCGGCCGCGGTCAACTCCGCGACCGGTCTCTGTTCGTGGTGACGCGAAGATTGGGAGCTTCGTTAACCGGTCCGGCCGGTCAGGGGGCTCGAACCAGCTTCACGACGCGCCCGTTATCGGAGAGGATGTACAGCTCTCCCGCTGCATCCCGGCCGAAGGAGAGCACGGACCCCAGGCTGCCAACGTCCCACTCCGTCTGCTCGGTGGCGTCCCCCCCGTCGAACCGGAAGCTGCGCAAGAAGCCCGTGCAGAAGTCGGAATAGAAGTAGTGTCCGACGACCTCCGGGAGGGCGCTCCCGCGGTACACGAAGCCGCCCGTCACCGAGCAGCCTTCTCCGTGGTCGTACTCCAGCGCGGGGAGCACCAGGCCCGTGTCGTCGCAGCCGCCGCCCCCGAAGCAACTGCTGCCCTCCATGATCCGCCAGCCGTAGTTCAGGTCGCTCTCGTCGTCGCCGACGGCGTTGACCTCCTCACGGCTGGACTGCCCGACGTCCGCTATGTAGAGCGTTCCCGCCGCCGGGTCGAAGGCGATGCGCCACGGGTTTCTGAGCCCTATCGCCCAGATCTCGTTCCCGAACGGGTTGTCACTCGGAATCGCGTACGGGTCCCCACCATCGACATCCAGCCGAAGCAGCGAGCCCAGCAAGGTGCCCGCGTTCTGCCCGTTGTTGAACGGATCGCCGGCGCCGCCTCCGTCTCCGAGTGCCACGTACAGCATGCCGTCGGGCCCGAAGAGGATGTGGCCGCCGTTGTGGTTCGAGTGGGGCTGCGCCACGCTCAGGATCAGCTTTGCCGACCCCGCATCTGCGACGTCCGGGTCGGCGCTCACAGCGTACCGCTCGACGCGGGTGTCCCCGTCGTCCCCCGTGTAGTTGACGTAGAACAGGCCGTTCGCACCGTAATCGGGATGGAAGGCCATGCTGAGCAGGCCCTGCTCGTTGCCGCTGCTCACCTTCGAGGAGAGATCGAGAAACGGCACGGCCAACACGACCCCGTCCTTCACGATGCGGATCCGCCCGATCTGTTCCGCGATGAAGAGTCGGTCGTCACCCGCGGGCGCGGTCAGGTAGAGGGGCCGGGTGAGGCTAGTGGCGACGGTCTCGGTGGTCAGCGAGAACTCGCCCGACGGAGGAGGTGGGGGCGGAGCGGGTGGCGGAGCCGGTGGAGGTGCCGGATTGGTGCTCGTGTCGGACGTGCATGCCGAGAGGGCCAGCAGCATGGCGACGGTGGTGGGCGTCCGGAGTAGAAGATTGCTCGATGAACGCGCTCGCGAGGGGAGCAGTGTCATCGTAAACCTTTATACTTTCATCGGTTGCTGTCATTCACGGTCCAGGCCGCGGCCCGCCGAAGTTGGAAGGCATACCCGACGACGCCGTCGGATGTGCCGGCGTAGAGACAGGGTGGATCTGCCGGGCGTCACGATTCACGCCCTAGGGCCGTTTCTTCCTCGAGAGCGGGAATGGTGGTGCGCCGCGACGGCGCCTGACGATGGCCGTCGCAACACACGCGCGCCTACCATACCCCACCGTTTGTTGACAAAGCGTGCCTCACGCCCACAGGATTTCGAAGTTTTCGTGGGGAGCGGGACGGCCGGGAGACCGCGAACGGCTGCCGCTTCGGAGGTGGATGGGAATCGACGCAGTTCACTGTCGCGGTTGGGAGGGGCCCCATGAGGAAACTCAGTTTGCTCACCAGCCTACTAGTCCTCTCCTTCACGACGACCGGATTTGCCCAGCAGCTGCAGCGGACCATTACGGGGCAGGTTACGGACGACGTGACGGGAGAAGCGATCTCCTTCCCTCAGAGCACGGTCGGGGGAACGGCGACCACGGGTGCGGCGAGAACGACCACTGTGATCGGGACCGTGGGAGGCGAGGACGGGCGGTACTCGCTCGACGTGCCAGCCCGCCAGGTCGTGCTCATCGTCCAGCGGATCGGCTACCGGTCCGCGAACGTCACCGTACCGGCCGGTCAAGCGATCGTGGACATCGTCTTGACGGTGGACTACCTGAACGTCGAGGAGCTCGTCGTGACGGGACGCGCCACCGAGACCAGGCGCGCGAACCTGCCGAACTCGATCGGCACGGTGAATGGCGAGGAGATCCAGCGGGTTCCGAACACGACAATCGACGCCGCGATCGTGGGGCGCGTGAGCGGCGCGATCGTCGCGTCGAACTCGGGCGCTCCGGGCGGAGGGTTGCAGCTGGAGATTCGGGGGCCCTCCTCCATCAACGCGGCGTCCGATCCGCTATACGTGGTGGATGGCGTCATCGTGAGCAACGTCGCGATCCCGTCGAACGCGAACGTGATCACGGGGGCGGCGAGTGGCTCCAATCCCTCCCTCGTTCAGGACAACCTCCAGAACCGCGTCTCGGACATCAACCCGGAGGATATCGAGACGATCGAGGTCCTGAAGGGCGCGGCGTCGGCGGCGATCTACGGCGCGAAAGCCGCCAACGGGGTCGTCATCATCACGACCCGGAGAGGGGGCACCGGAACGCCTAGCCTGCGGCTCGGCTTCGTAGGCGGGGCCTACAGCCTGTCGAACACCATCGGCGCCCGTGCGTTCGAGAGCCCGGAAGAGGCCGTCGCCCAGTGGGGTCCGGCGGCGGCGGAGTTCTGCACGTCCTCGCCCTGCCCCTACTTCGACAACGAGGAGGCGTTGGCGCATCGCAGGGACTTCTCCTGGCAGGGGCAGGCGAGCGTGAGCGGCGGCGACCCGCAGACGTTCTCCTACTTCGGCTCGCTGTTGTGGCGTGACGACGCCGGGATCATCGACAACACCGGCTTCCAGAGGCAGTCCGCCCGAGCGAACCTCACCCCGATCGTGGACGGCAGCTTCGAGATGGCGATCAACGCCAACGTGCTGCACACGAATGCGCAACGCGGACTGACGAACAACGACAACAACAACGTCAGCTACTACATGGTGTTCCCGTTCTCGCCCAGCTTCTTCGATCTCAGCCGGCAAGAGGACGGCAGCTTTCCGCGGGCGGACTTCCAGGGGAACGGGAGCAATCCGCTGCAGACGGCCGCGCTGCTGGAGAACGACGAGGACGCGTGGCGCTACATCTTCTCCACGAATATCGACTGGCGGCTGGTCGACAGCGACAAGCACACGTTCCAGATCGTGGCGCCGTTCGGATTCGACTACTTCAACCAGAACAACCGGATCTTCTCTCCGCCGGAGATCTTCTGGGAGCCGGCCGATGGTCTTGCGGGCACGGCGCTTCAGAGCAGCTCGGAGAACACGAACCTCAACGTCGGGGCAAACGGTGTCTGGGATTGGAACATCAACAGCGGGTCGCGGCTCACGACCGCGTTCGGCCTCGGCTACGAGCGCGTCGCACTCACGATCGATCGCATCATCGGCCGCAACCTGACGGGTGGCAAGAACAAGGTCGACGCGGCCACGCAGGTCCAGATCCGGGAGAACCAGGTGGTCGTCGAGGACTTCGGCTTCTACATCCAGGAGGAGCTCCTCGCCCTGGACGACAAGCTCCTCGTCGGCGGCAGTCTGCGGTGGGATCAGAGCAGCGCGAACGCGAACACGACCGAGCTCTTCATGTTCCCGAAGGGCTACGCCTCCTACCGTTTCGCGAACCTCGGCCGTGCCATCAGCGAGGTCAAGATCCGGGCGGCGTACGGCCAGTCCGGAAACCGCCCGCAGTGCACCGCGCTCGACGGTTGCCAGAAGTTCACCAGCCTGACGCTGGACTCGAACATCGAGGCGATCCCCGGCTTCCAGATCCAGGGTCAGCTGGGAGCCCCGGACCTGAAGCCCGAGCGGACGGCGGAGTTCGAGTTCGGAGCCGACATCACGGGTTGGGACGGCCGGCTGACGCTGGAGCTCACCGGCTACACTCAGAACATCACGGACATGATCCTCGACCAGACCGTCGCCCCGTCCACCGGGTTCACCTCTCAGGTGTTCAACGGCGGTTCGATGCGGAGCTACGGCTTCGAGACGACGCTGGGCGTCACCCCGTTCGTCGGCCAGTCGTTCACCTGGATCTCGCGTACGACGTTCTTCCTGAACCGCACCGAGGTCACGGAGCTGCCGATCCCGCCGTACCGGCCGGCCAGCGCCGGCTTCGGGTTCTCGCTCGGCACCTTCTACATCGAGGAGGGGTCGTCGCTCACGCAGCAGGTGGGGACGGATCCGAACTGCCTCGGCCAGGGGGATCCGGACCCGTGGTGCGCCCAGGGCGCCGGCCTGGCCACTTTGGGCAACTCGCAGCCGGACTTCGTGATGGCCTTCGCGAACGACTTCACAATCGCCAAGAACGTCAACTTCTACTCGCTTCTCGAATGGCGGCAGGGGCAGACGGTCGTCAACCTCACGGAGTTCCTCTACGACCTGGTGCTAAACACGCAAGACAACGGCGTGGGGCAGCCTGTGCGCCCCATCGAGGAGTGCAACCCGAATTGCACGGGTATGGAGCGGCTTGAAGCGTTCGGGCAGGGTTTCGCCCAGGAGTGGGTGCAGCCGGCGAGCTTCATGAAGGTGAGGGAGCTCGCTCTGACGTGGGACCTTCCCTTCCGGAGCGGGACGTTCCAATCGATCCAGCTACGAGTCGCCGGCCGCAACTTGTGGACGGTGACGAATTATCGGGGGCTGGATCCGGAAGTGAGCAACTTCGGCAGCCGCGCGGTCGGACGCAGCATCGATGTGGCGCCGTTCCCGCCGAGCCGGAGCTTCTGGGCCGGCTTCAACGTGTCGATCTAGGGCGCGCGACCAATGGGTAACCGTGAACGAGACTCGAGACTGGGACGGATGACCATGACCAAGATCTTCTTTCCGGTGCTTGTGGGCGCGCTCCTGCTCGGAGCTCCCGCCTGCAACGACCTGACATCGCCGAACTTCAACTTCGGCGACTTGGAGGAGCTGGTGAACAACCCGACGATCACGTCGGTGAACACGGCGGCGATCGGCGTGCTGTTAGGAAACCGGATCTACTATCCAGGCCCGAACGACTTCGTCTCCATGCTCGGCATTCTGGGGCGCGAATCGTACAACAACGACATCGCCGACCCCCGGTTCGAGACGGAGATGCTCGGCAGCCCGCTGAATGCGGGGAGCCCTGCGTTCGGGGGCAACTTCTGGCAGGAGCCGTACGAGAACTTCCGGCTGGGGCAGATCACGCTCAGCGGCGTGGCCCAGCTGCCGGACGCCGACTACCCGCCGAGCGCAAAGGAGTGGGCGCGTGGCTTCGTGAAGACGATCAACGCGCTCGACTTCCTGATGATCGTGAACACGCGCGACACCAACTGCGGGTGTCCGATCACGCTGCCGGAGTTGGTAGATGAGCCGGCGCCGCAGGTCGGCAAGGAGCAGGTATTCGCGAAGATCGTCCAGCTGCTGGAAGAGGGTGCCGCGCACCTGCAGGCGGCGAGCGGCGCCGCTCCGTTCACGCTGCCGAGCGGTTTTGACGGAATCCCGGGGACTGGGCTCGCCCTCTTCAACGACGCCGAACGCTTTCGGGCCTTCAACCGGGGGATTCGGGCGCGCGTCGCCGTGTACATGGGGGACTACAGCACGGCGCTCCAGGCTCTCACGGCGTCCTTCCTCGACACGTCCGCCCCGCTCGAGTTCGGCGTCTACCACGCCTTCTCCCAGGGCTCGGGCGACCTGCTGAACCTTCTGTTCGATCCTGGGTCGAACCGCCTCAAGCTTCACCCGTCGATCAAGGCCGACGTGGAGCTGAAGCCGGACGGAACGCCCGACGACCGGTTCACGAGCAAGGTACGCGTGCTCGCCAACGTGTCGTACGCGAGTCCCCCGATCTGCGCCGGCGTGCCGGAGAGCACTCCCCAGTGGCCGCCGGACACGAGGTTCAAGGACATCATCCCGAGCCAGAGCTGGGCCAACCAGGCGTGCGATGTCGGCTTCACGATCTACAACAGCACGACCGCGCCGATCCCGATCATGCGCAACGAGGAGCTGATTCTCCTTCGGGCGGAGGCGAACATCGGGCTCGGGAACCTGGCGGCCGCCGAGAACGACATCAACCTCGTCCGAGTGAACTCGGGCGGCCTCGAGCCGGTCGTGCTCACCGCGGCCAACGCCCTGGACCGGCTCCTCTACGAGAAGCAATTCTCGCTGCTAATGGAGGGCGGACACCGTTGGATCGACCTGCGGCGGTACGGCTTGTTGGACACCCTGCCGCTCGACAAGCCGGATCACGTCCACAATGCTCGCTACCCCCTCCCGCTGGACGAGACGAACGCGCGGGGTAACTGATCGGGTGCGACGCGCCCGCGACTGGTAGGCGCGCCGCGATCCGGACCGCCGTCACCTTTCCAGGCCGGTGGCTCACTGAGCCACCGGCTTTTCTTTGGCTTTTCAGGGAGGGCAGGAACCGGCGCTGCGGTCTCCCGCTCAGACGTGTTCCTTCTCCCGGCCCCTGCGTAGCGCGTCTTCGGCGACCCGCCGGGCGCCGTGCACCGGAGACTCGTCGCGCTCTTTCGCCGCGGAGAAGATGCGGTCCAGCGTGTTTTCGATCTCGCCCACGCGCTCGCGCATAGCCTCCTCGTTCGATTCACCGAGGTGCATCATGCCGAAGGCGATCGCGCCGCCCGCGTTGACCACGTAGTCGGGCGCGTAGAGGATCCCCCGCTCGTGCAGCAGCTCGGCGTCCGCAGCCCGGTCCAGCTGGTTGTTGGCGGAGCCCGCGACGATCCGGCAGGCCAGCTGGGGGATCGTCTCCCGGTTGAGGATCGCGCCCACGGCGCACGGGGCGAAGACATCGCACCGCGTCGTGTACGTCTCGGCAACGGGAATCGCACGTCCGCCGAGCTCGGAGGCGAATTCCCGCGCGAGGGCGTCATCGATATCGGAGATGAGAACCTCGGCGCTAGCCTCGGCCAACATCCGGGCCAGCGGCGCGCCCACGTCTCCGGCGCCCTGTATCAACACCGATTTTCCGGCGACGTCGGCACTGCCGTCCACGGCCTTCAGACTCGACCGAATCCCGGCGAGGACGCCGAGGGCCGTGTATGGTCCCGGGTCTTCGGTGCCGGAACCTGAAATGCCGTGGCCCATGACGTACTGCGATGCCTCCGCCAGGACGTCCATGTCCTCCGGCGTGGTTCCGAGATCGACGCCGGTGGCATATCCACCGTGCAGCGACTCGAGCAGGCGGCCAAAACGCCGCAACAATCCCTTCCTCTCCTCGCTCTCCAAAGGCCGCGGAATCGCCAGCACCGACTTTCCGCCGCCGAACGGAAAATCGATCGCGGCCCACTTGTAGGTCATGCCCTGCGCGAGCCGCATCGCGTCCCGGGCCCCGTCCTCGGGGGCCGGATACGGCTTCATTCGGCAGCCGCCCACCATCGGGCCCAGCGTCGCGTCATGGAGGGCGATGAACATCCATGTGCCCGTATCTTGGTCGTAGCCCTGGACCACCCCCAGGCCGTTCCATTCCGTCAGTAGCTCTCTCATCCCGTCCTTCATCCCGTCATCACCTCGCGATCTCGGTTCTCAGATCAGTCGGCTGCCCGGTCCCCACGCGGCTCGCCCCTAGATACGTCGCCACAAACCTAACCGCCTCGGCCTCCGCCCAGAAGAATGGCGTCAGCGGCGTAGCCCCTCCGACAAAACCGACGTGCCCGCCATGCTCCACGAAGCCGGCCTGAAGCCAGGGGTTCTCCCGCACGGCGCGATTCTCCTCGGCGGAGGCGGGGTGGAAGGGATCGTCTCTAGCCTGGAGCAGCAGCGTTGGAACCCGGATGGCGGCGAGATAGCGCAGGGAGCTGGATTGCTCGTAGTAGTCCGCCGCGTTCAGGAAACCGTGAAGGGGCGCCGTGACGACCTCGTCGAAGTCACGAAGCGAGCGGGCCTCGAGGGCAGCAGCAGGATCGTAGGAGAGCGCTCCGCTTTCTGCTTTCGCGCGTACGCCCTCCCGCAACGACCGAAGGAAGAAGCGGGTGTACAATAGGCCCATGCCGCGCTCCATCCTCGCCGTTGCGGCCGCGAGATCGAAGGGCACGGAGATCCCCGCGGCCGCCGCCAGCCGTGGGCTGCCCTGGTCGCCCTTCTCGCCGAGATACTTGAGCAGCACGTTGCCGCCCAGCGAGAACCCGATCGCGGCGAGCGGGGCCTTCGGAGCGCGCTCCTGCAGCGCGCTCAGGATGAAGTTGAGATCGCCCGTCTCACCGGCGTGGTACGCCCGGGGCCGCCGATTCGGCGAGCCGCTCCTGCCGCGAAAGTTCAGCGCCGCGGCTCGGAGCCCGTGTCGGCCGCACCACCGGGCTGCCTCCGCCATGTATCCCGATTCCGAGCACCCCTCCAGTCCGTGCAGCAGCACGACGACAGGGGCGGAATCCCGAGATTCCCCGGAGAGCGGCTCACTGAAGTCTACATCCAGGAAATCGCCGTCCGGCGTCGTGAATCTCTCCCGTCTCCACGAAGGACCCCCCAGCCGACGCAGCGCGCGTCCACCGATCGTCTGGCCGTGGGCTCCCGGCAGCCACCAGGCGGGCCGGAAGGGGCGGAGCGAGAACTGTTGTTGAAAAGTGTTCAAGTCGACGGTCCGTTTGGTATGTTTGTCCGCCCGGAGATCCCGGCGCGTGAATCTCGGCCAGGAAACTTGCGGAATAGGGGAGCGATGTCGAGCCGACGGCTGTTGCACTACGACCGGATCGAGGCCGCTGGACGGGACGGGAGCGACGGGTATCCGGCTGACGAGGGGGCGTTGCCTGCTGCGTCGCCATGGCTGTACATGCTGCACGGGATCTTCGGAGCCGGAAGGAACTGGCGCAGCATCGCGAGCAGGGTCGTCCGGGCCCGTCCGCCTTGGGGAGCCCTGCTGATCGATCTTCGCATGCACGGAGAATCGCAGGGCTTCGAGCCGCCTCACACACTGGGTGCGTGCGCCGCGGACCTTGAGGCGCTCGCCGAAGACACCGCTCTCCCTCCGGCCGCCGTCTTGGGGCATTCCTTCGGCGGCAAGGTCGCTCTCTCCTACCTCTCCCGAGCCGCGGCCGGGAATTCGGCCAGGGATGAGGTGCCATACCAGGTATGGATCATGGACTCCACTCCGTCCGCCAGGGACGCGGTGGGCGATGCGGAGCGGATGCTTGGGGCCGTGCGCTCACTCCCGACGCGGTTCTCATCCCGGGCTGCGGCGATCGACGACCTGAAAGAGGCCGGCTTCCCCGATCGGGTCGCCAACTGGATGTCGGCGAACCTTGCACGATCGGAGACGGGCTACGGGTGGAAGCTCGATTTCGATGCCCTGGAGCTCCTGTTGCACGATTTCTTCCGCCTCGACATGTGGCCCATCGTGGAGGATCCTCCCCCGGGAACCGAGCTGCACTTCGTCAAGGCGACGAGGTCGAACGTCATGACGGAGGCGGAAGCGGAGCGCATCCGGACGATCGGTCGCGCCCGACCCGTTCACCTGCACGAGGTCGAGGGGGGGCACTGGCTGAACGCCGACAATCCGGACGCCGTCCTTGCCCACTTGGAGCGGTACCTGCCGCTGGGTTAGAAGACCTCGAACCATCCGCCGGGCCGGCGGATCGGTCCGCGTGCCAGCCTCGCCGCCGCGCCGGCGACTGCGCAACCGTCGTATCGGATATCCACTGCGCCGGAGAGGTTGGATCGACCCGTAATGGCGCCACCGTCGGCATCCAGGCCAACGGCGACCGCGCCCGCCACGTCAAGGCGGCCCGAAACGGCTATCGAGCCTGCGACGAGAACCAGTCCGCTCCATCGAAGCTCGCCCGCGACCGCAAGGTCACCTTTGACGATGAGAGTGCCCCGGCCCGTGATGGTCTCGGTGATGGGAGGAGCGGAGGGCAGGGCATACGTCACCGGCCAGGCATCAGGATCGGTGGCCGGAGGAGGAGACCACGCCGCCGAGATCAGATGCTCCGGTTCCACGAACTCCTGTCGGCTGGCATTCCTCCAATCCACTCCGGAGGAGGACAGGGTGGCCCCGCTCGCTGGCAGACTCAGAAGGGGAGGACGACCCGAGAGGGCCGCCGTGTCGCCCAGGAAGCCACCCGACGGCACGGCGAGCCCGGCGACCGCATCCGTGCCGGAGCACTCCCCGCCCCGGCTGTCGAGCCCCGAGATCTCAGCGGCCGTTCCCACCAGAGCGGTGTCGGCGGAAACGAACGCGGCCGTTGCCCGAAAGGGCAGCGGAGCGAGCACCAACTGACCGACGGTTCTTCGCGCAGAACCCTCACGGCCCGGCTCGTAAACGCCCTCGGCGACGAGCAAGCGGATCTCTCGAGCGGGATCCAACCGCAGAAGCCGGCTGGATTGCACCACGACGGTCCCCGCGTCAATCTCATAGGACCTCGTCGAGCTCGCGGCCGTGTCGGTCCCGATCGTAGCAAGGGCCTGGTTCAGACCGGCTTCGGCCACAAAGAAGGATCGAACGGCGGCCGTGTGGTTCTCGGTGGTTCTGGAGTCCAGAAACGCACGAAGGAAGCCGGACGCGGCCAGGGCGGAG
>Ga0255054_10002186_pt1 | contig 11287 bp, 10 predicted proteins | sample JV7_2_23_MG_FD_188634 | JGI IMG/M metagenome (GOLD analysis project Ga0255054, IMG submission 188634) | Seawater microbial communities from Jervis Inlet, British Columbia, Canada - JV7_2_23 | ecosystem: Environmental > Aquatic > Marine > Inlet | place: Canada: British Columbia | collected... | reverse complement strand
CTCCGACCCGTTCGACACCCGCAGCGCCTCGATCCTGCGCTTTGCCGTGGACCTGGCCGAGCCGGGGCACGCGCTCTCCGCCCTGGCGCCGGGGCAGTCGGAGCACCCCGGCGATCCCCACCGGGACAGCGGGCTGCGCCGCTGGCTGGAGCGTCGGCCCGGGCTGCTGCTGACCAGCCCGCTGCTGGTGGACGAGGCCGCCGCCGCGCGGCTGCGGCTGGAGCCGGCCCCGTGAGCCGCAGCGTGCTCTATGCCGAGGTGCCCGGCTTCTACGCCCAGGTGGAGCGCGCGGCCCGGCCCGATCTGGTGGGCCGGCCCATCGTGGTCGGAGGCGATCCGCGCAAGGCCGGCCTGGTGCAGGCGGTGAGCCCCGAGGCCGAGGTCGCCGGCGTGCACCCCGGCATGAGCATGCTGGATGCCCTCGGCCTGTGTCCGTCAGCCCGCCCGCTGATCACCGACATGCGGCGTTACCGCGAGGCCGGCGTGCACCTGTGCGCGTGCCTGCGCCGGGCCAGCGAGTGGATCGAGGAGGCTGCCCTGGGGGCCGCCTACGCCGAGACGCCCGAGGGCGGTGACCCCGAGGCGCTGGGGCAGGCGTGGCGGGAGAGCGTTGCGGCCGAGCTGGGGCTCCCGCTCCGGGTCGGGATTGCGCCGGTGAAGTTTGCCGCCCGGATCGCCGCCCAGGAGGCAGGACCGCTGGGAATCCGCAGGGTTCTAGCATCAGAGCTCGAGTCGTTTCTGCGCCCGCTCCCGGTCGGACGACTGGACGGTGTGGGCGCCAACACCGAAGCCGAGCTGGCCAAGCACGAGGTGCGCACGGTGGGCGAGCTGGCCGCGCTGGGATCGCGGGTGGAGGAGCTGCTGGGCAACCGGGGCCTGGAGCTGCTGGCCCTGGCGCGGGGGCGCGACACCTCGCCCGTGCGCGCCACGCGGCACCCCAAGACGCTCTCCCTGGAGCTGACCCTCTCCTCCGAGCAGGTCGACACGGGTGTCCTCTCGGAGCGCCTGCAGGAGCTGGCCGAGGCCCTGGAGAGGCGCCTGTCCCTGGAGGGCCTGGTGGCGCGCCGCGTCGCCCTCAAGCTGCGCTACGCGGACGGCCGCACCGTCAGCCGGCGCACCACCCTGGGCTCGCCCATTGCCGAGTCCGCCGAGATTCACACCGCCGGGTTGGCACTGCTGCGCCGCACCCAGGCCGGGGCCCGCCCGGTGCGCCTGGTGGGCCTGGCGCTGACCGAGCTGGATGTGGCGGAGCGCGACGACCGGCAGCTCGAGCTGTTTCCCCGCTAGCCCGGACGGGAATCCGCCGCGGGGCTCAAGCGGGGCCGACACCCGGCCGAAGCACTCCCGGGGGCCCGACGGCTCCGGAGAATCCCATGGGGGCGGCGGACGACCGGCGAAAGTACTCGCGCATCGACACCGGGCACGTGATCTCTGTGGCGCCCTTGGAACGGCCCGACCGCCTGGCGGTCAGCAAGAACGTCTCCCCGGGCGGGATCCGCTTCGAGGTGGTGGGCTGCGAAGTCGGCATGGACGACGTGGTCCGGGTCACCTTCAACGTGGACGACCGCACCGTAGTCGCGGTGGGCCGCGTGGTCTGGGCGACCGAGATGGACCCCATCACCATGGAAGTGGGGCTGGAGTTCATCGAGATCGATCCGCTGGCGCTCCGCCTGCTGGGTGACGACGCCTGGGACGCGGCCTGAGCGGCCGCTGATCCGCCGCTTGGCCCGGCTCCGTCCAGAGCAGGCGCCCCGCGGGGCCCCTGAGAGGGGTCCCTTGACACCCTCGCAGGCGCGGTGCGAGGTTCCCCGCCATGCCGGACTTTCACCAGACCGGGGCGATCGCCACCCTGCACCGCCTCGGCCGCACGGATCTTCCGCGTCTGGAGGAGGAGATTCGCTCCTACGCGGGGGCGCGGCCGGTAGCGCTGGTGCTGCCGTGCCTCTACGAGGAGGTCGGCGGGCCCGCGCTGAAGGGCATCGTCGATGTCCTGCGCGGTGTCGGATATCTGAAGCAGCTGGTCGTCGCTGTCTCCGGCACCACGCGCCGCGATGAGTACGACCACATGCGCCAGATCTTCGAGGGCGTGGAGACGATCGACGCTGAGCCGGCGACCCTGATCTGGACCTGCGGGCCGCGGCTCCAGGCGCTCTACGAGGTGCTGCGGGCCGAGGGGCTCGACCCCGGCGAAGACGGCAAGGGCCGCAGCGCCTGGATCGCCTACGGCTACGTCTTGGCCAGCGACCGCGCGCGGGTGATCGCGACTCACGACTGCGACATCCTGGACTACTCGCGTGAGCTGTTGGCCCGGCTCTGCTTCCCCACCGCCAACCCGAACCTGGGCTACGAGTTCGCCAAGGGCTACTACAGCCGGGTTACGGACCGGCTGCACGGCCGGGTCACGCGGCTCTTCGTGACCCCGTTGCTGCGGGCCATGAAGGCGGTCCTGGGCCCCGTTCCCCTGCTCGAGTACCTGGACTCCTTCCGCTACCCGCTGGCCGGCGAGTGCTCCATGACTACCGATCTGGCGCGCATCAACCGGGTGCCCAGCGATTGGGGCCTCGAGGTGGGGCTGCTGGCCGAGGTCTACCGCAACAGCTCACTGAAGCGGGTCTGCCAGGTCGAGCTGTCCGAGAACTACGACCACAAGCACCGGGAGCTCTCGCCGGATGATCCCAGCCGGGGGCTGCATCGCATGGTGGTGGACATCGCCGCCTCGCTGATTCGCAACCTGGCCAGCTACGGGGTCGAGTTCGAGTCGGGGTTCCTGAACACCTTGATCGCCGCCTACCTGCGCACGGCCCAGGACGCCATCGCCCGCTACAGCGACGACGCGGCCCTGAACGGCCTGTCCTTCGAGCGCCACGAGGAGGAGCTGGCGGTGGAGACCTTCTCGCGCGCCTTGCGCGCGGCTGGGCTGGGCTTCGTGCGAGACCCCATGGGCGCTCCCCCCATTCCCAACTGGAGCCGGGTGGTCTCCGCCCGTCCGGAGTTCCTGAACGACCTCGCCGAGGCGATACAGGCCGACCAGGGCGAGGGGGTGTAGGCCCCGTGCGGCATCGGCTATGACTCCGCCCATCGGGGGGGTTGGTATGGAAATCGGTGGGATCCCGCTGGGTGAGGGCGCTCCCCTCGTCCTGATCGCGGGGCTCAACGTGATCGAGACCGAGGAGGCGACGCTGGACGTCGCCGCCCGGCTCCGCTCCCTGGCCGAGGCCCACGGGCTGCCCCTCATCTTCAAGGCCTCGTACGACAAGGCCAACCGCTCCAGCGTGGACTCCTACCGCGGGCCGGGTCTGGACGCGGGCGTCCGCATCCTCGACCGGGTGAAGCGCGAGCTGGGGCTGCCGATCCTGACGGACGTCCACGACCCCGCCCAGGTGAAGGTGGCCGCTGGGGTGGCCGACGCGCTGCAGATTCCCGCCTTCCTGTCGCGCCAGACCGACCTGATCGCGGCCAGCGCCCAGACCGGGCTTCCGGTGAACATCAAGAAGGGCCAGTTCATGGCCCCGTCCGACGTGGCGCTGGCGGTCCAGAAGGTGGCCCGCTTCGGGAGCGGCGGCGTGTTCGTCACCGAGCGCGGCACCACGTTCGGCTACAACCAGCTCGTGGTGGACATGCGGGGGCTGGTGCAGATGCGCCAGCTGGCGCCGGTCTGCTTCGATGCTACCCACGCGGTTCAGCACCCGGGCGGCGGCGATGAGGCGTCGGGGGGCGACCGCCGCTTCGTGGCCCCTCTGGCACGTGCCGCGGTGGCCGTGGGGATCGACAGCCTGTTCGTGGAAGCGCATCCCGACCCGGAGAACGCGCCCTGCGACGGCCCGAGTCAGGTGGACTTCGAAACGCTCGATCGCCTGCTGGGTGAGATCACCACGATCGAGCGCGCGCTCGGGCGCTGAGGCGCTCCAGCACCATGCTGACGGCTGCGGACGCGACGCCTCGCGACGCCGACCCCGGGTTGTCGCGCACGCCCTTCGGGCTGCGCGACCTGGGCATCGCGGGCGGCCTGGGCCTGCTGGCGGCGCTGCTCCGCTACATCAACTGGAAGCAGGCCGTGCTGATGTTCAACGACGGCCCGCGCTTCCTGGTGCAGGCCCAGCGTTTTGCCGCCGGCGAGTGGGAGAGCGCGCTGGGCGACCCGTACCACCCCCTTTACGCCCTGGTGACGGCTGCGGTGCGCCTGGCCGCCGGGATCGAGAACGCCGGGCCCCTCGAATGGGAGCGGGCCGCGGTCGCCGTCTCGATCTTCTGCGGGGCGGCCAGCGTCGTCGTCTTCTACGTGTTCGCCAAGAGCGCCTTCGGCGCCACGGCGGCCTGGATCGGCGCCGCGCTGCTGGCGTGCAACCCGTACTCGATCGAGTTCTCGTCGGACGTGCAGAGCGAGGGCCTCTTCCAGCTGGGCTTCATGCTGGCCGTGGCCCTGGGCTGGTCGGCGCTGAAGCGCGGCAGCCCCGCCCTGGCCGGTTGGGCGGGCTTCGCGGCGGCCGTGGCCTACCTGATCCGGCCCGAGGGGCTGGGCGTGGCCGTGGCCACCGCCGGCGTCGGGGCCTGGCAGTGGCTGCGCGGGCGCTGGCCCCTGGCCACGGCGGCGCCCTGGGCCCTGGCCCTGCTGATCGGGCTCTCGATGGCGATGACGCCCTACTTGGTGTGGCTGCGGGTGGAGCAGGGCGAGTGGCTGCTCAGCAACAAGAAGAGCGTGGCGGCCCTAGCGGGCACCGTACGGGATCTGGAGCAGCGGCCCTCGCTGGGCGTGGCGCCCGGCGCCGAGATCGCCATGAGCCACGACGTCCGCGAGATCCGCTACCACTGGCGCGAGAAGGCTCGCGACGCCGCGCTGAAGGCCCAGGACAAGGCCCGCATCCAGGGCAAGAAGGTCAAGGAGAAGCCGACCGGGCTGCGGCGCTGGCTGGGTGCCGTCGGCAAGCTGCTGGACACCCTGGTCTCGGCGGTGCGGCCGGAGATCGTGATCTTCGGCTTGCTGGGGATCGTCATGGCACGAGGCCGGCCGGGTCTGCGAGGCCAGTACGTCCTGGCCGTGATGGCGGTCTACGCGGCGCTCCTGCTCGGCCTTACGCTGGCCTACGGGTACATCTCGCGGCGCCACGTGCTGACGCCGGGCCTGATGCTGCTGGGCTACGTGGGCCTGGCGATGCCCGTGGCGGGCCGGGCCCTGCTGGCGGGCCTGGGGCGGCTCCGCGGGCGCAGCGTGGCGCCCTCGCCGCGGGCGGCCGCCGGCGTGGCGGTGGCCCTGCTGCTGGCCCTGGGACTCTCCAAGGCGCTGCGGCCCCCGGGAAGTCACAACCGCGGGGAGCGCGAGGCGGCGGAGTGGATTGCGGCCCTGGATGACCCCGGGGGACCGGTTGCCGCCGGCAAGCGCCGCGTGGCCTACTATGCGGGCGCGGCCTGGTTCCCGCTTCGAAAGATTCCGAAGGAGGCACCGCTGGCAGAGGCGTTGCGCCTGTCGGGCGTGCGCTATGTGGTGGCGGACGATGGCGACGTGAGGTCCTACCGGGATCTGGCGGAGGCGGAACGGGCGGGGTTGCGGGTTGTCTTCCGGGCCCAGGTGGACGACGACGGCGCCACCGTCTTCGAGGTGGGCAGCCGGGAGGGGGGCTGATGCTGCACCGCTACAGCGAGGTGTTTCGCACCATCCTGATCTTCCTGGACCTGGCGCTGGTCGCCGGGGCCTGGGTGGCGGCGTACTACCTGCGCTTCTACACGGACTTTCCCTCTCCCCAGGGCATCCCGCCGTTCCTGCAGTACGCCCTGGTGCTCCCGCTAGTCCTCCCGGTCTGGTTCTCCCTGTTCCGGTCCCGCGGCCTCTACGAGCCCCAGCGCACCGGCTCGCCGTTGCGCGAGATCGGAGGCGTGATCGGGGCCACCGCCATGGGCGTCGTGGTGCTCGTGGCCTTGAGCTTCTTCGTCCGCGGCTACTTCTACTCGCGGCTCGCCATCGGCTTCTTCTCGGTGCTGTCGGCCGGCTCGATCATCGGCGCGCGCTGGGCGCTCCGCTCCGCGCTGCGCCGGCTGCGCCGCAAGGGATACAACCTCCGCTACGTGCTGGTGGTGGGCGCCGGCGACCTGGCCCGCGAGGTGATTGAGCGCCTTCACGCCCACCCGGAAGCGGGGCTGCGCGTCGTGGGGGCGCTGGCGGGAAACCCGGCCGTGGACGGGCCGCGCGTCGCCGGCGTGCCCGTGCTGGGCGATTACACCGTCATCAAGAATGTGCTCAACAGTCGCCAGGTCGATCAGGTGGTGCTGGCCCTGCCGCGCGACGAGGGCCACACCCTGGAGAAGGTGCTGGCCGAGCTGGACCACGAGTTCGTCAGCGTGCGAATGGTGCCGGACCTGCTCCATGTGCTGACCTTGCGCAGCTCCGTGGAGGACCTGGACGGGCTGCCCACCATCAACCTGCGCGACACACCGTTGGTGGGCTGGGCCGCGGTCCAGAAGCGGGCTGTGGACGTGGCGATCATGCTGCCCGTCCTGATCGCGCTGGCGCCGCTGCTGGCCGTACTGGCGCTGGCCGTGCGGATCACCAGCGGCAGCCCCGTCTTCTACCGGCAGCAGCGCATGGGCCTCGACGGCCACGTCTTCGACATGATCAAGTTCCGCACCATGCGCGACGACGCCGAGGCCGAGACCGGGCCGGTCTGGACCTCCGAGGACGACCCGCGGCGCACCCGGGTGGGCTCCTTCCTGCGCGCCACCAACCTGGATGAGCTTCCGCAGATCTGGAACGTGTTGAAGGGCGACATGAGCGTGGTGGGGCCGCGCCCGGAGCGGCCCGTGTTCATCGAGCGCTTCAAGCGCGAGGTGCCCGGCTACATGCTGCGCCACAAGGTCAAGGCCGGGCTCACGGGCTGGGCCCAGGTGCACGGCTGGCGAGGCGACACGTCGCTCCACGAGCGCATCGAGCACGACATCTACTACATCCAGAACTGGTCGCTGGGGCTCGACCTCCGGATCCTGCTGATGAGCGTCTGGCGTGGGTTCAGGAACGCCTACTGATGGACGAGCGCATCGGCACTGTGGATCTGGCCGGCGAGTACGCCGAGATCGGAAGCGAGGTCGAAGCCGCCGTGCTCGGGGTGCTGCGTTCGCGCACCTACGTGCTGGGCCCCGAGTGCGAGGCCTTCGAGGCGGAGCTGGCCGGATTCGTGGGCGCGGACTTCGCCGTGGGAGCGGCCTCGGGCACCGACGCGCTGGTGCTGGCCCTGCGGGCCGTGGGTGTCGAGCCCGGCAGCGAGGTCGTCACCACCCCCTTCACGTTCTTCGCCACCGCCGAGGCCATCCTGCTGGCGGGCGCGCGCCCGGTGTTCGCCGACCTCGAGCCCCACGGCTTCAACCTGGATCCCGCCGCGCTCGACGCCGCGATCAACGAGCGCACCCGGGCCATCGTGCCGGTGCACCTGTTCGGCGCCTGCGCCGACCTGGATGCGATCGGGGCAGTGGCGACCGCCCGGTCGGTTCCGCTGGTCGAGGACGCGGCCCAGGCCATCGGGGCGACCCGCGGCGGGCGCAGGGCGGGCAGCGTGGGGGCGGCCGCCGCCTTCAGTTTCTACCCCTCCAAGAACCTCTCTACCGCGGGCGACGGCGGCGCCGTCACCACGTGCGACTCCGAGGTGGTGGAGCGCGTGCGGCTGCTGGGCAACCACGGCAGCCGCGAACGCGATCACCACCTCCTGGTCGGCACCACGTCGCGCCTGGATGCGCTCCAGGCGGCGATCCTGCGCGTCAAGCTGCGCCACCTGCCGCGCTGGAACCAGGCGCGGCGCGAGGTGGCGTCGGGCTACAGCGAGCGTCTGGCCGGGCTCGACGGCGTGGAGCTGCCCTGCGTCGCGGCGGACGAGACGCCGGTGTGGCACCAGTACGCGGTGCGCTGCCGGCCCTCCGGGCAGCGCGCTGCCGTCTGCAAGGCATTGGAGGAGGCCGGGGTGGAGTGGCGGCACTTCTATCCGCGCCCCGCCTATCGCCAGCCCGGCCTGGGCGAGGCCCGCCTGCCCGCGGGCGCTTGCCCGGAGGCGGAGCGGGCCTGCGACGAAGTCGTCTGCCTGCCCATCCACCCGCGGCTCGGGTCCGACGAGCTGGATCGGGTGGCCGACGCCGTGCGGCGCGGTGCCGCGGGCTAGGAGCCTGACCCGAGATGGGGCGCACCGTCCGGACGTCGATCCATCCGCGCTGGCTGCATTGCGCTCCCTGCGCCGTAGCTACGGCTCCGTCGCGGGCCGTGCCAGCGCGGCGTCTCGACGCCCGGCCCGGCACACCCCATCTCGGGTCAGGCTCCTAGTGGGAAGAGAGCTGCAAGGAGGCGCTCAACGTCTCCGCCAGGGCTGCGGCCATCTCGCGGCGGAAGCGCTCGTTGGAGAAGCCCTCGGCGTGGCGGCGGATGGCGACGGAGTCGAACTCCGCGTAGCGGCGCTCCAGGGTCTCCACCGCGTCCGCCAGGGCTTCGGGCGTCTGGAGATCGAACCACGTGCCCGTCGGGGCGCGTCCGGCGTCGTCGTCGAGCGGCACCACGGTTTCGGTGGCGCCGCCTCGCGCGTAGGCCACGACCGGGCGACCGGCGGCCTGGGCCTCCACCGCGATGATTCCGAAGTCCTCGTCCTGCGGATACACCAGGGCGCGGCAGCTCCGGAAGAGCGACTCGAGCTCCGCGTCGCTCACCCGGCCGGCGAAGCGCACGTTGGACGGGGCGGCGGCCTCGAGTGCGGCCCGCGTGGGGCCGTCGCCGACCACCACCAACGGGCGGTCGAGTCGGCGGAAGGCCTCGAGCGCCAGGTCCTCGCGCTTGTAGGGAACGAAGCCGCCCACCAGCAGGTAGAAGTCCTCGGGCGGCCCGCTGGCCGGCGCGATGCGCTCGGTGGCCACGCCGGGATAGAGGACGTCGGCCTCCCTGCCGTAGTGGCGCCGGATGCGGTCCGCGACGCCGTGGGAGATGGCGATGAAGCGGGTCACGCGCTCGGGCGTGCTGCTGCGCGCATCCCAACGGCGCAGCCAGGCGGCCAGTGGCGCGGCAGCGACGCGGCGCGGGCCGCGCCCGAGGTAGGCGTCCGCCTGATCCCACACGTAGCGCATGGGCGTGAAGCAGTAGCAGACGTGGGGCGTGCCCCGGGCCACGCGCACGCCCTTGGCCACGGCGTGGCTGGTGGAGACCACCAGGTCGTACCCCTCGAGGCGGAAACGTTCGATGGCCGCCGGCATCAGGGGCAGGAGCTTGCGGTAGTGGCGCTCCACCCCGGGAATGCGCGACAGGGCGCTGGTGTGGATGCGCAGCCGTTCGATGGCGTCGAACGTGGAGCCGGGTACGTGGACGAGCGTGTAGCAGTCGGCGTCCGGGTGCATGATCGCCAGCTGCTCCAGTACGCGCTCGCCGCCGCGGCGTCCCGTCAGCCAATCGTGGACCAGCGCTACGCGCATGCGGCGCAGCATACCCGTGTCGTCGGGCCCGCGCGATTGACAGCACTTCCGTCGGGCAGGAGAATCCGCCCGTGATCTCCAACGTCGCCAACCTGTACCTGCGGCGCGACCTGCTCCAGGAGCTGGTGGCGTCGGATCTGCGCAGCTCCGCCAGCGAGACGCGGCTGGGATGGGTCTGGTGGCTGATCGATCCGCTCTTCACCATGATGATCTATTGGGCGGTGGTGGTGGGGATCTTCGGGCGCGGCGGTCACTATCACCCGTACCCGATCTTCATCCTGTGTGCGCTGCTCCCGTTCAAGCACTTCGGAGGCTCGATCAACTCCTGCTGCAAGCTGCTGCGCAGCCGCGAAGGGCTGATCAAGTCGGTTCCGTTCCCGACCATGGTGCTGCCGCTTTCGGTGGTCCTGTCCGGCTTCGGCTTCTTTCTCTTCGGCCAGGCGACGCTGCTGATCGCCGCGTGGATCTGGGGTCTGCCCATCACGGTGGCCCTGGTCCAGCTGCCCGCGCTGTGGGTGCTGCAGGTGGTCTTCTACATCGGGGCGTGCCTGATGATCGCCGCCTTCGGAGCGCTGGTTCGCGACCTGTCCGGCTTCATGGGCCACGTGCTTCGTCTCTTCTTCTACATGGCCCCGGTGCTCTACGGAGCCGACATGGTGGAGGAGCGCTTCACCAAGGGCGCGCTCGGGGCGAGCCGGTTCGCAGACATCATTCCGACGATCTACATGATGAACCCGCTGGCGATCCTCTTCACCGGCTACCGCGAGGCCATCTTCTACGGCCGTTTCCTGGCCGGCGAGCACTGGGTGGTGTTGACCGTGTCGTCGTTGCTCGTCTTTGCGATCGGGTACCGGGTGTTCCAGCACTTCGACCGCCGGGTGATCAAGTTCCTATGAGTCGCCGATCCCAGAACCCGGAAGCCGAGCCGGTCGTTCGGATGCGAAATCTGGGCACCTACTTTCACCTGCACCGCCGCCGCAAGATCAACCTGCGGCAGGCGCTGATCCAGCGCCGCTTCGTGGCGAAGCCCGAGGTCCTGTGGGCGTTGCGTCACCTGTCGCTGGATCTCCACGAAGGTCAGGTGCTGGGGATCGTGGGGCCCAACGGCGCGGGCAAGAGCACCCTGTGTCTGGTGCTGTCCCAGATCCTGCAGCCCGACGAGGGAGAGATCGTCGTCCGCGGCAAGGTGTCCCAGCTGGTAAGCCTGTCCACGGGCCTCAACTCGGAGCTCTCCGGTCGGGCCAACGTCCGCTTGCTGGCCGCCTACCTGGGCATTCCCAGGACGGTGATCGACGAGAAGATCCACGAGATCATCGACTTCTCCGAGCTGGGCGACTTCATCGACGAGCCCATGCGTCACTACTCGAGCGGGATGAAGGCGCGCCTGGGCTTTTCCGTGGCCACCACCCTGGAGCCGGAGATCCTGATTCTGGACGAGGTGTTCAGCGTCGGCGACGCCAAGTTCCGGCAGAAGAGCAAGGCGCGTCTGGACGCGATGATGGCCCACTGCAAGCTCATCGCGATCGTTTCCCACTCCAGCGAGTTCCTGCGAACCCTGTGCAGCCATGCCCTGTGGCTGGAGAAGGGCCGCATGGTCAGTTTCGGCAAGGCCGCCGACGTGCTGGACGAGTACGACCAGGTGATGGGGACGCCCGAGCACTTCGTCGATCCGGATCCGGAGTGAGCGGGCTTCCGCCCTCGGTTCCCATCGCCATCCTCGCCAGCGCGCCCTGGGAGACCCCGGCTCCGGTCAACGTGCACCAGATCGCGCGGCGCCTGGCCGCGCGGGGGCACAAGGTGCTCTTCGTCGAGTCCACCGGCCTGCGGGCGCCCTCGGTGCGTTCGGCCCACGACCGCAGCCGCGTGA
>Ga0255054_10002185_pt1 | contig 11294 bp, 14 predicted proteins | sample JV7_2_23_MG_FD_188634 | JGI IMG/M metagenome (GOLD analysis project Ga0255054, IMG submission 188634) | Seawater microbial communities from Jervis Inlet, British Columbia, Canada - JV7_2_23 | ecosystem: Environmental > Aquatic > Marine > Inlet | place: Canada: British Columbia | collected... | reverse complement strand
GTTCGCCGGGCTCTCGATGTATCGCGCGTCCTCGCGCCCCTGGCTGCCCGTCCCCGGGTTCAGCTTCAGGTACGTCGAGGAACCGACGCCGATTTCTTTCAGCTCGTCCTCGCTCCAAATGGCGAGAAACGGGTGGGCGTGCATGTAGGTGTCGTACGCCAGGTCGCTCTCGGCCTGGAACTTGCGGATGTCCGCCCGCGAGGCGTAGCGGATGAAGCTGTGGCCGATGAAGGGCTTCACCTCGCGCAGGTCCTCGACGACCAGGGGCACGAGGCCGAGGTCGTGGTTGGCCGTCTTCTCCGCGCCGACCGGCTCCATCTCGCCATCGTTCTTGTCGCTCTCGCGGAAATCCGTCCACTTGACGGTCATGCGGTCGTATTCGAGGAAGCGGACGAACTTGAGGTGGGTTTTCTTCCCCTCGGATGACGAGGGAGCCCGGACAGTCCGCTCCTCCTTGATGCGGCAGTACGTGAGGACCCGGTCCTCATCGTGCTCCCAGTCAATCGCCGCGAAGGGGGAGTAGTTAATGACGTACGGACGGAGCCCGGCCCGTTGCTCCTCAGCGCGGGTCAAGCCACCGTCCGACGTCAAGGGTGCTCCACCACCCTCCTCTGTTGCTTCGTTTGCGAGCTGGACCGGCGGGACGTTCACCAAGACTCGCGTCGTCCCGTAGGACATCAGCCGGTGCGCGACCTCTTCGATCGCCTGGTTGAACGAGTCGCCCCGGCGCGTCGCCCGGTCCATGAAAACCTTGAGATCCGCCTGGTAGGTACCAAGGTCTCGCTTGGGTTTCTCCTTGTAGAGAGCGCCGAGCAGCCGGTCGATGGCCAGACCGGACTCTGGTACGAACTGCGACAGGTCGACCCGGAACTCGTACTGGGGCTCGGGCTCGAACTTGTTGCGCGGCAGGTACTCCATCTTGTCCGCCAGGGCGTCCCCGACGACGTCCCTGTACCGTGCCCACTCATCCTCCCACGCCACGAAGTCGGGGTGCTTTGCGTTGAGTCGTTCGAATAGGGCTGAGTTGGCCATCTCTCTCCACCTTCCATCCGGACACTATCCAGAGTATGCCGGCTCTCTCCGGAAACGTCCGCGAGTCTCGGCAGTATAGATCATATAACGGTTGGCGTCGCAGGTATTGTCAGCGACCTTCTCCGGCGCCTCCTTGCCTTCCTTCCAGTGGTAGTACGTGTGCTCGTCGATCGAAACCGGGCACGAGTCGAGGAAATACATCATCGGCTCGTTCATTTCGGCGTCGACCTTGATGTACTTCGCGACCGCCTGGATGCCGTCTTTGACGTCCTTCTGCGCCGGGACGGCGGGCAGGCCGGCGCGCTTGAATTGAGCGATTTTGTCGGGCGCTTCCGTGTCGCAGAACATCTTTTCGATGCCCCACTTCGCCCGCAGCGTCTGTCCGCGAGTCACCCAGGAGTCGACACCTGGCTCCGCCATGACGAGGACGCCCTCGGTGACGGACTCCTCCAACATCCACCAACGTCCGGCTGTGTCCAGGCCACCGACCAGGATGACGCCGGCGTGGCCTTGAGCGAAGCCCCAGTCGACCCCGGCGTAGACGCTCACCAGCGGCACCAGGTTCGGACCTCGACCAATCTTGCGGCCGTTCGGCAGCTTGAAGGTGAAGTCGCGCGCCTTCTTGACGTGGACCGCTTCGAGGAACTCCTCGTAGACCTGGCCCTCGAACGTCGCCCAGCTCGCCTCGAATGTCCGCTCGAAGTAGCGCTTGGACATCGCCCGGCGCTTCTGCTCGATGAACTTCTTGTCGATGTGCGGGTTGTCGACCGTCCTCCAGGTGTGGAAATCCACCTCCGCGCCGGGGTGGTCCAGGTCCGCCGCGCGCTGCTCGGGCGTCAGCTTGCGGTACTCGTCCCAGGGCTTGTAGAGACGCGAGTACGCCCAGTTCGGACCCTGTGGCGTGCCGGTGAGGAGGAGCTTGCCCTTCCTATCAGAAAGCCGGACGCGAATCTCGTCGTAGAGCGCCTCCTTGCACTGGGCGAACTCGTCGAGCCAGACCCGGTAGAGCTTCATGCCCATCCAGCTCTCGAACGCCTTGCCGGACAGGAAATAGATGTGACTTTCGCCCTTTTTCCCACGCAGGCGCAGCCGCTTCCGCGTCTGGTGGTAGGCGCCAATCATCAGCTCGTCGGGCACCATCGAGAGAAAAGCGGGCAGAATGATGCGCTGGAGCATCGGAAAGCTGGGCGCGCCGATGGCACAGAGGTAGGGGTCACCCCGGGCGATGTCGTCGGGGTGGTAGTCCTCTTGGGTGATGGAGTCGATCAGGATGCGGGGCGCGCCAGCCTGCGTTTTCCCACCACGGGCACCGGCAACGGCCATGACGACGGGAGACTGCGACACAAGCGGCGGGATCTGCTTGTCGAAGGGATCGAACTTCAGCCGTATGTGTCGTCTGCCTCGTGTCGCCATGCGTCCTTCATTGTCCGCGCAGCCGCAGCTCATTTTCGAGCCGCAGCACCTCGCTCTTCAAACAGAGGTTGTCTCGTTGCAGCTCCGCCACGGCCTGGCTCAACAAGAGCCGACGGAGTGCCGCCATCTGTTCTCTGGGAGCGAGGCTGGATAATGGTAACCTTTGGCTACCATTACCATTCATGGCGCCGTGCCGTTTGTCGGCTTCGTCCCGTTTGCTGGTACCGGGGCTGGGGAAGGAGGAGTACTCGCCGTGGGCGCCTCTCCCTTCTCCAGCTTCTCCTGGTACTCTTCCCGCCAGTCTCCGCCCAGCTCGATGACGATGTCGTCGGTGGGGGCTTCGTACTCGGTCGTGTCCGCGAGGCCTTCGAGACGCATGAGGAGCGCGGCGGCGCGAATCTGGTCGCGGTCCTTGCCGGCGTTCATCATCTTGTCCTCGAACCAGAGGCTCATCCAAGTGCGCTTGTCCTCTTTGGTTTTCGGGCTCTCCTCCGCCACGCGGTCGCAGGCCATCTGCACCACCAGGTCTGCCGTCTCCTCGTCGAGGGTCTCAGCGCCTTCGTTGTTGGCGCCCGCCCCCCAGTTCTCCAGGAGCGCAGCGGTGATGCGGCTCTGGCGGTACCCGCCAATGTGCATGGCCTCCGCGACGCGGACCTGCTCCGCGCGCAGCGTCGCCAGGACGAGGCACTCCTCGCGCGCCTTGTCGTAGTACACCTGCGCAGTGCGCGGCGTGATGCCGTATTCCTCGGCAAGCTGCAACTTGGTCTGGACCTTCTTCATGCCCTCGACGATCAGAGCGCGGGCACGCTTCAGGGTCTCAGGCTTCAGCGTCGGCTTTTTCGGGCTCTTTGTTGACTGCGACATCTCTCTCTACCTTCTCCGCCTTCTTGCCGGTGAATTCTTCCCAGCGGCGGACCATGACGTCTACGAAAGCAGGCTCCACGTCCATGCAGCGCGCGGCGCGTCCAATCTTCTCGCAAGCGATCAGAGTAGACCCGCTACCTGCGAACGGGTCCAGCACGGAGCATTTCCCGCGCTGGCTCTTGGAGTCCTGGTCCAAGATGTCCAGAAGCAACTCGACGGGCTTCTGGGTGTAGTGCAGCTCGTTCCTTGTTCTCTTGCACTGTATCACGTTCCCTCGGGCACCGATGCCCTTCATGCGCGTCCCACCCGAGCGGCATCCATACAGAATCAGCTCGTGCTGCGACCTCCACAGATTCCCCATCGCGGGGTGGTTCTTGTCCCAGACAATCATCGAACGCGCAGCGACGCCGCACGACTCGACGACGTCGAAGAGCGGAATCCACATGCGCCAGTCCGTGAAGATGTACGCCGCCTGCGTGCGCGCCGCCTCCAGCGCGGCGGTGATGAGCGCCTGGTACCCGCGCGTGCTCAGATTGTCCGATGCGATGTTCCCCCAGGTCCCGGCGCCCTTGTCTGACTCCTGGAACCCGCCCGAGCAGTACGGCGGGTCTGTCAGCACCAACTGGACGTCCTCGCCGTCCATGACCAGTTCCACGTCCGCCGCGCTCTTTGAGTCGCCGCAGAGGATGCGGTGGTCACCGCAGACGAAGAGGTCGCCACTGGCGACGCCAATCTCGTTCTTGACGAAATCCGGGATCTGGTCGTCCCCGGTCTTGCCGCCCTTCGGCTTGTCGTCCGGCGGTACCAGCTTGTGGCTCCGCGCGATCTTCGCGATGAGGTCCTTCGTCTTGTCGTCGCCGGCCTTCACCTTGTTGATGGTCGCTTGCAACTTGTCCTTGTCCGCGTCGGCGAACGTCCCGATGGGGTCGAAGGTCAGAAGCAGCTCTCTGGCCTCGTCCGCATCGACATCGAGCACCAGGACCGGTACCTCCTGGTCTGGCGTCAGAGACTTCCGCATGTGGCCGTCGATGAGCTTCAAGCGCCCATCCTCCAGCTCCCGGACCAAAAGCGCGTCAGCGTACCCGATGTTGCCCAGAACGGTCTTCATGGCCCGTTCCTGCGCGGCCGGATGTGTACGCCAGTTCTCCTCGTCCGAAACGAGGTCCCGAGCCAAAACGTGGCGCAACTCCTTCACACGGGAGCGGACGGCTGCCGGTGCATCGTCGGTTGCTGTGGTGTCGACCTCGGCCGCCTCAGAAGATGTCATCGATTCTCCCATCGGCTTTCGCGCGACCGTAGATTGCCAGGAACGCGCCGACCAACTCTGGCAGCTTGTCCGCCAACTCGACGCCCGTCTCGCTGGAAAGGTCGATGCCCGTCCATCTCAAGACCAACGGACCCAGGAGCATAATCAGCACACCCCAAACCGTCTTCGAACCGAGAAGGCCCTTCGTCTCGGGCGTTCCCTCTTTCTGAGGTGCACTCATGCCACAGCTCCTTCGTTCTGCGGAGGGGTGGTCACTCCCTCACGTTTCCGCTTCCGACGACCACGAAGACCAAGGGCGCCCGCGATCAGTATTCCCGCTCCTCCAATCCCACCCGCGACCCAGTTCTCCTTGCTCACGGGATTCTTCATCCCCTCCTTGGCCACCTCGCCAAGAGCTGCCGTCGACGCGGGCTCAATCTCGACAATCACGCCCTCCTCCCGCATCGCCGTCACAATCTGCGCCGTGGTCAGCGGCTCGCCCTCGGGAAGGTCGAGTACTTCCCTGATTTCCTCCGGCGTCGGAACGTGTATCGCATCGACCTTCAGACCCAGCTCCTGGGACAGCTCCGTCTTCAGCAACTCACGCCCCTCGGTGTAGAGCGTGCCGACGTCTGAACCCAACCGCGATGCGATCTGGTCGAGCTGCGCCGGCGATATATCCATGTAGGTCGGCTGGGTCAGCCCGCACCCACTACTGCAAGAAACGGCCGTCGCCAGCAACACGCCAGCGACGAACCGTCGGAAAACGGACACAAGTGGGCTCGCGCAGTGAGCGCACGCGCGCACTGCCTGGCTCGGTAAGCTCATCGGGTACCTTCCTTTCGTTCACGCTCCAGGGCCTCATCGGTGTCCCTCCACCGACGCTCGTCCAAATCCCGCTGGCTGAGCGCGTCCTGAATGGCCTTGAGCAGCGCCTCCTTCGACGCCTTGTCCTTGCACGTTATGGCGACCGTCCCTCCGCCATCCTTGATGGCCAAGCGGCCCTGGAACGATGGGAGCATGCGAATGGAAAACTGCAACGGGTCGCCCGGGTTACCTGGAAACGGCTCCCGAATGCCGGCGGCGACTCGCTCATTCTTTGCGGCGTATACCGCCGATGCGGCTTCACGTTTTCTGGGCATCCTTCACTTCTTTCCAATTCCGGCCGGTTTCTCCACAAACAGGATACCACAGCCTGTTTTTTTCTCCGACCGCAATCGGGGAGGATAGTCAAGTCCCAAAAGTCAAAAAACCCGTTTTGGATGCACCAGCGGTAGTCGGGCCAGAACGGCAGGGCGAAATGGACATCTCGCCTCGCGAGGCGCGCGCCGTCCAGGGCGCCCCATCGCATCGCCCTTGCGAGGCCTCGCGCATCGTCCATCGCGCAGGCCACAGGGGCGCAGGGCGCGCCACGATGGACGATGCCGATGCATCCTGGAACGCCTGCGCGCAGGGTTCCAGGATACATCGGCGCAGGGGCGAGGCCTCGCATCGTCCAGGCCACAGGGGGCGCAGGGCGCAGGGCGCGCAGGGGCGAGGCCTCGCATCGTCCAGGGCGCAGGGCGCGCAGGGGGCGCAGGGGCGAGGCCTCGCATCGTCCAGGGCGCAGGGCGCGCAGGGGGCGCAGGGGCGAGGCCTCGCATCGTCCAGGGCGCAGGGCGCGCAGGGCGCAGGGCGCGCAGGGCGCAGGGCGCGCAGGGGCGAGGCGTTCAGGGCGCAGGGCGCGCAGGGGCGAGGCGTTCAGGGCGCAGGGCGCGCAGGGGCGAGGCGTTCAGGGCGCAGGGCGCGCAGGGGCGATGCGATGTTCCAGGGGGCGCCACAGGGCGAACGGACATCGGGCGAGGCGCCACAGGGGGCGCGCCCGATGTCCGGATGCGAGGCGTCCAGGGGCGCAGGGCGCGCCGTTCGCATCGTTCCAGGGGCGAGGCCTCGCAACGCCGATGCGATGCAAGGGCGCAGGGCGCAGGGGCGCAACGGCGATGCGATGCATCGGCGCGCCTCGCAGGGCGCAGGCCACAGGGCGCGCCGATTGTCCAGGGCGCAGGGGCGCAGGCCACAGGGGGCGCAGGGGCGAGGCGTCCACAGGGGGCGCCGTCCAGGGGGCGCCCTGCGCAGGGGCGCGCCACAGGGGGCGCCGTCCACAGGGGCGATGTTAGATGTGGCCACAGGGGGCGCAGGGGGCGCGCCCTGGAACGGCCATCATCATCGGAATCTGAGGAAAAAAAAGATGGGGCGATTCCACAGAAAATCGATGTCGTTCGAGAATTTTCGGTTTCGCAGGGGCGAGGCGCCCGGGTTCGCCACATCGCATCGTCCAGGGGGCGCCCTTGCCATCGTCCAGGGGCGATGCGGCCGATGCGCCACAGGGGGCGCCACAGGGCGCAGGGGCGATGCAAAAAAGGCCTGGATGGGAACCACACCATCCAGGCCGAACCACAGGAACGAACAATCCAGGGCGCCACAGGGGGCGCAGGCGCGCCGATGGGGCGCCCTTATTGGCCTCGCGCGCGCAGAACCCTTGCGCCAAAAACGCGCGCGCCCGATGTCCGCATCTTACTTTCGCGCGCCTCGCATCGCCCTTGCGCCTGAACCCGCATCGCCCTGTCAACGGTTCGCGCCAAATCCAGGCGCGCAGAACGCAGGGCGCGCGTTCCTCGCCTCGCATCGTCCATCGTGGTTTCCAGGGCGCGCCGTTCGTTCGCATCGCCCCTGCGCCGATACAGGGCGCGCAGGGCGAACCACAGGCCGATGGCGCAGGCCACAGGAATCGAAACGGCGCACATCGTCAGAAACGCGCGCGCCGTCATCGGTCGGCTCCTGCGCGAGGCGTTGCGCCGAATTCCTGCGCGCCCATCGCCGATTCCAGGAACGAACGCAGAAACGCTTCGGCATCCCGAACGCGCGCATCAATCGGTCCGGTATCCGTGATGGTTCCGGGTTCGCCCTTGCGCCCTGCGCGCGCAATCTGAATCGATGTATTGAACGATTTCACGGCGATGGGGCGCCCGTTGCAATCGGCATGGAAGAATACCCATGCGCCCTTGTTCGCGCGCCGTTCTTTCGTCCAGGCCTGTACGGTTTCGGTTATCGTCATCGGTCGGCTCCTGTGTTCTGTGTCAACGTCTATCGCCCGGGCGCCCTGCGCGCCCGATGTCCGGATGGGTTCAGGCCTGCGCGCGTTCCTCATCGGCGCGTTTCGTGTTCGGTGGGACGGAAACGCGAACCCTGCGCCCATCGGGGCGCGCCACAGTTCCATCGGCATCGATGTGTTCGGCGATGTCCGCAACGCGCCCGATGGCCGAATTCCTCAAATCAGGCGCGCCATCTTTGTTTCGTTCGTCATCGGTCGGCTCCTGCGCGCGCCTCGCGCCGTTCGTTCTGAACTGCGCGCCATCGGGCGATGAATTCGTCCAGGGCGCCATCGGCATCGTCGTCTGAAACGGCGCGCAGGAAATCGGCGATGTCGGTTCGGGCGATGTGGATATTCCGCATCTCGGCGCAGGAGCAGATCGCGTTGAGAATTTCGGCATCTTCGGCGCGTTCGTTCGCAGGCGCCCCATCGGCATCGATGCGTTTCGCGATTCCTGCGATGCGTTCCGATGCCGTTCCGGGTTCCTCGCCTGGGACGCAATCGCGTTCCATATTTTCGATGTGTTGCGCCTCGCAGGAAACGCAGAATTCAGGCGTTGAACTGCCGATGGTTGAATCCTCGCAGATTTCGCATCGCCCATCGGGCGCGCATCCGTTCTCGCGTTCGCGTTCGGAAAAGAACGGCGCAGGCGCAGGAACGCGCGCGTTCTCTAATTCGTCATCGTAGTCTATCAGGCCAAACGCCATCGCCTCGCCTCGCAACGCCTCGCGCAGGCGCCCCAAATCGCCGCATCTTTCCCAGCTCTTATCGTCCGTTCTCGGCGCGAGGTTCCGGCCGATGAAAGTATCCAGGCCTCGCAGGAACGCGAGACAATCGGCGCGCATCGCATCAAACGCATCTGGCGCATCCTGAAACTTCCGGATGTCTGCGAGGCCTCGCCCGTGCAATCGCGCATCGCGTGTTTGGAATTGTTGCGCCCTGTGGCGCCCTGCGTTGTAACCCTTGAACCACATCGCGTTGTCACCGGGCGCGCGCAGGGTTTCGATGTCCGTTTCGACATCGCGAAATCCGATGGCGAACCCTGCGATGAATTTACGCGCCTGCGTTTCTCCGATGTCTTCGGTCGTTTTCCTGTCGTCCAGGAACGAACGCGCATCGCGTTCGATGTCGTCCAGGGCGCGCCGTTCGGGCGCCCAAACGCGCCGATGGTTCGCGTGTTTATTGTCAACGGCCGCAACGCAGAAATTGTGCGCATCGTCCGAACGGGCGAAACTGAATTCGCGCCGTTCGCCCTGTGGCGATGTGGCCTGCGCGAAACACGCGCCCGGGTTCAACGGGTCGGCATCGAATTCCGAATGGAACCCTTTCCATCCGTACGTTCTGCGCATCGTTGTTTCTGTGTTCGTCATCGGTCGGCTCCTGTGGTTCGTGGTTCGCCCTGCGCCCGGGTTCGCCCGGGCGCCCTGTGATTCCGTGTTACTTGCAAGCCTGAAAATCGCGCGCGTTCGGGGCGATGTTGTCTTCGGACGTCAAGTCGGTAAACGTCGCATCGGCGCGTTCCTGGACGGTTCGCCAGAACATCGGCTCGTCGAATTCGTCATCGCCATCGTCGTCCAGGCGGACGGCGATGACATCGGGGCGCAGGCTTCCGGTTTCCAGGGTATCCATCGCATCGTCGTCCAGGCGTTCGGTAAGAACGGCCGATGTGTGATGCTGGTATCCCATCTCGGCCGGATCGTATCGTCCGTACGCGAGGCAGATGGATGCGTCCATCCAAAGTTTCGTCGTCTCATCGGCCGCATCGTATTCCTCGCGCGACAATCCGACACAATCGGCGCAGGCGTTCCACATCTCCGAACCGGGCGCATCCGGAAGCAAAGTGAGGGATTCGATGAGAATCAAAGATGAGAACGGCGCATCGTCCAGGCGGCAGATGCGCAGGCATTCGATGTATCCGTTCTCGCGATGGTTCCGGTTCAGATTGAAAAACGCGCCCCCGTGATTCGCAGCATCGATGTCGCCTTCGTACGCGATGAGATTCCCACGGGCGAAAGTTTCGGCCGTTTCTTCCTTTTCGGCCTGCGCGTTTTCCTGAACGTCCAGGAGCGCAACGCCTATCGCGCGTTTCACATCGCCTCGCCCCATGTCGCCTCGCCCCATGCGCCCGTAGATGTTCTCGGCAACGGTCGCTACATCTGCGCCTGCGAGTTTCGGGCCGTTTCCGTTCCTGATTTCCTCGCGCAGGAATTCCAGAATCGCAGGCATTCCAGAACGGAAAAGGTACTCGGCCATGTTCGTTTCGAATTCGTCCAGATTCGCGGTTTTCGTCTCTGTCATCGGTCGGTTCCTGTGGTTCGTGGTTCCGGGTTCCGGGCGCCCTGCGCGCCCCTTGTCAATTCGTCCGTATTATACGGGCGAACCGGGCGAGGCGCAAACGTCAATCTGGGATAATTTCTCCGGAAATCCGGAGAATCGCCCGAACGCCTGAATTCTCGACATCCTGATAGGTTACGGACGGTTCGCCCGTATCGGCCATCGGCGAAACCCTATCGGATTCCGGTTCGAACCGGGCGCCCTGGAATAACAGGAAACCCGGGAAATCGGCGATGGAAACGGCGCGCCCTTGCCAGTTCAACGGCGCGCAGGCCTGCGCAGGCGTATTTCCGAATTCGTCATGCGTCAATCGGAACGCGAGGCGTTCGGAAATCTGTTGAACCGTTGCGCCCGGTAAACTCCCGTAAAGAACATCGGCGATGTGGGTTCCCTGCGCCCTGTATTCCTCGCGCCCGGTTTCAGGCGTTGCGGGAATATCGGCGCAGATGTTGAACGCATGTCGGTCGGCTCGATTCCAATCGTACGCATGATGGATGTTGTTCAGTTGCATCGGTCGGCTCCTGTGGTTCAGGGGGCGCCCTGGACGGTTCCAGGCGCGCCCCGATGGAATTCAAGGGGCGAGGCCTCGCGCGAGGCCTGCGCCGTTCAGGCGTTCGGACATCCGGATTCGTGACAGTTCAGGCCGTTGATGTTCAACATCTCGCAGGAATCGCATCCGGGTTCGGGCGCCTGCGTTTCCTCGCGCAGGAAATCGCAGAAATCAACGCCTCGCCCGAACGCCTCGCCTCGTTCTTTTCCCATCGCGTACACTTCTTCGATGGCCTCGCGTTTCGCCTGCGCCCGTTCGGCATCGGTTCGCTTCATCGCTTCCATCGTTGCGATGGCATCATCTTTGTCGGGCGAGAAGTAATCCGCATCCGTATACCGGATGCCGTTTCGCCAAACGCGGACAATCCATTCGCCTGAATCCTCGCATCGCCCTACGTTGTATCGCCAGATGTCGATGCGCTCCTTCGTTACGTTCGTGTTCGTCATCGTCGGCTCCTGTGGTTCGGGTTCCGTGGTTCGCTTCGTTCGTCCGGATTATACGGGCGAAACCCTGCGAGATGCAACGAAGGAAAGCGAAAAGGGAATTATTTATCCTGCGCCCTGGACGGGCGCCCGGTTCGCCCGTATAATCCGGGCGAGGCGCGAGGCCTGCGCCCTGCGAGGCCTGTGTTGCGCCCTGTGACGTTTCGCGCCGATTGTCGGCGCGTTGCGCCCTGTGATGTTCTGCGCCCTGTGGCGCGCCCTGTGGCGCGTTCTGTGGCGCGC
>Ga0255054_10002183_pt1 | contig 11299 bp, 10 predicted proteins | sample JV7_2_23_MG_FD_188634 | JGI IMG/M metagenome (GOLD analysis project Ga0255054, IMG submission 188634) | Seawater microbial communities from Jervis Inlet, British Columbia, Canada - JV7_2_23 | ecosystem: Environmental > Aquatic > Marine > Inlet | place: Canada: British Columbia | collected... | reverse complement strand
CCTGGTGGGGACATAGGCCGTAACGTAATTGAAGCGGTACGTCAGATCACCCATTTTGAGGGTGACAAAGGGAAGGGTCCTTTGGCCCTTGGCGTTCGCAATGATAGTCTCGAAATTGGTGTCAGCGTTAAACGCGACGAGCACGGGGAGACGGTTACCTTTAAATTTCCAAAAGATAGCTGATCAATAGAGTCAGTTGTCCGTAGTCCGTTGTCAGTTGCAGAAAGCAGCATGGCCCACGCAGCCTGGAGCAAATGAAAGAGGTGTTTGCGGCATGATCCATGTTCTATGCTTTTCCAAATGAGCCCTTGATGCAACGGACAACTGACTGAGTTTGAAAGGAGACAGGATGAGTAGCAAGACGGAGGAGCGGATTAAGGCGCTGGAGGTAGCTCTCAACAACGAGTCGAGGGAGAGGGATTTCTACCTGAAGCACGCCGAGAGAACGAACAACTCTTTCGGAAAAATGATGTTCCAGTCCATTGCCAATGATGAAAATGAGCATTACCAACGAATACTAGAACTTCACGAAAAACTAGAAAAAGATGGAAAATGGCCGGAGACCATACCCATTAAGGTCAAAGGCACCGACATGAAATCCATTCTGAAAAAAGTGGTGGAATCTGTTGACACTTCTGCTAAAGCTGACACCGATGACATGGAGGCGGTCAAGATAGCCATTGATTTTGAAACCCGGGGGGAGAAGTTTTACCGTGATCTGCGCGACAGCGTTGACAACCCCGTGGAAAAAGAGTTCTATGGCGTACTTGCTTCTATGGAGAGGGAGCACCGCCTTTCGCTGGAGGATACCCTGGACTATTTTGAGGATCCAGAGGGCTGGTATCGGATGAAGGAAGGGCGTCATCTGGATGGGGGGTAAGACGGGATCGGAGTTGCACACGTCTTTCACCCTGTGAATTTCAAAGCTGCCAAAAGCCATCCACAAAAGATTGAGGGTGGCTTTTTTTCTAAAAAAACCCATTATCCTGCTGTTTGAAGAGATCGTGTTAGTTATGGATTTCAACTGTCAAAGATGTGGTAGATGTTGTAAAGAGATAGGGATTCCCTGGGCAGAATTGGATCCTCGTCTTGTTTCTGATTATCTCAATATGGACTTCCATGAGTTTCTGGATTCTTATGGTTATATGGTTAATGAATACTCTGGCGAAATTGAACATGGAGAGCCTGGCGTAACACCCTGCCCGTTTCTTAAGTGGGATATGGAAAAAGCTGTTTGTAAGATTTACCCTGTAAGACCTTGGATTTGTAAGGGCTATCCAGGTCCTGGGACTAGATGTAGAAAAGAGCAGAAGTAGCCCGGATATTTCATGAATTGCTGTCGCGAGACCACGAAGATGGGCAGGCCACCTGGAAACCGCAGGGTGTTGGTTCCGAGGCGTACCTGAACGGTACGTCGCAGGGTCCGACACCCGAGGACGCCAGGAAGGACGGCCATATCCGTGGTCGCAGCAAGTTATTCATGAAATATCCGGGCTAGGGCTAGCCCGTGTTCAATCGTCCGGTGTAACCTTCCAGGATCTTCCTCGCTTCAGTTTGGCCCGGTGCTTTTTCTGGTCAACGCGCTTTTGTCTTGCTGCCAGCGATATTCTCGTTGGTCTCCGTTTGGACTTTTGTTTGAGAGCTTGCTGCAGCAATTCGATGAAGCGTTCCAGAGCCACCTCTTTGTTGGCTGCCTGGCTGCGAGTTTTTTGGGAGATGACCCGAAGAATTCCTTTTTTGCTGATACGGGTTGCTAACCCGTCAAGAACAAGTTGTTTCTGTTCTGAAGTAAGACTTGGAGAATTGATAAGGTCAAACCCGAGTGTCACCCGAGTGCTGGCCTTGTTAACGTGCTGCCCCCCGGGGCCCCTACTACGGGAAGCGGTAAATTTCAGCTCATCTTTGGGAATCGAGAGTTGATCGGTTATCCGAATCATAGGCACAATATAGCACATCCCACGTCCCACATTCAGCAGTAAGCCCTTCGACAGGCTCAGGACGCTTCGCGCAGTAAGCGGTAAATCGTTGAAACCGTTGAAGTCGTTGAAATCGTTAAATCGTAAACGGTGAACGGTGAACGGTAAACGGTAATAGGTCTTTTAACCTTCGTCTGGAGTGTTACTTTGGGTGGCTTGGGCGCGGATCAGCTCAGGTGTCAACTCATCCTGCTCGCTCCGCAGTTGCAGCAGCACGATGGCACAAATTACCAATACCCCACCAAAGATCTGCAAAGTCTCGAATTTTTCCCCGAGAAAGAGATAGGCGATAAAACCGGCGGAGATGGGCTCCAGGGTGGCGGTAATGGCTGCGCGGGTTGAGCGAATGTAATTGATGCCGACGAAGTAGAGACCGAAAGGGATGGCGGTGCCCATCACGGCAATATACAATAATCCACTCCACTCAGAGACACTATACCCGGCCCAGAGGTATTGGAAAGGGGGATAAAAAACGTGCCAGGTGATGGCAGAGAAAAACATGGCGTAGAAGAGGATGGTCCAGGGCGAATACCGGTGCATGCCTCGTTCGCCCAACAAGGCATAGGCGGCATAGCAAACTGCCGACGCCAGTCCCCAGAGAATACCCACGCGATTCAGTTGAAGAAGCTGGAGGTTATATCCCCCCACAACCAGGTAGCATCCCACAAGTGACAGTAACAGGGAGAAGAGTTTTGACACGGTGAGACGTTCCCGCCAGAAACAGATGGAATAGAAGGCAACCATGATAGGCGCCATATACTGAAGAAGTATTGCTGCTGCCACCTGGATCTTACTGATGGCAGTGAAATAGGTCAGTTGGACCAGGGCCATTACAACGCTGCCCAGTAGGATTAGGAATCCAAGGTCTTTGGTACGGATGCGAAAAAGGTGTCTGGCCCGAAATGAGAAGAAGATGGCAAGCAACAGCGATGCGAAGGTAGACCTCACCTGCACCACATCTAATGGTATAATATCACCAGCAAACAGCCACTTTCCCACCGTACCTGAGGAGGCCCACATGATGGCCGCAGCTATTACTGCGATATAACCTTTGGTGGAATTGCTTATCATAGCTTTTTTAATATTTCCTCATGAGCAGTTGTAACTGTCTGGTGCTTACTCAAGAATCCGCAATCTTCTGGGGTGCCCATATATCACCCGAGAGGCAGATGGTCAATGTTCAATGTAACCGTAGTCGCTACGAGTCTTTCTAGATTATATTACAACGACCATGGCCTTATCTCCTCGGTTTAGCTGGCACGATTCTGGCAACTCAGTTACGATTAGGCTTTAAGACGTTGGTCGAGTTGACCGGCCTTTCCATCTGGAAGGGATGCAGCATGAAGGCCAGACTATCATTGTTCTTATTTCTATTTGTGACACTAAGTAGTTGTTCCATCACAAAGCCTGATGAGGCACCATCGCCAGACCGCATTCGATACCTTCGCCTACAGGAACTCATTGGCCGTATCGGTTCAGCGAACTTCCATCCTGTCCAAGAAGAGAGGATGTACCCGTTTACCTATGTATTTCGTAAGGCTGGGGGAGGGGAGATTATCCGGCAAGGTGATGGTTTTATCCTGACCCACGATTCCTTATGGTGCCTGGTACAGAGGTGGCAGGATGCCAACACTGGGAACCCGGGGCAGCGTATGTTGATTTTTGATCGCAGTCTGAAGAAATTTGAAGCGGAGGTGCGGCAGTGGCCCGAGGGAAGTCTGAGGCAACAGTGGAACCGCTGGACCTGCATTCGGATGTCCCATCCAGAAAATGAGAGCCTCGATCTATTTCACTGTGAATATTACTATCCGGAAGGCACGGAACAAGTGATTCACAGTTCAAAAACATGGCCTTTCTACGAGGATTTTTCCTGGAATGAGAACAACATGCTAGTGAGAATAACCCGCTTCACAAACTCCTTTGTAGCGTACAGGTACGAGGGTCTCAAACTGAAACTCATTGAGTCTGGCAGCAACGAAACAGTAAATACCTTTGCTGATTTTACCTATAAGTGAGCCCGGCTGGGGACTCTGTTTTTCGCCTGCGTATCCACTTCATTTATAGGTGCGGTGGATTCGCTTCATCAGAGGTTTCATATCGTAGGTGTAGGACTGTTGCTCCAGCTTCGCTAGTTTGTCCAGCCACTTTTGCCGATAAACCATCTGCCCCCTTCTGAATGGTTCTGATGTCTGCTGCCAGCTAGAATGTTCCGTCTGTGTTTTTATGGCGTCCAACTCAAAGAGAATGGGGAATAATCCCCGGAGTCTGACCTTGCTGTTCTCGCTGGTGTCCACATCATCGAGGTAATTTAGTGCGCCTGTGGCCCAAAATTTCGCGTGGGCGGCCTCGTGCTGAACGACACTTTGAAAGTCGGCGTAATTGAAAGCGGGGTGGAACATCTTCGGTCCAAAGGTCATACGGGAAGGGTAACCCCGTCCCATGGCAAGAGCATGACTTGTGGGTCGATAGTTTCCGTTCTTGGTTCTTACCAGTGGGTTGGAAACAGCTAGCATTTTCACTTCTTCAGAGTACAGAACCTGCAATACATGTTCTGGTAGCCCCTCCTGCTGTACATAGGATCTCACGAAGTAAGTTCGCAGCTTTGAATCTGTTTGGGCCTGCAAGAAAAGCACGTCCATATCGTCTTTTTGACCCTGACCAATCCCCATGAAAGCAGGCCCGAGAATAATGAACACGGCAGTAACGAGAAGCTTATAGAATTTGATGTTCAAATGATAACTTTTCATCATGCGGACCTAATGATCCAAGAAACATTGAGTTTAGTTTATAGAATACGGCCGATCTCCTCTGCAATTTCCATTCTCAACTAAAGCTAAGTAATGCTTCTTGCATTTTCAATCACCCCTCATCCTAACCTTCTTCCCTCGAAGGGAGAAGAAGTTGCGCTTGGATTTGGGATTTCTAAACTCCCTCTCCACCCGATGGGGGGAGAGTGTAGGGGTGAGGGGGGTGTTAGGGAGAGGCAAACTGTAGTTGGTGTAGGCGGTAATAGTAGTTGCGGCGGGAGAGGAGATCATCTTGAGTTCCATGCTCCACAATCCGACCATGATGCAGGACCAAGACGCGGTCAGCCTTTTGTATGGTTGAGAGCCGGTGGGCTATAACCAGAGTGGTTCTTCCTTGAAAAAGTCGTTCCAAGGCCTGCTGGATCAGGTGCTCTGTCTCACTGTCAATGTTTGCCGTAGCCTCATCGAGGATTAGTACTTTCGGGTCATAGGCCATGGCGCGGGCGATGGCTAGGAGTTGGCGCTGCCCTGTGGAAAAGGTAACACCTCCCTCTTGCACCTCTGCATCCAGTTGATCTGGTAGCCGGGAAACCAGATCTTCAAGATAAGCCATGCGGGTGATCTCCTGTATTTCTTTAGGCGCTAGGTCGCGGTCAAGGGCTATATTATCCCTGAGCTTCCCACCAAACAAAAATACATCCTGCATGATCAACCCCACCTGTGATCTCAACCAGGGTAGATCCAGATCACTAATATCCCGGCCATCAAGCAGTATATTTCCCTGCTGGGGTTGGTGAAATCTCTCCAAGAGATGCATCAGGGTGGTTTTCCCCGCTCCGGTGACACCAACAATCGCTAGCGTCTCGCCGGCTCTGACCCTGAAGGAGATGTCTTTCAGCACCGGTTCGTCCGGTCGATAACCGAAGGACACCTGCTGAAACTCAATTTCGCCCTGAACCGCAGGAGGTTCAACTCCAGTAGAGGTGTATTTCTCTTGCCCAGTGTCGTCTAGCAGGAGAAAGATACGTTCGGCTGAAGCCATGGCAGATTGCATGATGCTGTATTTTTGCGACACGTCCCGGATTGGTCCAAAAAACATCCGTAGATAGGAGATGAAGACCACCAGAGCACCAAGGCTGATTCTGTCTGCCAGGACCTGCCGGCCTCCGTACCAGAGGAGCAGGGCAATGGCGGTGGTGGCTAGTAATTCGATGCAGGGGAAAAAAACAGCCTGGAGCATTATCTGCTTCACTGTGGCGCGATAGTACTCGTGGTTCAAGTTCTCGAAGCGACGCAAAGTCTCTTTTTCTTGCCGGAAAAGCTGAATCACCCGGATGCCCGACAGGTACTCGTTCAAAGTGGTATTGATCCGCGCCAGTTTGGCTCTGATCTCTCGGAAGGCACCTCGTACCTGCACCCCAAAGACACGGAAGAGTACTACAATTAGGGGCATAACAGACAGGGTCACTAGAGTAAGCTTCCATTGAAGGCTAAAAAGGATCACCAGGATACCGCCAAGCAGTACCGTGTCTTTCAATAGAGTCATTATTACCGAACCAAACATCTCGTCCAGATTCTGGATGTCATTAGTAAGGCGAGTGACCAACCGTCCCACTGGATTGCGGTCGAAGAAGGATAGAGACATTTCTTGGAGATAGCCGAATAATTTCATGCGCAGGTCGTGCATCATGTGTTGGCCGGCGTAGACCATCAGCAAGTTCTGGCCAAAGGTGCATACTGCACTTAACAGGAGCAGTAATACGAAGAGAAAGCCTAGACGATATAGACCTGAAATGTCGTGCCGGCGTAAGCTCAAGATTTCTTCACCGGACAGCGTGGCAAGGTCTGAATAGTCTATGAAGGCCATGTCGTCAGTGGTATGAAAGAGGTTGGGGTGGTCAAACACCACCTTTCTCTCGGCAGTGGTTTGGACCTGGGTGAAATAGAATCGTTTGGGAGTGATGAACTCCTGCGCTTCAAGTTTCTTAAGCAGACGGGGGTCGAGACGGCGCAAAGTATCTCCAGCCACGAAGAATTGTCCTGCTTCAGAGCCCTGGTGCAATTGCTTAGTAACCTTGTCGAGAAAGAGTTTGAGCTCGGGCGGTGGATCCTCCGGCACCCTCACCGGGCGGGCGGATAGAACAATGTATCTGTCTATTCCAACTTTGAGTAGGTAGGGCAGGGTGAGGTCAAAGACAGTCAATAACAGAATGAGCGCGGCACTCAAGCCAATTACCCTGAGATATGGTCGGCCAAAGCCGGCCAAACGACTCCACAGAGGCCAATCGTAAGGCTTTCCCAGTTTTCCTTCTTCAAAATAGCCGTAGTTACCGTGCATAAGAGAAAATGCCTAAAAAGAGCTAAAAAGCCTAAAAGCTAAAATCCCAAGCACCAAATTACAAATTACAAATAAATCTCAAATTCCAATACTCAATGACCCAAACACATGTGTGATTCTCTTTTGAGATCATGGTGGGGTTTTGAATTTCGGTCATTGGAATTTGCCCTTCGACTTGGCTCAGGGTGGTGAGCTTGTCGAACCATTTGTTATTTGAGTTTTGTGATTTGTAATTTCCATTAACTCCCGCCTCTCCTTAGAAAGGATCAAGACGAGTTAAATTCTAATTTCTAAATCTACCCTCTGCCTGCTGCTTACCGCTCACTGCGCGAAGCGTCCTGAGCCTGTCGAAGGGCTTACTACTTACCCCTTACTTCCTCCTCATACAATTCAGCCTCCAGTTTCTGGCGGCGGTACAGGGCAGCGTACAATCCTTTCTGCGCAAGCAATTGGTCGTGGTTTCCCTGCTCGCGCAGACGGCCACCATCGAGTACAAAAATTACATCGGCAGCCCGCATTGCCTCCAGCCGATGCGAAGCTATCAATGTGGTTCTATCTTTGAGATAGCGTCGGAGATTGGTCAGAATTGCCAGCTCTGTTTCAAGATCCACCGAAGAGAAGCAGTCGTCGAGAACGAGCAGGGGTGTGGATAGCAACAGAGCTCTAGCCAGGGTGAGCCTCTGCTTTTGGCCGCCTGACAGGGTTACACCACGCTCTCCCAGAAGGGTTTCGAACTGCTGGGGCATGGCGAGAATCTCATCCAGCACATGTGCGGCTTCAGCGGCCTTGATCATCTCGTCAGTACTTGCATCAGGATTTCCGAAACAGATGTTGGCCCGGACCGTATCCGCGAAGATGAATGGATCCTGAGGCACCACGGCGATGGCTCGGCGTAGTTCTTCTAAAGGCCAGCGATGGATCTCTTCTCCATCTAGATAGAGCAGGCCCGGAGGCATGTCGTATAGACGGGGGAATAGCCGGCAGAGAGTGGTTTTCCCAGATCCTGTGCGGCCAACAATCCCCACCAACTGGCCAGGCTTGATGTTTAGATTAAGATCCTCCAGGGCCGGGAAGTTGGAACCAGGATAACTAAAGGTAAGGCTCCGGCTTTCAATAGTCCCCTGGGTTAGATGCTTCTCAATAACTTCTGGCATGTCAGCGACTTCAGGAACGGTGTTTAGAATTTCTTGAATTCGGCCCAAGGAAGCCGAGCCCCGTTGAAACAGGTTTATCATCCAACCCAGGGCCATCATGGGCCAGGTGAGGAGGAGCAGATAGCTGTTGAAGGCAACAAAATCTCCAATGGATATGGTGTTAAGGATGGTAAGCTTACCACCGATGACGAGGACCAAGGCCATGCTCAGATTCGTAAACAAGAGACTCATGGGAGAAAATAGGCCACTGATTTTCACCATCCGGAGGTTCTCGGCAATATACTCCCTTCCAGTTTGATCAAAGCGTTTGGTTTCTGCGGTTTCCTGGGTATAGGCTTTGATGGTACGAATGCCGGCAAGATTCTCCCTGGCCCGTTCTGTTAGTTGAGAGAACGAGGCCTGAACCTTTTGAAAGCGCTCATAGAAAATCTTACTGATGGTCCGGGCAAAAAGAGCAATGAAAGGCATGGGTAAAAGGGCAATCAGAGTCAGGCTAGGATTGATATAGAGCATGAAGCCAATTGCAGCGGTCCCCAGGACGAGGGTATCGGTGAGGGCCACCAACCCCATGCCAGCGGCCAGTTGTACCGCCTGAACGTCGTTGGTGGCGTGAGCCATAAGGTCACCGGTGTTAGCCCGGTCGAAGTAGGAAAAAGAGAGAGTCTGCAAGTGGGCGAATAGACGATTTCGCAAAGCCTCCTCAACTTGGCGCGAATGGCCAAACAGGCACCGTCTCCAGACAAAGCGGAACACGACGATGCCCAGGGCCAAGGCCAAAACCATCCCGGCATAAGATAACAATCTGGCGCTGGTGGCCTGGTAGCGGGTGAGATCATCCACAGCCAGCTTGATGACGCGTGGAATGAAAAGCTGCAACAGATCGACTATCAGCAGCGAGCTGACGCCGATGGCAAGGATGCCCAGGTTGCGCCGGAAATAGGGAAGTAGAATACGATAATGGGTCATGGTTGGATTTTATCACAAAGAGGCTGGGGGGTTGAGGTGCGCAGATTTGGGCCGCATCCAGCGGGCCAAATCTGCGCGCTTACCATACCCGATAGCCCAAAAAAATGCAATAAAGCGCAGAGCGCCAGGCGCTTTGCGCCACGCGCTAGCATGGAGTAAGAGAATCTGACAAATTGGCCCCATGTCTTCCTTGTCACCTAGTGCTTAGTGCCTAGTGTTTAGTGTCTAGTAATACCTTGCTCTACCCCAGGAAAAGTGATAGGATAACGGCCTTTACTAGCCCGGATATTTCATGAATTGCTGTCGCGAGATCACCAAGATGGGCGTGCCACCTGGCAACCGCAGGGTTTTGGTTCCGAGGCGTACCTGAATGGTACGTCGCAGGAGCCGACACCCGAGGACGCCAGGAAGGACGGCCATATCCGTGGTCGCAGCAAGTCATTCATGAAATATCCGGGCTGGCTAGGCGCGAGCTTACGATGACATGATTGAAAGGTCTCTGGATAGGCATGGAAGCTGGCTCAGTTTTTTTGATGCGCATGGGTTTGTCCATTCTCTTTGCCTTTATGGTCGTGAAGATTTTTCACCTTGGTGGTGGCATTGTGACTGTGGCCGGTTTTGCAGTGCTTTTTGTAGGGTTAGCGTATCTGCTGACAAATTTGAGAGAAAAAAGGCAACGTGAGGAGCGGTCGCGGTAGCCTGGAATAGATGAAGCTTCAGAGATAGCAAAGAGCAACTGCCGGTTGCATAATTGGCTGGTGGTACCTATTATTAAGGGTGTTCGTTCTGGGGAAAAATGCCCAGCAAACAGGGCGGAGGATTTTAGGTCCCGTGCTGGCTTTGGCTGCCAGCTACTGTCGGCACCTAAAAAATACATACACTGAAGGATGAGGTGATTCAATGAGTCCAATGGACTGGAAGGGACGAGGTCCTGGCGGCATAAAGGATTTCGAGGAGGTATTGAAAAAAATCAGAGAACAATTTCGCGGCAAGTTCCGCTTTCATGGCTCTTTGTGGCTTCTGCTTTTGGCGGTGCTCATTGTTGCCGCCGGCTATGCCAGCGTCTATACCGTGGCCCCGGAAGAGACTGGAGTGATTCAGCGCTTCGGTCGCTATGTGCGGCTAACCGGTCCGGGCCTGCATTTCAAGCTGCCTTTCGGTATTGAGACGGTGGGCAAAGTCAAGACAGGTCGAAATTTCCAGATGGAGTTCGGCTACAGGACGGTAGAAGCGGGTGTGCGCTCACGCTTTACGGAGCGTGGCTTCAAAGAAGAGTCACTCATGCTGAGTGGTGACCTCAACGTGGTCGATCTTCAGTGGACCGTGCAGTACAAGATCGGGGATCCAAAGGATTTTCTCTTTCAGGTGAAGGATGTGGATAGTGCCATCCGGGATATGTCCGAATCGGTCATGCGCCGGGTGGTTGGCAACCGGCTTTTCGACTTTGTCCTTACAGTAGGACGTGCCGAGATCGCCGACAGAGTAAAAGTGGAAATGCAAAAGGTTCTGGACTCCTATCGCACCGGCATCCAGGTGGTCAATGTCAAAATGCAGAATGTGACTCCGCCTGGGCCGGTCGAGGCTGCCTTCAATGAAGTGAACGAGGCTGAACAGGAAAGAGAGTCAAAAATCAACCAGGCGCAGGCCGCCTATAATCGGGAGATCCCTAAGGCCAAAGGCAGTGCCTTGCAGACCATATCACAGGCTGAAGGCTACGCCTTGGAACGGGTGAACCTGGCTAAGGGCGAGGCTAATCGGTTTATCGACGTGCTCAAGGAATACCGCCAGGCCAAGGATGTCACCAAACGACGCCTTTACCTGGAGAGCATGAACCAACTGCTCGACAAGGTAGATGAAATCTACGTGATTGACGCAGACCAGAAGGGACTAGTTCCCCTGCTTGATCTCCAGAAAGCGCGAGGAAAGTAAAATGAAAAGTAGAGCAATGCAGGTACTGCTCGCCCTGATTGTAGTCGCAGCAATGGTTTCCACCGGCGCATTTTATGTGGTAAATGAAGGCGAACAGGTGGTAATCACCCAGTTCGGCAGGCCCGTGGGAACTGCTGTCAAGGATGCCGGTCTTAACTTCAAAATACCCTTCATTCAAGCGGTGAACCG
>Ga0255054_10002181_pt1 | contig 11305 bp, 9 predicted proteins | sample JV7_2_23_MG_FD_188634 | JGI IMG/M metagenome (GOLD analysis project Ga0255054, IMG submission 188634) | Seawater microbial communities from Jervis Inlet, British Columbia, Canada - JV7_2_23 | ecosystem: Environmental > Aquatic > Marine > Inlet | place: Canada: British Columbia | collected... | reverse complement strand
CAGGGCAGTTTCTGCTTTTACCGCAGCAATGGTCGCCGGGATGTCCGTAGTGGTATCGGCTGCGATGATATCCAAGATCGCATCAAGTCGTCCAGCGTCCGCCCAGTCAGTCTGTAGCTCGTTGGTGTCCACCAGAATGCTTACAGTTTCTGCCTTGATCGCAATAATGTCTGCCGCGATGTCTGTTCCGGCTGCGTTGGTAATTACCGCCGCCTGAATAGCATCAAGTTCTGCTTGCAATGTTGTTCCAGTATCTACAAGGATTGCTGCCGTATCCGCCTTAACAGCCGGAATGTACGTATCCACTATCGCGTTCACCAGGGTATCGACGGCATCCACAGCCAGTTCGGTCGCGGCAGTATCTGTTAGGATCGCTGCGGTCTCCGCCTTGACTGCCGCCACGTCCGTATGGATATCCATCAGACCACCAGCAGCATCATCCAACAGGTCGATGGCCGCCTTTTCCGTTGCCCCATAGTCAGCAGTGATATGGCTGTCTATGGAAACGGTATCTGCCAGGATCGCGTCAAGGTCCACACCTGCTGCATGGAGTCCATCGGTAGAAGGCACGAAGGTCGAAGTATCTCCATTCCCGAGAATCCGGGACAGGATAGAGAGGTCGATGACTTCGGCTGTCATGTCGGCAGCCACGGTCGCCACAGCACAGAGATGGTCCAGGTTGAGCGCAACCAGGGCATCATTCGCTTCGGATTGGATCGCCGCAAGGGCGGTTGCGTTCCAGGTCACGGCAGCATCGGACTTCGGTATTTTCGCCATTTCCGTTGTGAGAGTATCAACAATTCCGTCAATCGTATCGACAGAAGCCTGAGTCGCAAGGGCCGTGAGACCAACACCCAGTGCACCTATGACAGCGGTATCTACCAGGATGGCTGCCACATCAGAGGCAATCTTCACCAGACCAGAGGTTCCATCGTCAATCACGTCAGTATCGGCTAGGATCAGAACAGTCTCTGCCTTGAGTGCGATGATATCCGCAGCGATGTCCGTTCCAGCAGCATTTGTGACAACTGCTGCCTTGATCTCATCAACCGTAGCGCCGGTAGAATACTTCCGGTCGTACTCGGCCTGGGTGATGACCTTGAAGTCTGCCCAGATGGGCACGAACACATCTACATCATTAAAAGTATAGCGCAGCCGTCCGAGAGTATCGGTTTCAGCAGCCTCTATCTCCATGATGTAGTGACCCGGATTGTTGGTTGCCGGATAGAAGTCGGTGGTACCCACACCCGAAGCGGTCAGTGCTTTTGCCGCACCTGTCGTCGTTGCGTGTTTCACCAGACCGCAGTCGATATCCGCAGCAGTCGCGGCATCGACGGTGGTATACCCATCAGCTATAGCTACCAGCGGTCCTATGACTACCGTGGTCGCAGTGTTGTACCGTAATTCTCTCATGGTTTTTCCCCTATATTTTATTGAACAATCGGATCACACCGTATGCCAAAATCGATAGAATGAACCATATCATTCCAGAGGTCATCAACCTTCTTCTGGAGGTAGTCGCCACAATGGGAACTATAGATCCTCCCGCAGCCTCATATTCATCTGCACCAATATCACAAGTGGCACCGCTTCGAGTAGTACCGTCTATATCCGGCGTGGGTACATTCGCGTCTGTTCCCGGCCCAACTCCGGCCCCTTCGCAATCACCACCAGAGAGTAACGTAAAATTAGATGGAGCAAACTCGTTGGCCCAATTAGTCGGTATAATATTTGTAGTTTCTGTGAATTCGGTATCCAGGTCATCATCGGCAGCGTTATATTGAACCGTGCAAGTACCATTACCCCTGATATCGTTGCCAGTTGTCCATATGGCGTTGTTTTTAATGGCAAGCGTACCGCCGCCGTCTCTGATTCCGTAGCCACCCAGATTGTACAAAATATTATTATATATAAGATTCGTGCCATTATCGATTCGCACACCATTGTTGAGAAAGTTTTCAATAATGTTGTTAGCAACCAACAGGGTCGTATCAGCATCGGCTGATACAATTCCACCATATTGCTGCTTAGAATCCCCATCAAGCCTACAACCTGTCACTCTGATATCACTGGGCGCAGCTATGGTCACGATATTAATGGCATACTTCCCACCAGCAGCGGCATAAGCGGCCCTTATTTGCAGGTTCTCAACCCTCACGTAGTCTTCACTTATCGTAAGGCAATTGACATCGGTAACTTCTAATCTGTACCTAGTTGCATCCCATGCGGTTTTTAAAGCCTCTTGGCCCGACAGGGCGGCAATTAAAATGTATTCGGTTTCCGCTGTGGTCCATCCAGCGAATGTAGTACCTGTCGTGTCTGCTGTTCCGCTTGGCGCCGAGCATAAGACCTTTGCGTAATCTCCAGACGTGGCGAGTTGCAAATTAAGGGCTTCAAAATCGAAAAGATTATCAAAAGCACAATTTGCCCCCGTGGTAGCATTTGTCGTTCCGTCTCCGTCGCCATCGGAGTCAGTGTTCACATAATAAAGAAGCTCCGCAGAGAAAAGGGACAAAGATAAAAGTAAAAACAACAAGCACAGTACCACTCTTTTCATCTGTTTCCTCACTTGAGTATCAACATGGTCTTCTTGCTCCCTGGACTGCCAAACCCGGTTCTCATCCAGTTATTCACTACCGGAGCTGTGTAATCCGTATCCCAACTATACCGACCTTGCGCCCGACACTTATCAATAAAAGCAGCAATCGTTGCAGTCTCTCCGAGATGCGTCATATAGGCTTCAATTCCGCGAGTTGGATCCGCAAAGCTATGCGCTCCAAACGATCCCGTTTCTCCGGTTTCTCCTTGCCACCCAGCGAAATTATAGGGAGTCGCGGCTATGTAGAAAACCTCTGAAGAGGCATAGTATTCATTACCCGTAAAGGTAAAGCCACTGATATCTACCGCATTCTCAACGTAGACCATACGAAGAGCATTCGACGGTTCTTGGAATAAGTTATTCTGTACGGTATTCCTGTTCTTGTCCCCCCCCGCGCTGTAGTTAATTCTAAAGGCATAATTGTCATCACTGTTGCCATGAGAGTTTAGCTCGTAGACAATGTTATCCTCGATCATGACATCCTCAAAGCCCTGTCCCACCTCGATGCCATAGCTACTTGTAATTGCCGCGTTGTTCCAGTTGATAAGCAGATTGTCTGATATGGATCCAATACCAATACCACCGATTTTAAACCCCCACCCTATATTACGCTCAGTCGGCGGATCTCTATCTACGTTTGTCATGACATTATTTGTAATGTCAACATTCTGAAATCTCACAGACGGATCTCCATAGTTCCAACCAATCGACAAAGCAACTTCACCGTCAACCCACAAATTGTCATCTATAAACAGATTCGTTGTTCCAGCGCCGACGTTGCTAGTAACCTTAGTATCTCCACTCGACGCCCGTAAAAGAATATTTTTTTGAATGGTCGTGTTGTGCATCCGGGTCATATAAATGTTATGGTTATATATTGTGGCCGGGCCGACATCTTCTTCGCTGGGCTTGCTGTACCATCCATTATGGTCAAAAATGTTTTCTTCTACGGTCAAACCATTAATATCGTTCGCCCAAAGCCCCTGACAATTACCTACTCCATCGCTATAACTGTCTAATACGACATTCCGCCTAAAAAATATATCTTCAACAGTCCCACCGTTGTCTATAATGTTGTTTTGGTCAAAAAAACGAAATTTGCAACCCTCAATGAGTATGTCATTAATCGTACTTCCGGCCCCGGCGATCAGAAACAGACCAGTGGTTCCACTGTCATCAATATAATCACCAGCTTCTGGATCTCTTGTTGAAGAATAGAAATCTATTCCCATAATTGCTAAATATTGACATGTAGCATTTAATTGTATGAGATTATTTGTGGCCGTTGTTGGTTTGACAATCGGCATCGCCCCAGATGATCCATAAGCACTGACAAGGGCAAACTCCGTGGTGGTATCACCGGAACGTTCATTAATCCGCGCTGAGAATGTATCGTCTCTTTTGAATAGTATCCAATCCGCATATCCACTTCTAACATCTGCTGCCGCAGCAGCATAGGTCAAATATTCATTTAATGGTCCATCTGGATCAAACGGATCGGAACCTATCTCTGGGTCAGCAGGCAAATAGTATTCAGCAGTCCCGTCGTTCCCGTCTTCGGAAACATAACAAAGCCGACTGTCAGCAGAAGGAGTGAATATCGTCCAACCATCCCCATCCTCACTCAATCCACCAGCAAACCACTGGAGATGTACATGCGAAAGGGGGTCTATTGGTTTATCCCCGCTTCCTATAAATAAACCAACCAGCACAAGAGCAATTATGAGGATGTTATGCAGCTTTTGCCCGATCTCTATCAGGATTTTCACCTACTTAATCCCCTCCCAATCCCATAGCCGACAGCCCCCGCCGCAACAGCGGCCAAGATCGTGTAGATCACCGTCTTAATCTTCTGCCGGCGGATCTCTTTCTCCGCTATATCCAGAGCCAAGTTCAAGGGCCTCACGGTATTCTCGAAGCTCTCGGAGAGCTGACTCAGCCTCGTTTCTAATTGCGCGATTATGCTCAGAAGCTCGCCCACTCGATTCTTGAACTTTCCCAACAAGCTCCTGGAGGCTTCGAGCCTGATCTTCAAGTCGCCCAACTCTCTCAACGTCTGCTCGATGTTCTTCTGCTGCTCGAGCGAGATCTTCTGCGAGTTCTCCAGCTCGTCCTCGAGCTTCTGTGAGTAAATCACTATATTCAGCAATCTCTGTTCGATGTTGCTCAGCCACTCGTTCAGACTCAGCCCGAAGATCGGTGATGGTAGTAGAAGCAGGGCTATACAGAGTGTAAAGCACAACACCCGCGCCGGCCAGCAGGCCAATCGCAAAGGCACCCAAAATCCATTTCGCTTTGACATTCATTCCCCCCCTCCGTTCTTCGCAACCTTGATATCTTTCACGCCCTCCACCCCCACGACGCCGGCGATTATCGCCAAGCATGGAGCGGCGACCATCGTCAGCAACAGCGACGCATTCGGCTCTTCGATGTACTTGCAGAAGGCGACGATAGAGATCAGACATAGCACCGCACAGAAAATAGCCACAGCAAACTTTCGCCCCAATTTCTGTTTCATTAAGAATCGCTCCAATCTTGGATTTCCGCGTTCAGCTGCATCCCCAGGGCTTCTACTCCCAGGCAGAAGTTGGTCAAATCTTCCGGGTGATTGACATACCACTTAGGGCAGATTTTTCCGGTAATTGCGTGATGTGTGGTAATAGAACCCACTGGATCTAGGTTGAATTGTTCGCTCAGACAGGCGCATAGTTCCATCGTGGCTCCTACCGTTTCCTCGGTGTAGCGGCCTTCCCAATCAGTATGACACATTTCTATGCCGAGAGTACAGTCATTCGGATAAGGTCCGAAGGCGAGGAAGGCATAGGAGGAATAGTGGTCTGCTCCCACATGGTAGGCCATCTCATTCGGCGGGATACACAGCACGACATCCCCGTTCAGATCCACGATATAGTGAGCTGAACCATAACCGTTCTTCCCGCTCTTGCGTTTCTCGAAGTATCTGCGGTTGAACAGAGCCGATGTGCCGGGATTCCCTACCCAGTGCAGCACCAGACCTTTGATCTCATTCAATTTCCGTTGTGGCCGGGAGTAGGGATTTGGTGTCAGTTGTTTATTGATTAGGTTCATTTTTACCTCTTTGGAAGAATACCTGAACCCCATAAGAATCCAGCGAGAGCAGCGGACAATATTACCAGATCCTTGAGCCGCATCAACGCAATATTTATTCTATCTTTATTATTCTTACGGATTGTTTGACACTCACTCTTTGTGACCATTTCGTCCTTGATCGTATCCAGCTTTTCGTGAAGCCTTCTCCGACCATCACTGGCATCATCGATCTCATCGAAGATCTTCTCGACCATCTGTTCGTGGCTCATTCCGTTAGGCATTTTCTACCCCTATCTTTGCAATTGGCCTTCGATGCGGAAATAAATCTCTTCATAAGCACCTTCCCAATTCATCTGAATCGGATACCGATAGGGAATCACCGGGTGGGTGCAATAATGACGGAATCCCAGTTCAAACGGGCCTTTGCGTAATCCTACCTTGAATAGATACCCATCCCGCCAAGGCCAGAAAGAGATGCCCTCCTGTTTCTTCCAGACATAAGTACGTACCGTCCCACCGATGAAGAGGAGGTCAAAAAGTTCTACTTCCGCTTCCATCTGAATGTAAAAAGCCTGATCATAGACCCGTTCTATGGGAACCTGGTACATTACGAAGTTATCAGTAGGTATCAACCCACACTCTAAAGCGAAAATCAACACTAGCCAACTCATTTTGCCTCCAGGATTACTATACGCGCCTCTAATTCTTCCATCTTTTGCTCCAGATGAGGCTTTGATATCTCAAGTTCAGGAAACTTAATGAGAATCTTGTCCTGTATTTTATCATAATACAGTGATTCTCCCGCCCGAATCTCACGCTCGATTGGATACCACCCGTTTAATTTAGAGAGTGGCTTAATAGAATCACGGATCTTAAAATGGTTGGCATCCTCAATTTTGGCATAGAGAGCCATTATACAAATACCCCCAGTAAATATAGATAGGCATAGGCTTGATAAGCGGCGCTGTTTGCCTGCATATCACTAATAGCCCCCCGAAAGTTCCAAACGACATAGGGAGTTCCAGAATCATAGATAACTGGAATTACGGCCTGAGTTGTATGATAACGGAACTCGGATAAACCCGCTACTTCCGCAAGATCAGCAACATGAAGAATGAAGTCCTGTGCACTTGGAGCGGTATTGTAAACGAGAGAATATTTAAGCTCTCCCCAGTAATCTGTACCGGCAGCAGTCTTATTAGCGTGGGTGTAAAACTGAATACGAGCAGAAATCAGGGCACCTTTCACATTCCCGAGACCTCCAATAATGCCGCTGAGACTGGTATTCTGCGTCGCGCTGGTTTCATCTAAGTCGGTTTCTGTGTTGGTGTAGGTGATAAGAACAGAGTCGATAGCTGCTGGGGCCTCCTTCCAAATTAGATGTCCCCCATAAATCATGCCTGCTGCAATAGCTGTGTCAGGAATAGCATGAATAATTACACCATTCTCATCCTTCGCTTCCATAACCTGGTAGGTGAGGTGAATCCGACTCACCCAGGCAGAACTAACATATCTGTCGATTTTAAATTCATCATCATCTATGTATACCCGAGGGTCTCCCTCGGATGGACTTATATTTGTATTTACTATTTTCGCATGTAGCGCGATGGCATCCAGCAATTCCTGCCTGGTCGTGTAGACATCCTCAAACTTGCTCCTGAAAGTCGCACCTACAATCGTCGTGTTGCCGGTCAAGTTGTTCCAAGCCACGGGAGTCGTCAGAGTAGCTAGATAGGTTGTCAACGCTGTTACAGCATTGTCATAAGCTGTTTTCTCGGTAGTGATTCCGTAGGTTGTGGCGTTCGCATCAATTCCGCTTTGTTCGTCCAGGATGACGGTATTTTCCTTGATTACCTGCGGTTTCTCCACGGGAGACAAAAGGGCATCGGAGGCGATATCCGTCAAAGTTGCGAGTGCCGCAGTAGCATCGGTCTGAGCTGCGTCCGCATCGGCCTGGGCGGTGCTGATCAGAGATTTGGCAACCGAGGCAATCTTATCCAAAAGTGTTTGCCTAGTCGTATAAACATCCTCGAACTTGTCCCTGAAAGTGGCCCCGACGATTGTTGTGTTGCCGGTCAAGTTGTCCCAAGCTACAGGCGTCGTCAGGGTAGCAAGGTAGGTTGTCAGCGCGGTCACGGCATTATCGTAAGCCGTCTTCTCGGTAGTAATCCCGTAGGTCGTGGCGTTCGCATCAATCCCAGACTGCTCTGCCAGGATGACAGTGTTGTTTTGAATCACCCGTGGCTTTTCACCGGGAGTGAGAAGGCTGTCAGAAGCGATCTCTGCAATATCGGCAATCGCCGCGTCTGCATCCGCCTGAGCAGCATCAGCAGCAGCCTGAGCTGTATCCGCATCTGCCTGGGCTGCGTCCGCCGCATCCTGGGCATCGCCGACCAATGTAATGACATCCGCCGCAAGGCTGACTACCTCGATGGCTCCAGCCGATAGATGCTCAGCCTCTATTAGCCCAACCGAGAGATGCGCTGTTAGGATTTGACCGGCCAGGATGTTGTTGGCGTAAACCGTGTTTGCTGCCAGATCTCCGGTCTGCACCGTCTTTGATGTCGCCTCCACCCAGTCCGACCACTCGCTTTCCATCCCGGCTACTGTTACCTGCCGCACCCGGTAATATAGGGTGCGTCCTTCAGGATCATCCGTGCTGCCTAGATGCGGAATATTGGCATGGACAAACATCTCCCCGTGGGCTTCTATGTATCCTTCTTCCCCGCCCCAGTTTGTCCCGTCGTTCTCTGGTTTGTACCACGCCCCAGCCGGGTTCTGCGTCACAGCCACATGGTAGTGGGACAGATTCGCCAGGGTATACTGTTTATTCCACAGAATAGTAATTGAGCGAAATCCCTCGACCGCCGTCGGTACAGCCGGCTTCACTGGTATGGTGGTCTTGGCCGTGGACGCGGCGACCGCTGTCGCCAAATTGGTTATCGTCGGCCCCAGGATCCTCCCGCGCACCTCGAGGTCTCCAGCCATCTGCTGATAGCCACTTGTTCCGATACGCTTATGGAGGTCTCGGCGTATTCGCCTGCTCATTCTTCTTTCCTCCACCCAAGAAGTTCACCTAAATACTCCTGGCTGATGGCTCTGTAAACCCGTTTTCCTGCTGTGTGGGGCAGACCAACGGTGAAGGACGTAGCCTGCAGAGCTTTCTGCACCATCATATCCCAGTCGCCCTCCGTCAGCTGTCTGGCCGTATCCATCCACATCGTCACGGGCGGTATCAACTTAACCCCGCTGGACTGGAATTGCTTGCCTGAGATATAGGCAAAGATGTCGTTCCCGATGAGCGGAATACTATCCACATACTCCTGGAATAGTCCGAGAATCAGCTCTTTGCGCTTCTCCTCATCATCGCCCTGCAAAGCCCCGGAGGCGATGGCAATCACTATTCCAGCAGTAGTTATGCTCACGATATCGGAAAGTGCCCTGTACAGTTCCAGACGCCGCATAGCCAGAGGCATGTCAAAAGTCAGGCGGTTCCAGATGACGTTCAGCTCGGAGGTGAACATCGTGAACCACTTGAGTATTTCCCCGTGGCGGTACATTTCAGCCAGATCCTGCACCCTGGCGGATGGCGAATTGCGGATTGTAGCGGCGTCTGCCGCCTCGATGGCCTTGGCCTCGTTGCCCTTGGTATCCTGCATCACCTTGTCGTACACGGCAGTCCAGCCGATACAGACCGTCGTAATATCCATGACCTCCAGACCCTTCATGCCCCACTTGCCGATCTTTCCGATGATTGCGCTGTAGGCTCCCGGATCGATGTGCTTCAGGTTCTCCAGATCCACGCTGATCTGCCGGTTGCGGATAAACTCGCTTCGCTCTTTCACGAAATCGACCTGCGTGTTGCGGAAAAAGTGTCCGCCGGCAACAGCCTTCACCGATCCTGCCGCGAGTTTCGCAGCAGATTCCAGCAGGTACGCCGGCGCAAGCGGTCCCAGATCCGCCATGAAAGCAAATACGCCGACAGACTGCTTGGCTACAGATAGAAGGTTGAATCCCAACCAGGCGACTGTCGCGTGTTTTCTGCTCGTCCGTGCGATTCTCTCCAGGCCCTTTATGGATCTGTAGGCATCTGCTTGCGCGAGGTCGCTAGTGTACTTCTTCAGCCATTGGTTGAGCGCCGATCCATATTGCTGTTTAACCGCAGCCATCACCTGGTCGCTTCCGAAGGTACTGTGCATTTCCCTGACGAGTGCATACTGATGAATGAACCCTTCCTGCTCCAACACCCCTTCAGCCCAAAGGTTGAATAGATCCGTGCGGATAGGTTTCTGGTATTCGGCTTCTATGTCGATCCGTGCATAGGTAGAATGTCGAGCGACAAACTGCTTGGCAATCCCCGCCCGTCCGGCAAGTTCTACGATAATCTGATCCTCTCGCATCTCATAATTGGCGTTCAGGCGGACCATCCGGACATAGTGTTCCTCACCCGGCAGATCCATATTGAATATATCGATAAAAGCGTCCCGGTAACGAGCGAAGTTCCTGGACCCATCATCATCGATCACATCGGCCATCGCCCGTTCTTTCTCGGAGAGCTTTGCTATACCCTTCATCACTACCTGCGGAGGCAAGTTGTTTCCTTCTATTAAAGCCGCTGCGGTGCGTTCGTTTTTCATGCCGATGTACCAATACATGACGTCCTGGAGAGTCGGCATTTTCCCGTCACTATAGCGAAATCCATCTATATCAAACTTACGACCTACCCACTCTTCGCCCTTGAGTTGAGCCAACGGATTGAGGGTAAATCCCAATTCCGTCATCTTGTCCATCACAAGGGTTTTGCGTTTCCGCTCCGCCTTCTTGAAGGCGTTCCAGGCATCGTTGACCCGAGTCCAACCCAGCTCTGTGAACGGTCCCTCTTTCAGTCCGGCAAACACGCCGTCCAGCAATCCCAGCACCCGACGCGGCGTCAAGGTCTGAATCCACAGCGCCAGAGACTTACCCGTGCGCTTTGCCCTGCCTATAACCTTCTCTGGATCTTCACCGCGTAGTACTGCTGCCTCCAACCGATTCTTCAGGTTTGCCGCTGCCCGAGCCTTCTGCACCACCTCCAAATGCCGCTTCAAGCTACCAAGTTTGCGGAGTATGTCGATGGAGTCAGCGATCTCCTCCAACTGCGCCATCGTCATATCCGGCAGGTTGACAGAATAGAAACGATCCAGCTTCTCCTTTGGCACCTGGGCCGCAGCTTCCGGGTTCTCGGCAAAGAACTTGCGGGTCTGCTCCCTGGCATATCCCTTGCGGGTTTTCTCCATGATCTGCACACCGTCTTTGATTCGGTACTCCCGCATAGTCGGGTCTAACCCCTGCTGGATCAACCGGATCTGCTCGGCGTAGCCCCGGAACTGGATGCTCCGCCCTGGTGTCCGCAGGATATCGTGGATGAGCTTCTTGCGGATCTCCCGCAGCTTCTTCGCAGCCCTACGCTTATCTTGTGCCTTCTTGATATCCGCCCGAACACCGGCCTTGATCGCCTTCCGCTCTTCTTCAGCAGCCTTCGCGGCCATCTTCTCTATCTTCTCGATGGTGAGACTGCCCTGAAGTATATCCGCTATGTCTGCTCCCTCGGTGAGCATCTTGACAACGGCCTGCACCTCCTCGACATCGAACTGCTTG
>Ga0255054_10002179_pt1 | contig 11307 bp, 9 predicted proteins | sample JV7_2_23_MG_FD_188634 | JGI IMG/M metagenome (GOLD analysis project Ga0255054, IMG submission 188634) | Seawater microbial communities from Jervis Inlet, British Columbia, Canada - JV7_2_23 | ecosystem: Environmental > Aquatic > Marine > Inlet | place: Canada: British Columbia | collected... | reverse complement strand
CGGTGAGTGGACGTCCTTGCTCTTCTGGTGACGGAATTGGATGCCGACTGTGGTTTTGTAAGGGCTCTTGTCCTTGGAGAAGCGCACGTCGCGATAGATCCGGAACAAGGATCCACCCACGGGCCGCGGATCGGCGCGAAAGTTGCGACTGATCTCGCGCAGCCGAGGTCCGAAGTCGCTGATGAACTGCAACGCCGGGTGTTTGACGTGCTCCTCGTAGGTCTCTTTGTTGGCCTGGAACCAGTCGCGCGTGTTGTTCCTGCGCAGCTGACGTAAGAACTTGAACAGCTTGGGATCGAAGCTGGGTGGAGCTTTGGCCATGGTCATCTTCCCCGTCAAACCGTTATAGAATGCGGACTTGGGTCGAACCCTGCGGAGGGACTCGCGAGATCGATTCTACCCTTTCACAAAGTTCATTCATCTCAGTGGGAATCATGGAGGTTCAGATGAAGAAAGTGTCTTTATTGTGTCTCGCTGTGGCCCTGTTGGCTGGAGCGGCAAGCGCCGAAGAGATGACCCTGGAAGAGCTCCTGGCGGCTCACTTCGAGGCCCTCGGCGGCGAGGAGAATCTGAGGGCAGTCAAGACAGCGAAGATGTCGGGCAACATGACGATGGGTCCGGGGATGGAGGTACCGTTCGAGGTGGTGTTCGCGCGGCCGCAGAAGATGCGGATGGAGTTCACCATGCAGGGAATGACCGCAGTCCAGGCCTACGACGGTGAGACCGCCTGGTCCGTCATGCCGTTCATGGGCAAGACCGACCCGGAGGTCATGGCGGACGACCAGGCCAAAGAAGCCAAAGAGCGGGCAGATTTCGACGGCCCGTTGATGGATTGGCAGGAGAAGGGACATCAGGTGGAGCTGCTCGGGCTGGAGGAGACCGAGGGCACCGAGGCCTACAAGATCAAGATCGACCTGGCCAACGGCGACACGCGTTACCAGTTCCTCGACAGCGAGTACTTCATCACCATCAAGACCGAGAGCACGGTCAACATGCAGGGTAACGAGATGGAATTCGAGACCATTCTGAGCGACTACAAGGAAGTAGACGGTCTGATGTTCCCGCACTCCTATGAGAGCAAGCCCAAGGGTGCTCCCTCGGGTCAGGTCATCACCGTCGAGTCCTATGAGCTCGGTGTGGAGGTATCCGACGACATGTTCGCGATGCCGGAGAAGAGCGTCGAGCCTGCAACCAACACCGACGGCTAATCTTGCCGTAGGAGGGAATCCATGATTGAAAGGCTGCATAGAATCTGTGCTGTCTTGGTAGTCGCTTCATGCCTGGCCGGAGTGGCAGTGGCTCAGGTCAAGATCGACTCCAATACTTTTGGCGGGCTCCATGCCCGTGCCATCGGACCGGCGGTAATGAGCGGCCGTATCGCCGCCATCGACGCCATTGCGGAAGACCCGTTGACCATCTATGTCGGGGCGGCGGCGGGTGGTGTATGGAAATCGAAGGACGGCGGCATCGCTTGGCAACCCATCTTCGATGACTATCCCCAGTCCATCGGTGCCATCCGCATCGATCCCGACGACACTGACACCGTCTGGGTAGGTACCGGGGAGTCCTGGGTGCGCAATAGCGTGTCGGTGGGAGCGGGTGTCTACAAGACCACCGACGGCGGCGACACCTGGACCTTCGTCGGGTTGAAGGACTCGGAACGAATCGCTCGTATCGTCATCGACAGCGACAACGCCCACACAGTCTTCGTCTGCGCAACCGGTCAGTTGTGGAGCGCCAACGAAGAGCGTGGTGTCTTCAAGACCACCGACGGTGGTGAGAATTGGGAGAAGGTGCTCTACATCGACGAGAACACCGGCTGCTCGGACATCAGTATCGACCCGCAGAGTCCCAATATCCTCTACGCCGGAATGTGGCAGTACCGTCGCTATCCGGATTTCTTCGACTCGGGCGGCCCGGGTAGCGGCCTCTACAAGAGCACCGATGGCGGGTCGACCTGGAGCGAGCTCACCGACGGGCTGCCAGAGGGCACCAAGGGTCGCATCGCCGTGGCTGTGGCTCCCAGCCGTCCCAGCCGTGTCTATTCGGTGGTGGAGAGCGAGGACGACACTGCCCTCTATCGCTCCGATGACCTGGGGGCGAGTTGGGAGATGATCAACAACTCCCTGGCGGTGCGTAGCAGAGCCTTCTACTTCGCCCATGTGGTGCCCGACCCGGTGGATTACGATCGGGTCTACAAGCCCGGTTTCTTCCTGGGCGTCTCCACGGACGGCGGCAAGGCCTTCACCTCAGTTCTCAGTGGCGGGTTTGGCGGTGGTGTACATAGCGACCATCACGCCCTGTGGATCAATCCGACGAACCCCTATGAGCTGATCCTGGGCACCGATGGCGGGGTCTATATGTCCTACGACCGCGCCAACCGCTGGCGGATGGTCAAGGCCCTGCCCCTGTCGCAGTTCTATGAGGTCAGCGTCGACATGGACTGGCCCTACAACGTCTACGGCGGGCTACAGGACAACGGCTCGTGGCAGGGACCCTCGCGTGCCTCGGGAGGCGTGCAGAACAAGCACTGGCTGATGGTGGGCAGTGGTGATGGCTTCCACACCTATCGCGACCCCAACGACACAGACATCGTGTTTGCCGAATTCCAGGGCGGCAACCTGCTGCGCTACAACCTGTCGACACAGGAGACCAAGGAGATCGCACCTCTTCCGGGAGAGGATGAAAAGGATTACCGGTTCAACTGGAACACAGCGCTGCACCTGTCACCAAACACTCCAGGGACCCTCTACTACGGTGGTCAGTATCTGTTCCGGTCGTCGGATCGTGGTGAATCCTGGGAGAAGATCTCTCCCGATCTCACCACCGACGATCCGCAGCGGCAGCGCCAGGCGCAATCGGGTGGCCTGACCATCGACAACTCGACTGCCGAGAACAACACCACCATCTACACCATCTCGGAGTCGCCCCGCAACGCCGACCTGATCTGGGTGGGAACCGATGACGGACTGGTACAGCTGACCCGCGACGGCGGCGAAACCTGGACCAACGTCACCGCCAACATCCCCGATCTGCCAGCAGGGCTCTGGGTATCGCATGTGGAGGCCAGCCCGCACGACGAGGCCTTGGCGCACGTCACGGTAGACGGCCACCGTTCCGGCGATATGAACACCTACGTCTACCGAACCCGGGATTTCGGTCAGACCTGGGAGTCCATCGTCGGCGAGGGCCTGGAGAGCTTTGTTCATGTCATCGTGCAGGATCCGGTCAACCCCGAGCTGCTCTTCGCAGGGACCGAGTCGGGAATCTACATCTCGTTGGACAGTGGCCAGCAATGGGCCCGTTTCAAGGGTGGCGTCCCCATGGTGCCGGTCCGGGACATCGACATCCACCCACGGGATCACGACCTGATCATCGGTACTCACGGCCGGGGTATCTATATCCTGGACGACCTCACACCCCTGCGCAGTCTCACCAGCGAGGTATTGGATTCTGGTTTTGCGCTGCTGCCGTCGCGGGACGCGATCATGGTTCTCGGTGGGGGTCAGGGGTGGTTCGGGGGTCACGATGAGTTCACCGGCAGGAATCCACCGGAGGCGGCGAGTATCTTCTTCTATCAGAAGAAGCGTCACATCTTCGGCGATCTCAAGGTCGAGATCTACGATTCCGAGGGTGAGCTGATCACCACGGTTCCCGCCCCCAAGGTGCGGGGTCTCAACCGGGCAGACTGGGCCATGCGATTGCCGGCACCAAAACTTCCCCCGGCCACCAACCTGGTCTTTGCCTTCCAGGGACCCCGGGTTCCCGAAGGTAGCTACAGCTACAAAATGATCAAGGGCAAGGAGACTTACGAAGGAACGGTCAATCTTGTTCCCGATCCGCGATCGCCCCACTCGGCGGAGGATAGGCAAGCTCAGCAACAGACGGCCCTGAAGCTGTACTACATGCTGAGTGACCTGACCTACCTGGTGGATACGCTGATCGAGGTGCGGGATCAGGCGCGGGCCCGGGCCGAGGAGCTCGGCGGCAAGGGCGGCCTGGCCGGTCGGCTGGAGGGATTTGCCGACCAGACCGAGGAGCTGCGGGGCTCGCTGGTGTCGACGGCTGAGACCGGTTGGATCTCTGGCGACGAGAAGCTGCGCGAGAAGATGGGCAACCTCTTCGGTGGCGTCGTTGGTTACGACGGTCGGCCCAGCCAGACACAGCTGGACCGCACCGAGGTTCTGGCCGGTCAGCTCGAGAGCGCGCGGAAATCGTTTGCGGCGCTGACCACGGGTCGTGACCTCACCCAGCTCAACAGCCAGCTCCAGGGCCGAGGTCTCGAGCCCGTCGAAGTGATGAGCCGCGAGGCCTGGGATGACGAGCAGGAGACTTCGAGCTCGGGTGTCACCACCGCGAGCGCCAAGTCCCTGGCCCAAGAGATGGCCGGTGGTGTCTTCCTACCCTCGAGCCGGTTCTGATCGGCTTTTTGACGCATTGTCTGGGGCGCCCTTTGTGGGCGCCCCTCTGTTTAGGAGGAGAGTTGTTGGCGCAGGGTCTCTCGTTCGACCCAGTGTTCGATGGCGGAGGCGATATCCTCGGGGAGGTCGACGAATCGGAGGCCCATACCAGGCTCGTGGCACTTCTGCTTGGCCCAGTCACGCTTCCAGATGACCTCGCAGGTGCAGGTAGCAACCACGCCCACAGGTCCCGGTAAGGGTATCTCCAGCAGGAATCGACTCCCCGGTTCCTTGGGGCTGGTGGCACCGATCATCATGCCGGTGCGGCTGATGTTCTTGGCGTATCCAAAGAAGGTCTTGGGCCCGCCGCTACCGTCGGTCTTGAGAACGGTGATAGGAGCGGGTAGGGGCTTACGGTCTTCGGTCGGGGGGGCGGGTTGAGGTTCGGATCGGTGTTTTCCCAGTAGCATCGGCGCGCTCCGTAATCGTTCCTGTAACGATTGTGGACCAAACCGGTGAAATCAGCAGTGGAATAAATCACTTGACTCGTGGGGATCCTGGGGCAGACTAAGAGTTCCATGCTGAGCAGAAAATCCGCGGCCGACCGGTGTCTTCGGGTAGCGCTCCCTCTACTGCTTCTGTACCTGTGCGGCTGCGATGAGATCATGCCCAGACGGAGCCCCGGGGAGAAGCTCTACCGTAAGCATTGCTCAACTTGTCACGGCGTCGCCGGCAATGGTCAGACGGTCAGGAGCATGGGTGACCCCAATGCCGACCTGCTGGACGACATGTGGCGACACCCCAGCGACCCTGCAGGGTTGGCGAGTGTCCTTCGCCAGGGTCTGGTGTTCGAGCACCCCACCTACGACAAGCTCAGCAACGAAGAGATCAAACAGATCGTCGATCACCTGCTCTCACTGCGAGGCGAGCGCCGATAGCAGACATCTCGGCCTCCGATTCGCACTCCGTTGTCGCTTAGGCATCACTGCAAATATCTACACTTGGCTCTAATCGCAAGTATCTGTTGTACAGGCACTTGCCCGGCGCTACGCTGCGGCTCTCGTCGACTACGAGAAGGGGCGGGGCCGGAACTTGGTCCACTGCTGGTCCTTGATCTGGCTGCCGGTGACGCAAGCTGTGGCGACTATCGACCGACGACAGACACGGGATGGCCAGGATCGCTGGCGAGTGAGAGTTCGCCGTCGTGGGATCTCGGAGACAGCCTCGTTCGCCTGCCGTTCTGAGGCCGAACAGTGGGCCCACGAGGTGGAGCAGGCCATGGAGAGTGGGCTCTGGAGCCGGACGAATCGGGGAGGGGGCTTCACCATGGGGTGGGTGCTCGATCGATATCTGGCTTCCCGCAGGCCCAATCGTGATGCCCGAAGGCAGCTCGAGTGGTGGAGGGGTCACCTGGGCGCGCGGGCCTTGACCTCAGTCTCCCGCAAGCGCATTCTGGGTCTGCGTCGGCAGCTGGCGCAGGAGAGGACTTCGTCCGGCAAATGTCGGAGCCCGGCGACGGTCAACCGGTATATGGCGGCGCTCTCGGGGCTCTTCTCCTGGGCTCTGAGAAGCGACTATCTGGATGTGCATCCCACGAAGGGGATCGCGTCCCTGGCTGAGAGCTCGGCGCGGCTCCGCTGTCTCACCGATGACGAAAGGGAGGCCCTCATCGTCGCCTGCCGGGAGGTCGGGGGGCTCCGTCTCCAGACCCTTGTGGTTCTCGGTCTGTCCACGGGCGCCCGCAGGGGTGAGCTGCTGCGGTTGCGCTGGTCCGATTTGGATATCCCCAAGTGTCAGGTCGTCGTTCGCGGCTCGGGACGGCTGAAGAGTCGCACCCTGCCCTTGCCCGGGCCGGCGATGAGCCTGCTCAGTCGACTGTCGAAGGTACGTCGAATCGACCGCAACGAGGTCTTTGTGGAACCCAACGGTCGGGTACGGTTTCCCCGGGCCACCTGGAAGTCAGCCTTGGAAACCGCCAGGATCGAGGATTTCCGGTTTCATGACCTGCGGCATTCGGCGGCCGCCTACCTGGCCAAGAGCGGTGCCTCGCTACCCGAAATCGCAGAGATCCTGGGCAATCGAACCCTGCAGAGTGTCCTCCGCTACTCGCATTTGACCGAGGCCCAGACACCGACGGCTATCGGTCGGATGCAAGACGACCTATTCGAGTCCTAGTATCTCTTTGACCACCGGCTCGAGGCGGGTCACTCCGGCTGCCCTGCCGATCGCCAGGGCCTCTTCGGGGGTCTTGCCGTCCACGTAGTAGGCCATCAAGGCGAATAGCGCACCGACACGATTGCCGCTGGCGCAGTGGACGACCACTGGATGATCGTTGTCCGCGAGGATGTCAGCCAGCCTGCGAGCATTCTGTTCGTTGACAGCTCCGGCTCCGGCGATGGGAATGGACACGTACGCCATGCCCAGTGACTCCACTGCTGCCGGATCCGTGGAGCCCTGCTCGTCGGTGCCCCTCACGTTGATGACGGTTTTGTATCCGAGGCCGGCCAGGGTCTCGAGCTGCTCCTCCGTGGGCTGACCCCCGGTCAGGACGCCTGCGAAGGGGACCCTGCCGTTGCGCAGAAGCTCGGCAGGGTCGACCTGCGCAAGGCTCACACCCGGAATCGAAGCTACTGTGAAAACGAGGAGAATAGTGGTGCATCTCATCAGAGTCTCCTAGGTTGTTACCCCGCGGGGTATTGTAGCGACCGGCCGATAGACTTGGAATGTTGTGCACTATGACTTCGTCATCGTCGGTTGCGGATTTGCCGGTGCGGCGACCGCCTACCATTTGAGCCGCAGTGGATTACAGTCGATCCTGTTGATCGATCGGGAAAAGGTGCCGGGCTACCACGCCTCCGGTCGCAATGCTTCCCTGTTCCTGCAGTCGGTTGCCGATCCGATGCTCCGAGAGATGACGGTAGCCTGCCGTCGGGCGTACGAATCGCTGTCTGGAAGGGTCGATTTCGATCAGCACGGATCCCTTCTATTGGGAACCCGGGAGGCGCTCGAAGAGTGCCGGGCTCCAGACCTGGTGGAGACTGTCTTTCGAGAGCCAGCAGAAATCAGAGACCGGATTCCGGTCTTGGCGGATCACGCTTTCGAGAGTGCCCTCGAAACTCCTTCCGATGGGGTAATGGACATATCGGCACTGCTCCAGTTCTATATCGAGGCTGCCAGAGAGCGGGGGACCGAAGTTCTTCTCGACTGCCGACTCGAATCGGTGACAGGGGACAGTCCCTTTGTTCTTTCGACCTCGAAGGGAAGGATACAGGCGTCGACGCTGGTCAACGCTGCGGGTGCGTGGGCGGCTGAGATCGGTCGCCTGGCCGGAGCCACCGAGATTCCGTTGACACCCTGGAAGCGACACCTCTTTGTCCTCGATGGGATACCCGGGCTGGCAAGGGACATGCCTTTTGTCTGGGATCTGGCGCAGGAGTTCTATTTTCGATCCGAATCGGGCGGACTGCTCTTCAGCATCTGTGATGAGTTACCGTCCAAGAGCCTGGAACCGACGGTGGATCCGGCCATTACGGCAGAGCTGGCAGAGCTGATCCTGCGGGAGCTGCCCAGGGCGAGCGGTGGAACTGTGCGACAGGCGTGGTCGTGCTTCCGAACCAAGGCGGAGGATGGCGGTTTCGTGATCGGACCAGACCCGGGGGTCGATCGATTCTTCTGGGTAGCGGGTCTAGGCGGCCATGGCATGGGCACGAGCTGGGAGGTGGGTCGTTTGGCGGCAGCGGCGCTAGCCACGGACCGGCCTCTGTCGGCAAGCGTGAAGCCAACCAGGTTCACCACGGTCTGAAGGGAGTCTGCATGGCCCGGCACCGACGAGGAGCGGGGTCTTGCGGCCTGGCTACAGCAAGAGTAGGGCTAGTCCAGCACCAGACGGGAGTTGTGGGGCTGAATAGGCCGGTTGTTATCGAAACCGAGCAGTTTGTAGTAGTGCTGTATCTGCTCGGGCGAGGCGATGATGGGCTCCTTGAGGACAATCCACTGAACTCCCTCGGAACAGGGAGGCGTGGTCAGCGAGCCGTTGTAAACGAAGTAGTCCGTGCGGTTGCCAATGAATTCGTTGTAGTCGACCGGATCGCCATGCGGGTCTTCCCCCCGGGCGACCCTGAAGGAGGGCAGCTGGTCCAAATATTTGTTGAATTCTCCCACTTGGAACAGAAGACCGACGACGGCGTGGTCACCCGCTGCATTCTGGTGGACTAGATGGATCTCCATCGGAAAGGACTCGCCAGCGACCGTGTGCTCGCTGGGGCTGTGGAAGTGAAACTGCTTGAGCTCGTAGCGGTCGCCGTAGAACACCAGGAAGTTACCTGGTTTCACGTTCTCCTGAATGGCGTGACCGGTATTCACCTCCTCCAGATGACCAGGATTGGCATATTGGAAGACCAGCTCTTCCAGGTCGGCGTGGATATCCGCCATCAGGTCGATCGGCGACTGGTTCCTACCCTTGGCGCACATGTCGAATTCCGCTACCAGCTCCCCCCAGTATTCTGGGCCCACCTCGCCCTCGTAGTCCCAGTGGGTGTCTTCAGCGACCAGGATCGTGCCACCCAGGGTTGTCAGCATTACAGCGATGATGAAGAAGACGCGATTCATGACAGCCTCCCTATCGGATGCATACCGGGAAGGTGCTACCTCTCGGCTCGAGTTGACATTCTAGAGCCATCGGAGCTCTCCTGGTTCTTCAATTGATATAGCCAAGAGCTTCGAGGTGCTTCTTACGCGTCTCCAGCTCTTCAGCGGTCAGCTCGTCCAGGGCGAGATCCTCTTCGGTGGCCAAAGCACCTCCGGCAGGGCGGCCCTGGATCCTGGGCTGCTGCCAGTAGGCGAAGCTCGCCTCGGGATCATGGTCCCCGATTCCCGACTCTTCGGTCACGATACAGAGCTCCACTCTCTGGAGGGCATAGGGCTGTAGATTCGCCGACACCTCTCGCCAGGGCGGGCCTTCGAGGTCGATGGCGTCCTCGAACACTGTCTCGGCGTCTTCGGCAACGAGACGGCGAACCCGCAGCGCGAAAGTAGCCCGGTAGTTGGTCTCGCCAATTTCGCGCAGGCGCTGCCGATCGATCCCAAAGCCCAGCTCGGCAGTGGCGACTGCCGGCAGAATCATTTGCCGGCAATCGTTGCTGTACTTCAGGACCTCTCTCTTCTGCCCATCGATGTTCACCGTTTGCCGGAGTCCTCTCCTGGCGAACCGGAAAGCGTCTGTGTCGACATGGCGGAAGTCGTCGGCAGGCTCGATGGGAGTTTCTACCGGTTGATCCAACGCCGCGAGCTGGGGGCAGTAGTCGTAAGGATAGCGATGGGATCGGGTGGTATCGAAGGTGGGAACCCACGCCCACACTACATTTCCGGCGCGGTCGATCTCGAAGATGCGCCCACCGCGGCTCGAAGTGATGAGCACATTGCCGTTGGGCAGTGGTTGCTCGACACCACTGGTAGGTGAGAAGAATCCGACGGAACGGTACTGCCAGGTGATGTTGCCGGTTGTCGGTTCTACTTCGAGGACCGCACTCTGTCGATCCCCGTAGAAGCTGCGATAGCGGTTGTTGAAGATCAGGATGCCGCCTGCATGGGCCGATTCCGGGCCGATCATCAGTGGCTCGTGCTGCTTGTCCAGATCGGTATTGAAAGTCCAGACGATCTCATCGGTCTGCCGGTCGATGAGAAAGACCATGTCGAGCTCGCGAGAGCTGACCAGGAGGTTGCCGGGCCGGAATCGGTTGTCTCCCTGTTCGAACCAGGAATTGTCCGGCAGCTCCTGGATCGAATTGAGATGAGTGACGTCGACTTTCCGCCATCCCTTGGCCGGCACATACGGTTCGAGATGGTCACCCGATCGCCACTCCCAGACGACCGAGCCGGAGCGATCGACCTCGACAATGTCGTCAAAACGGTCCTCGTCTGGACGAATCAGCGTGACCGTACTGCCATTCCCGAGCCGGATGACGTCGTGGTGGGCAAAGCCTTTGTCCGAGGCCCACTCCCAGGTCGTGTTGCCGTCCCAGTCGTACTCCACCACGCCCCGTCCGAGGGCGATGCCGAGGAGCGACCCATCCGGTAGAAGTCGGATCCGGGATTTGACCCGCGCCTCGGGCCATCGGTGGATGATTCGACCATTCATGTCCAACAGGATGGGAACCCGGTGGGCCAGGAAAGCGAGAGTGTAGCCATTCCAGGCTGCGTGCGGCTGATAGACCGTGACCCAGGGGTGCGGCTCGGCGGGGTCGGCAGTCGGGGCGCGAGGAGCAGGAGAACAGGCCACTACCAGGGACGCCACAAGGCAGACGGCACCCAGCTCGAACGTGCCGCGCTGTGTCATTCTCAGTCCGCGCAATCGACCTCGCAGGCCCGAATCTCCGTGTAGACCTGGCGGGTCTTGTTCAGAGATCTGGCGCCGTCGGCCTTGTTGGAGCCGGTCTTGCGGCCACATCTCGGCCCGGTGTTGGAGCCATCACCACAGGTCAACGGCAGGTCCGGATTCCCGGTTGGCGCACCCTGCCAGCGAATCGCCTTGTTGGAGAAATGGGGAATCCTCCACCGACAGCGGCTGCAGCCCTCGCGGTAGGACATGACCGTGAGAAAGCCACCTTCGGGATCGCGATAGCCGCGGGAGTATTTGAAAGACCTGGAGTCGGGTTGCGATGAATCGTTGCCGCGATCGTGGGCCAGGCCCATGTTGTGGCCGACCTCATGGGCGAGGCTGTACCACCACAGGGCGTCGTAGCTCACCACGCTGAACATCCAGTCGGCGAGCCACGGATAGTCGGAGGGGACCTGGTAGCCGCGGCCGGAGAAGCCCGACTCGAATTTTTCGAGAACCATCGAGACGACATCGGCGCCATAGCGGTCTCGCCAATCATGAACCTTCTCCATATAGCCGTCGGTCGAGCCC
>Ga0255054_10002176_pt1 | contig 11315 bp, 6 predicted proteins | sample JV7_2_23_MG_FD_188634 | JGI IMG/M metagenome (GOLD analysis project Ga0255054, IMG submission 188634) | Seawater microbial communities from Jervis Inlet, British Columbia, Canada - JV7_2_23 | ecosystem: Environmental > Aquatic > Marine > Inlet | place: Canada: British Columbia | collected... | reverse complement strand
CGGTGGCGGCGCCCGAGAGGCCGCACATATCGGCGTGCTGCGTGAACTGGAGAAATTGCGGGTGCCAATCCATGCGATTGCCGGCACCAGCATGGGAGCCATCATTGGCGGCCTTTACGCGTCCGGCATGACACCGGCCGAACTCGAGGAGCTTATTGCTTCGGTCGACTGGAATGATTCGTTTCAGGACACCACGAGTCGCGAGCATATGTTGTTTCGCCGAAAACAGGATGACGAAGATTTTCCAATGCGGATCGAAATGGGGCTTCGCGATCGCCGCCTGGTGTTACCGGAAGGCCTGATTTCCGGTCAGAAACTGGCGTGGATATTGAGAGAGCAGACCTTACACGTTTCCGATGTCAGCGATTTCGACGAACTGCCCACCCCATTTCGTGCTGTGGCCTCGGATATCGAGACCGGTGAAGCACACGTCATGTCGCAAGGGGATCTTGTACTTGCGATGCGGGCAAGTATGTCGGTACCGGGCATCTTTTCCCCGGTGCATGTCGACGGGCGGAAACTCGTGGATGGGGGCTTGACCGGCAACGTCCCGGTCGGCGCAATACGTGACATGGACGTTGACATCATCATCGCAGTTGACGTCGAGTTTCCCTTGTACAAGCCGGATCAACTCGAATCGGCGCTTTCCATTACGGGTCAGATGCTGACGATCCTGATTCGCAAGGAAACGCAACGGCAAATCGAAAATCTGGCCGAATCCGACATACTGATACGTCCGGATCTCGGAGACTTCGGTTCGACCGAATTCGAAAACATTAGCGAGACGGTCGAACCAGGTGCAGCAGCGACTATCGCTCAAACGGATCGGCTCAGTGATCTGTCGCTCGACTTTGAGTCCTATGCCGCATACCAGGCGGCCCGGACCAGGGACTATCGCCAGCCGGAACGACTTGCATTCGTACGGGTCCGGGACGATGGACCACTTTCACAGGATTTTCTTGCATCGCATCTTGAAGCGAAAGCCGGCGACGAGATCAATCCGGAGAACTTCGCGGACGATGCGAGCCGCTTATACGGACTTGGCCTGTACGAACAGGTTGGCTACAAGCTGGTCACGGAGGGCGGCGAAACCGGCGTCGAATTCGAGACTGTGCCGAAAAGCTGGGGCCCGGACATCATGCAATTCGGCATGTCATTCGAGGACAATTTTGAGGGGTCGACTGCCTTCAATGTGTCAGCCAGACTCACAAAGACCGGTCTGAATTCCTACGGTGCGGAATGGCGTACCGATGCCCAGCTCGGTACCGACCCTTTCCTGTTCACGGAGTTCTATCAGCCCGTCAGTGCCGATTCGCGGTTTTTCCTCGCGCCAAGAGCCGTTCTGGAACAACGCAATTTTAATGCGTTCACAAGCAACGACGCCGTCGCGAGATACCGGGTCAGCGAGGTGGAAATCGGCCTGGACGCCGGGTTCGAGCTCGGCCGCTGGGGCGAGCTTCGTCTCGGCGTGCAACGGGGAACTGGCGAAGCGATAGTGAAAGTCGGGGATCCGTCCTTGCCCAATTTCGACTTCGATAGCGGTGGCCTGTTTGCACGATTCAGGGTCGACACTCTGGATGATGCACAAATCCCCCTGCACGGAACGCGCATAGACCTGATATGGAACGGCTTACGTACGGGTTTCGGCGCTGACGGAAATTTTGATTCGATTGAGACTGAATTAGCGACAGTACGTACCGCCGGTCGGAATACATTTTTGTTCGGCCTTAACTATGCGACCTCACTCGATTCAGACGACACGATTCAGGAATTCTTTCCTTTGGGAGGCTTTCTCAGATTATCGGGTTTCGAGCGGGGAGCAATCAGTGGGCCTCATGCAGGAGTTGCGCGGCTCGTCTATTACCGGCGATCGGGCGACACCGGGAGTTTGCTGAAAATGCCCCTGTACTTCGGAGCATCGATCGAGGCCGGCAACGCGTGGCAAAGCCGCTCGGACATCAGCTTCGATTCGTTGCTCATCAACGGCAGCCTGTTCGCGGGTCTCGATACTTACCTGGGCCCCTTGTTCATCGGCGCAGGCATCGGCGAGGGAGGTAATTCCAGTTTTTATCTGTTTCTCGGCGCACCGCCAAGATAAACGGGGAGTTAAATGGGGACGGAGCCCAATTCTTGCTGATTTTGCGAGCGGTTTGCGTCGTGTATGTTCCACGAGTGAGTATAAAGCCCGAGCGAGAGGGATATACGCGACGCAAGCCGTGAGCGGGCCCAATGATAAAAATAGAGTCTGTCTCTATTTATCGCCCGATTTTTTCAAGTACCTGGGTGGGATTATCGGTGCCCCGGTAATAACCGTGTCTTTTTGCCATCTGGTCAAATGCTGTGTCTCGTTCCGCCTCACTTGCATACCAGTGGAGCAGTTCCCAGTCATCTCCCACCAGTTCTGCAAGCGTATCCGCCGGCGGCAGTGTCACGCGAATGCCGAACCGCCTTTCGACGCCAGCCGTTTCCGGATTGACAAGATTGTGTTTATGACAAAAACCCACTGCTACCCCCTCTGTGCGGCCGGCCCGGAGTATACCGAAACAAGCAGCAGCTATTCTAATAGCCTGTTCTGTCGCTCGCGCCTTCGCGGTCTGCCCAGCCCAGAATCTTTCGCGTTATGAAAAGGTACACGGGCTTCCCGCCCCGCATCCAGATGCGTGACGGCACGGTGGGCCTGGCGAGGATCGCATGCTCACGCGCGGTCAGATATTCCGGGCAGTACGTCCGCTTGTGTTTTAGCAAGTGTCGTACGTCCTCCCGTGCCAGCAGCCGAAAGAGGCGGCCGCGCTTCGGGGAGTACCAGGCCAGCTGAAAATCGATGATTCCGGGCTGACCGTTTTCCGTGACCAGCCAGTTTGGCTCTTTTGCGAGATCGTTGTGTACAACGTCCTGTCGGTGCAGTTGCCGCAGGAGCTTTGCCGCCGCCCGAAAGTAGCCGATGTCGGTGGGCCGGCTTTTTTGCATGGGTTCGCCGGCAATCCAGCTCCGCTGCAATGTTTCCGCATCGACGCGCAAGAGCTCAGGTATGCCCGCAATGCCATCCGTTGTAGCGAGGGCACGCGCCTCGCGCGCCAATAGCCGGCGCGCCAGCCATCTGGCCCAGGGGCGAGCCCTGCTCGCATCACGAACCACGCACAGGCCAGCCTCGTCATTTCGTAAAGACACCTCGCCAAAAATGTCCTTTTTCAACGACTTAAAGTCGAAAGCGGCCAATGTCATTTGTCCGGTGTGTGCATCATTTGGTGGCGATGTTGGCGTAAATTGCACAGAATACCTTATCAGCTCGCGCGCACTGCAGCTTTAACGATGTCAGAGAAGTCAGAGCAATATTCAACAGGATCGGCCGCCGACGGCGGTGAATTTTTCAGCGTCGGTGTACCGTTACATGCCGTAAGGCCCGGCTATGTCCGGCGACCGGCGGATGAGGCTCTTTTCGAGACCCTTGTTTCCGGGGGCTACGCGCATGTCATCGCGCCAGATCGCACGGGAAAGTCCAGTCTTATTGCTGCGACGTCCGCGAGGCTGCAAAACAACGGCTTCAAAGTTGCGATTATCGATCTCGAGCAGATAAGCGAGCGTGACGGTGGCAGCGACGCGGGCCGCTGGTATTACAGCATCGCCTACCGCTTGTTGCGACAGCTCCGGCTAAAGACCGACCTGCAGGCCTGGTGGCAGGACAAATCCTTCCTGAGTAATCGGCAACGTCTCGTCGAATTTTATGTCGAGGTTATCCTGCAAAACATCTCCGAACGCATTGTCGTATTTATCGACGAAGTGCAATATATTGCCGAGCTTCCGTTCGCAGGGCAGCTGCTGGCCAGTATTCGCGCGGCGCACAACGCCCGGATTACCGAGCCCGACTTCTCCCGGCTCAGTTTCGTATTGATCGGCGAGTGCGATCCGACGAGCCTCGTAAAAGACGCGAATCTCTCGCCGTTCACGATTACACATCCAATTGAGCTGACCGACTTTACGCGGGCTGACCTCGATCTGTTCGCAAACGAGCTGAACCTGTCGATAGCGGATGCCAAAGCTGCACTGGACAGAATATATTACTGGACGAGCGGGCAGCCATATCTGAGTCAGAAGCTCGCCCGCTCTGTAGCGCGCGAGCGCATATCCGGAAATATCGAAGAGCATGTCAATCGCATTGCCATGCAGCAACTTGCCGGCCGTGCCGCTGTCCACAGCGAACCGCACATGAGTCAAATACACCGGAAGGTCACCGGAGACAAAAAGCACGGTGAGGCGCTATTAAACCTCTTTGGCCAAATACGCAAGGGCGTCGCAACGGAAATCGACCTGGAATCGTCTCTGCAGCGACGGCTGATGGCCATCGGTCTGATCGATACCGCTGATGACGGCATGCTCAAGGTTCGGAACCGGCTTTACGAGTCAGTATTTACCGCGCGCTGGGCGAATGAAAATCTCCCACTGCACTGGCGTGGCCCGGCGATCGCCGTCGGGATTATTTTGACTTTTGTCACCATTCCATTTTGGTACACACAAATCTTGCCGCGGCCATATGTACGCGTGATGTCCTCGCCGACAGAGGCAATCGAGACCGCAGCAGTCGCGTATGAGAATCTGCATTCGTTTCCGGGGCATGCCGATTCAGCCGATCGCCTTTTTCGAATATTCCTGCAGACCAGGGCGAGACGTGCAGAGAACCGCGCCGCAATAATGGAAATCGACCAGCTGGTGCGGCTCCTGCCAAACGCAGATGATTTTGCGGACAATCTTGTTGCCGGGTTCTGGGATGGGCAGGCCGCCAGGGCGCTCAGGAGCGAAAATCGCGATGAAGCATTGTTCGCTGCCCTGGAAGCCCTGATCGTATCGACGCCCGTGCGCCGACGCCGTGCCGCCAACCTTGTCGGCGATGATTACGCACAGCTGATTGCCAGGCATACCGGGCAGGCATCGGACCACGTTGTGTTCAGTCCTGATCAATTGCTGCTGACCTACGTTAACGGGCCACAGATTTCGCAGTGGTCGCTGGCAAATCAGACGCTAACACCGCGTGAACCCTGGACCATGTCGGCACTTGAGGTGACGCCCCTTGTTCGCCGTGTTGTCGTCGATCGTGACGGTCGCGTTGATCGCATGGGCCTGACCATTAATGTCAGTCATTCTCGCCTTGACGATCTCCGTGTGAAACTGATCGCACCGTCGGGGCGAACGGTGGAACTCACTTTTACGCAGGCACAGTCCTCCGCCAACGATGTCATCAGGTTCAGACGTGAAGAACTATCGGCGCTGATCGGTGAAGCCCTGAATGGGACCTGGAGCTTAAGCGTCCGCGATGAAAATACGGGTGCAACCGGTCATCTGATTGCCTGGAACCTGAGCCTCAATTCTCAGGTCGTCGTCGAAAACTTCGAACGCGGACTTGATATTCCCGAGCCCGTCGCGCGCGAATCAAACGACTTGTGGTTCAGCCCTGACGGCCGATATGCGATTGCGCGCGCGATGCAAAGTGACAGCGCTCGACTGTGGGATCTCGCATTCGCGCAGCCTGCCCGAACAATAGCGGTGCCTGCGAATGAACACGTGCTCGGACTCAGTGCGAACGCCCGGTATCTTTTGACCGTTACGCAGGATACGGTGAATCTCTGGAACACTGCTGGCGGCAAACTGCATGCGAAGCTGGCGATCGGTGCCGCGAGTGCCGACGCACTTGTCAGTGAAAACGGCGAATTTCTGTTGATCCGGCGTCACGGCGATACCGATACCGTATTCGAACTCTGGTCGCTGGAATCAGGTGATGTGAAATCGCGGCTCAGCATCGCCGGGGCGCCGGCGCTGGTCGCGATAGATGCAAGTGGTAGCCGTCTCGCAGTTGCGGATTACGATCGCGCGGTCAGAGTCTGGAATTTCGGCGACGGCAGCCTCGCATCGCAGCTGGATTTCTGGGCCCAGCCCAGCGCAATCACACTTGCTCCAAACGGCGAGGCCCTTGGCGTGGTTCACGGTGATCAGGGCATCTCCCTGTGGCGTATTGACAAGTCCGACGAACCACTGATTTTCGAGCGTGGGACGGGTAACTGGCAGATGTCATTTTCACGCTCTGGCTCAAAAGTCGTGGCGGGAAGCGCACGGCAGGGATTCCAGGTCTACAGAAGCAGCGATGGCGCAATGTCCGGCTCGCCGGTAGGATCCGGCAAGCCGCAGGGGGCCATCAACATGCTTGTGTTCAGTGGTGACGAACAGCTCATCGTCACCGGCGACAGCAGCGGCAGCGTCGCGTTTTGGGCGGCGCCCGCCGCGCCCGCCGCGGCAGATGGCCTGGCTACTGATACTGCTGCAGGCCACCGTCTGTGGCGTGAGTCGGGCGATTCCGTGACTGCGATTTCCCCCGGCGGCAGCCATCTGGCAATCGGCGACAGCGGGGGCCACGTGCACATTCTGCAAGTGGATGCCAATGCGGAGGAGCTGGCTGCAGCGAGTGATGAATTGAGTTTTCTGGGACACCGGGACGCTGTAGTCAGGCTTGCATTCAGCCAGGACGAGGCACTTGTTGCCAGTGCCGGATTTGACGGCTCGATTCGTGTCTGGGACACGAACAGCGGGCTGCCTCGTCCTTTCCACGTACGCACATCGGCAAGTGCGATTAGCCAGATCGCTTTTTCTCCGACGGCCAGCCGCCTCGCCGTACTTGCTGGACATCGGCTTTGGGTAATCAACACAGATACCGGCCTGGTACTCGCGGATATCGAGCTTGGCGAACCGCATGCCGGGCTTGTATTCGCAATCGACGACCGGCTTTATGTCGGTGGTGAGAGCGGGACACTACGAAGCCTCGCAAGCGACAGAACCGGCAGCTGGCATCTCAGAAACGTCTGGCAGGGATCATCGGCTATCCGCAAACTCGCAATATCACCGAACAAGCAGCAACTACTGATCGTCGACTCACAGCATGTAACGCAAGTGCTTAACGTCGAGAACGGCAGAATCGGCACGGCGACATTACAGTTGCCTGACGCTGTTACCGATATCATCTTCAGTCCGAGCGAATCGCGCGCATTGTTTCGCACAATGCGATGGATTCACCGGGCGAGCGTATCACCTGGTGGACTGATATGGCTGGATGCAATTCGGGCGCCAAAAGCCCTGGCCGGTTCGAAAATGGTGTTCGATCAACGGATGGTCGCGGAGGCCAGCGATCCATTCGGAGATCGCGTCATGTTACTGACGCGGGATGCAGGATTTCCCGAAGTGGCCGAACTGCGTTTCAGTCATACAGCGGGACCCGCGCTCTTCGGCAACAAAGACAAGCTGCTCGCCGAATGGCGCAGGAAACTGGGCCTGGAGTTGGTGGACCACAGTACTCCGTCAAGGTGATATTGATGGAGTACTAGCGGTCATCCCCGCGTAATGTGCGCACGAGCAATTCCAGGCTTGCTGCGGTAACGTCTTCGGATCGTACCGCTTCACCGATACGCACGTTAACTTTGGCCCAGAGACGGCCGGGGATCTTGCGAAGCCCGCCGCCACTTCGCCGGCTGAACCAGCTACCCCAAAGACCACCCAACGCGATCGGAATGACTGGTACTCTGCGACGCTCGATGATTTTCTCGATACCGGGACGGAAACGCTGAACCTCACCGTCTGTAGATATGCCGCCTTCGGGGAAAAGACACACGATTTGACCGGCGTCGAGTTCTTTATCGATCTGATCGAAAGCTTCTGCCAGCAGGGTCTCGTCCTCTTTCGCCGAGGCGATCGGAATCGCTTTTGCCGTTTTGAATATGAAGCTCAGTAATGGTATCTGGAATATCTTGTAGTACATGACAAAGCGAACAGGCCGGCGAATCGAACCACCAACCAAAAGCGCATCGACAAAGCTGACGTGATTGCACACGAGCACTGCCGGGCCTTTGTCAGGTATGTTCTCGAGACCTGTGGGCCGTACGCGATAGAGCATATTAATAAGAATCCAAACCAGAAAACGCATCAGGAATTCTGGCAACAAGGTAAAGATGTAAATGGCGACCAGCGCGTTAAGCACTGCCAGAATCAGATAAAATTGTGGGATTGACAGGCCTGAGGCTAAAACACCGAATGCGAGAACGGCTGCGGCGACCATAAAAAGCGCGTTGATAATGTTGTTGGCGGCAATTACCCGGGACAGGTGTCGTCGCTCGGTCCGGTCTTGAATCAGTGCGTAAAGCGGCACGCTGTAAAATCCACCGAACGCACCAAGCAACGACAGATCGATCAGGATCCGCAAACTTCCCGGCCGCGCGAGAAACTCACTAACGGAATTAACGGCGACTACCTGCGCATCGGGTTGGGAAAAAAACAAGTCGACCGCGAACAGACTTAAGCCGATCGACCCGAAAGGCACAAGACCCAGCTCGATACGGTGGCCTGACATGCGTTCGCAAAGCAGGGACCCAATGCCAACGCCGACCGCAAACGCGACCAGGAGGGCCGTTGTTATTGCCTCGTTACCGTTGAGAATATCAAGCGTATACGCGGGCAACTGGATAGTCATTGCTGAACCAAAGAACCAAAACCATGATATGCCAAGAATCGACAGGAAAACGCTGCGTTCTTCCCTGGCGAACCCCACGATGTGCCAGGTTTCGGTCCAGGAGTTCCAGTTGATTTTCAGGTCAGGGTCGACCGGCCTGGTTGAAGGTATTTGACGGCTGGCGAGGTAACCAAATACGGCCGTGACGACGAGGCATGACGCGAGAATGCTCTGGTTTTCGTAATCAGCAGCAACGGAAATGCCACCGACTATCAAGCCGAAAATAATCGCCATGTAAGTGCCGGATTCGACCAGTGCGTTTCCGCCAACAAGCTCGTCCGTCACGAGTTGCTGTGGCAGGTAGGCGTACTTGACCGGACCGAATAGAGTGGACTGACAGCCCATCAGGAAGAGCACAACGAGGAGTACTGTGTAACTTTGTGTTACGAAAGCAAATGCGGCCAGCACCATCAGTACGATTTCCAGCAATTTTATACTTCGCATCAGGCGGGACTTTTCATATTTGTCTGCAAGCTGACCGGCGGTTGCAGAAAAAAGGAAAAAAGGAAGGATAAATAGTGCGCCGGCAACGTTCGCGAGCTGGCCCGCATCCATACCGGCAATGCGCACACCCTGAAACGTAATGAGTATTACGAGCCCGTTTCGAAAAATATTGTCATTCAGGGCGCCGAGAAACTGGGTTACAAAAAAAGGCGCAAAGCGACGTTGTCCAAGTAACGAAAACTGGTTGGAATCTGACACGTTCGCACAGTCTCCTGGCCCCAGGGCCGCGCCACTATAACAAAAGGATGGAAATTGGGACGGACCGGGACTAAATTCGGCGGCGGACGCCGGCTTCTGAAACGAGGCTCTGCCGGCCTGCGGTAACTGCGAACTGCAGCTACTTTTGTGGCAGAATGCCGATGGTAATATTCGGCTAACACCCCGTAATGCTTGGGCGTCAGGAATCAAAGGGCAGGCTGAAAGTCAATGGCTACAAAGCGTCTCGTAATCGTTTGCGGCAGTTTGATCCTGCTGGCCGGCTGTGCCAAGGAGCCACCGCCGAGGACTGTCGCGGAATTCCTCGATAACCGAATATTGCTCGAGGCCACGATGGTCCGTTGTGGCAAAGATCGCAATATGTCCAAGTATGAGGCCGAGTGTGTGAATGCGCGCGAAGCGATCAATCGCATTTCCACAATTAACGAAGAAGAACGACGCGCGGAACTCGAGGCCCAGTCTGCGCGCAAGCGCAAGGCGTTGCGGCGCACTCAGCAGGCTGCAGCCGAGGCAAGACGGCGTGCCGCTGACGCGCGGCGCAGGAGAGAAGAAGAGGAATATCTTGGAGTATTCGAAGGCTCGCCACCTGGTGCGGGAACAGACGATGACGCCGGTAACGTGCAGCGAATGGATGATTCCGGCGATGTCGAGCAGGCACCTGCGGACGGCCCACAGCCGGCAGGCGAGGGCGAACAGGATCTCGAATCGATCCGGGAAGAACTTCAGCGTCGCCAGGAATCAGATTAGGCGGGCTGAGCCAGCTCTGCGTCCGCGACAAGAAAAGCTGTCAAAGCGAATGTCAATTCCCTTGCGCTGGCATTGTGCGAACGTGCAAATCCCGCTGTGGGAACGGAATTTGGATCCCTGCGTCCTGGAATCCCCTGTACACGGCGCAATTGAGTTCATGTGAAATGCGACCGCGATCTACGGGTTGATTGATCCAGCAAAGCAATTCGAAATCGAGGCTATAATCACCAAAGCTTCGAAAACGAACTTTTGGATCGGGAGATTTGCAGACTTCCTCGTGTTCGTCGGCAACGGTTGCCAGCGTGTCGATAACCTGATCAATATCGCTGCCGTAAGCAACGCCAACCGCAATTCGAATGCGATGTCTGGCGGACGGGCCGCCTGCTTCATTGATGATCTTGCCGTTGCCGATAAGGCTGTTCGGAACTGTAATCTCAACATCATCGCGCGTCAGTATTCGCGTACTACGCAGGCCGATGTTCGTGACCATGCCTCGCTCACCGGATTCCAGGATGATGAAATCGCCATTTTTGTAGGGGGCATCGGCGGCGATGGCAACGCCGGCAAACAAATTCGACAGCGTGTCTTTTGCAGCGAAACTCAGCGCCAGACCGACAATGCCCGCCGATGCCACCCAGGCGGTCACGTCGATGCTCCAGGCAAGAAAGACGAAATAGACCGCGAGTGCGATTAGCACGACCTTCAGGAATGTGCCAAGAAGAGGCAACATGCTCGCGTGCAGCACGCCGCTCATCCTGCCTCGCCTGACAGCCGAGAGAATGAGGCCAAACAAGCCGCTGAGGAATCCGAACCAGATGAAAATCGCGATCGTCCTGAGAATCCCGAGCGTGATGTACTCGGGCGTTGCGGGCATCCCCAGGCGTCGTGTCGCTAACGCCAGACCAACCAGGACAAATGAGACGAAAATCGGTCTGTGTAGCAGGCCAACCACATCATCATCGAATTCCGTTTTCGATCTCGCGACGAATTGCGCAATGGTCTTACTGAGAACGATGTCTGCAATCTTGCCGAGCAGAATAAAAACCAGCGCAAGCGCTGCTGCCTGCAGATAGATGTTCGGGCCGAAAAACTCGGCCCAGGATTGTATGCGTTCGATTAACTCGTTCAACGAGATGCCACTGGCTCGTCAGCCTGGATCAAAAGTCCTCGTTGTACTCGCCGCTGTCGGCGACGGATTCGTCAGGATCACTAATACCGTAGGTACGCACGGACGATTTGGGCGCTTCTTCCACGCCGGTGGGAGCGGGGGAGACGCCGGGTGCCATGCCGGGTTTTTTCGGCAGACGTT
>Ga0255054_10002175_pt1 | contig 11317 bp, 12 predicted proteins | sample JV7_2_23_MG_FD_188634 | JGI IMG/M metagenome (GOLD analysis project Ga0255054, IMG submission 188634) | Seawater microbial communities from Jervis Inlet, British Columbia, Canada - JV7_2_23 | ecosystem: Environmental > Aquatic > Marine > Inlet | place: Canada: British Columbia | collected... | reverse complement strand
AGCCGACCCGGTCGACGGAGATGCACCGCGGAGTTTAACAACATAGAATGGTCATTATCCCAAGAGAAAAACCGGTAATAGAAAACCTGAATGTCTATTACCTGGACATTAAAAAATTGCTTGAGCATTACCAGGGTGAAATCGGCTCCGGAGGCGTGTATTTTAAATCCCATGCTGCCGAAGGTGTCATATTTTTCGACAAGGACGATCTGTTAAACGCCTTCTACCAAGAAAAGGAATTTGATTTAACGGGAGCCGAGGCTGTTGAGCATCTACTAAACGCCGGCGGAAAATCTAACTTCACGGTTAATATTTATCAGCTTTCGTTTGATGAGGTTTACTTCTGGGCGAGCATTCCCTCTGCGGAAAAGATATATGAAGGTCTCAGCACCGAGTTCACAGACATAGAAGGTCTTATACGGAAGATGAGCTCAGAGAAATTGACCGGCTATATCGATGTTGCGATTGGCAACACCCAAGAAGGTGGTTTAATTTTTATTATTAATGGGAAAATTATGGGAGGATCGTATTCCTGGGGCAACGGAGAACCCGGACCTTCAAAAAAGAACCAGGAATTGTTGATTCGCAAAACCAAGGAATCCGGTGCCACCTTTAATGTCTGCCGGCTCCCCCTTTCAAAAATGAAGGCGGAAGGCAAATCCAGAACTACTTATACCAGACCTTCCAAGGCGATATTAATCATGTTGGAAGAATTAATGGTGATATTTGAAAACGCGGTTTCATCCCAAAAGAGGATGAAGACCGATTTTACCAAACTATTAAAAAAGAAGCTTGTTGAGAACGCTGAAAAATATCCTTTTATGGATCCTTTTGCCGGCGAGTTCGAGTATGCCAACCACAAAATTTCCTTTTCCGGTGCGGCAAGTGATAAGGAATTGATTAACGGCGTTATAGACTCTGTGAGGGAATTGGCGCAGGAGCTGGGATTGCTTCCGGTACTCCTGGACTCTGCCGCCGGATGGTCAGCCCAATATTCAAAGCAGCTGGAGAATTTCAGCGTTGAGCTATAGCAATGGCAACTATACCTTCAATCAGTGATTACGGTATTTCGGCCCTGGGATTTGCTGAATTTTTTGATGGTATTCCCGCGGCAATCTTTCGCACAACACTTGAAGGCAAAATTGTATATTGCAATAAAGCTTTTGCCGATATCTTCGGATTTGATTCAGCGGCCGAACTCATCGATTCGCCAGTGATTGAGCTGTATCGCAACAAAAAAGACCGCGGTGTTTTTATTCACTCAATTTTACAAAGGGGACGTCTTTTCGATCTTCCGATAGCATTTAAAATGAAAGACGGAACGCCCATCATGTGTGCCGTTTCCGCCAAAGCGATTTTAGACGATGATGAGATGGTTGTCCATTTGGACGGTTTTTTAAGGGAGATCACCGGGCAGACTGCGGCCGAGAAAGACATTGAAGAAAAGTTTCAGGGCGTGCTTGAAATGGCGGGCGGCGTGGCGCACAGTTTGAACCAGCCGTTGACCATTATCAATAATTTGCTCAATGAAATCCTGTCGGAGCTGGATCGCGAGGGTCCCGTCTTTTTAAAAGTTCAAAAAGTTCACGAACAGATGAAGAAAATGAATGAGATCGCTCAAAAAATTGGTAATATTAAAAAATATGAGGCCATGGATTACGTGGCAGGTATTAGAATTGTGGATATCGACAAAGCTTCCTGGACCCAGACAATCAAGGATACCCCATGATCAAGAATGTGCTGCTGGTGGATGATGACCACGATATGTTGCTGGCTATGAAAGCGGGGTTCCAAGAATATAAAGATTCTTTCTTCATTCTGCTGGCTTCAGATGGGCTTAAGGCCGTGGAAAGCCTGAAAAAAAACACGATCTCGCTGGTTGTCACGGATTTAAAGATGCCCGGGATGGATGGCTTCGACCTGCTGGCCCATATCATGGAGCACTATCCGGATATTCCGGTCATCATCATGACCGGTTACAGCACCCCTGAAATGGAACACCTGGCGCGCAAAGGCGGCGCGATTGGCTATATCGCCAAACCGTTTTTGATTGCAAATCTGGCACGTCAAGCAATGACTACGTTAAGAAAGGAATCGGAAGGTGGAACCTTGCACAATGTATCTTCCGGTATGTTTTTACAGCTGGTGGGAATGGAACAGAAGACATGCACCATACGGCTGGAAGACAAGTTTTCGAACAAGAAGGGGATTCTTTTTTTTCAAGACGGTGATTTGCTGGATGCCAGGGTAAATGATTTGCTGGGTGAAAATGCCGCCTATGAGATATTCTCATGGGACCTGGTAAATCTAGCCATTCAAAACGGATGTGTTCTAAAAAAGAAACGAATTCACAGCGAGATGCAGCATCTGATCCTTGAAGCTGCAAGACGCAAAGATGAAGACGGTGTCGAGGATATACAACCCTCTGTAATAGAGGAAGTTGAGCCCTTTGAACCGGATCCTGAAGATATCATAGTGAAGATAAAAGAGAAAATCGAAGGCAAGTTAGGGCCCTCTTGCGGTCTGGAGGATATCTATCAGGACAACTCCTGGGACACCTGGGTCCGGCAACTATCCAGAGTCGGAGTTTTTTTTAATATGGGTGATCTGGAGATGGGCTATATCGATAAAGATGAGGAAAACGACTACATCGTTCTGGCCGGCGAAAAAACCACCGTCGTTTCGGTAAATCCCAAATGTCCGCGAGACAAGATTCTGCGGGTCCTCAGCGAGTGATTTTTTTTTGTTGCCGGGACCGGCTGATAATTTGGTTGGAAAGTTGATATGCAAGAATTGTTTAAAGACATTTTGAGTGTGGAAGGCGTCAAAGGCCTGATGCTGTTTTCTTTTGGCGGTGAACCGGTGTATAAAGAATTTAATCGAGCGCCGCCGGAAGGAATTGAAGGCAGGGACTGGAGCGTGTTTATAGAATCGCTGGCCGGAATGAGAGAAACCGACCTGATTTTTAAAAAAGGCCGGCTTTACATCCGAAGAACGGATATTGGGTACCTGGTTGTACTGATGGGACTTTTTGCGCCGATTGCCATGATGCGGCTTCAATGCGACATATTACTGCCATCACTAAAACCTGACAAATCAACGAAAGGGATCAGAAGTCTTTTTAAGAAATAAACGGATGAAAGGTTTATAAAAAGCAATGAGCACCGAAATAGAATACAGAATCAATGAAGCCGAAGTTTGCCGATCCATGGGATTGTATGGTGACTCGCTAAATATCTATGAGAGTATTCTTTCAATTGTCTCCCCCCAGGACTCCGAGGTACAGGATAAGATCCAGAAGCGGATTGGTCTGTTAAAAAAAGAAATTGCCGATCAGGAAGACACCAAGCCCAAGGGCGTTTCCGCCAAGGACATCTCGGTGTTAAAAAAATCGTTTTCCAGCCAGGGAGACGCCTCCGAGATCCTTGACAGTGCCTCTGCTTTCCAGGAAATGGGGCTTCACGCTGAAGCAGTTGCGGAATACGTGAAAATTTTTAAAGAAGAGTATCCCGTTGAAAAAATTGTACCCGGACTGGTGGAAAGCCTGTTGAAGATGAATTCGCCGTCTAAGGCCGTCGAGGAATTTGATAAACTGGTCGAAGGGTTAAAATTTGGGAGAAAGGATTTATCCCGGATAAAGTTTTCGATCGGGCAGGAGTTTGAAAAACGGGACCATCGCGACCAGGCCCATGATCTTTACAGTGATGCTTCCGGTCTGGATTCCGAAAATACTGAAATCAAGAAACGCCTGGAGTCGGTGACCGCAACCTTTGCGTCCGGTTCTAAATATGACTATCTCCTTAGAGAGAACATGGTCACGACGGATAAGCTGCAGGAGGCCTTCAACCTGTCAAAAAAGATGAAGAAAAGCGTGGAGTTCGTGTTGATCGAGCATTTTCACATCAAAAAAGAGGCCATCGGAAAATCATTTTCTCTTTTTTATGGCTGCCCTTTCCGGCCTTATGATTCTTCAGTTCCGGTACCGGTTGAACTGTTGTCCAATCTCAAGAAAGCGTTTCTGCTCAACGAGCTGTGGATACCATTCTGTTGGAATAAGGCCGGTGTCGAAATCCTGGTTGATGATCCCAGGGATCTGAATAAAACCGATAATATCAAAACCCTGATGAAGACCGGCAAGATCCATTTTTCGGTGGCCATCCGTGAGGATATCCAGGAATTTATCCGGCAGTTTTTCGACCGGAACAATCAAATGGCCGGTGAAGGGTCGATCGATGATGTCCTGGAAGATTTTGACATGCTGCCGGATGTCGAATTTGAAGAGGAAGAAGATGAGGTGCTGCATGACGAAGTCGATGAGGCTTCCAGCCAGGTTGTCAAGCTGGTGGACCAGGCGATCATTTCCGCCTACCGCAAAAATGCCTCCGATATTCACGTCGAGCCCTCGCCCATCACCAAGGCCACGAGTATCCGTTTCCGGCTGGACGGTGTTTGTCAGGAATACACCAAAGTTCCCAATTCCATGGTACGCGGGATCATTTCCAGGATCAAGATTATGTCCAATCTGGATATTGCCGAAAGGCGTCTGCCCCAGGACGGCAAGATCAAATTCCGGCGCAAAGGGGTCCCGGCTTTTGAACTGCGGGTCGCAACCCTGCCAACCGCCGGCGGCTTTGAGGATGTGGTCATGAGAATTCTGGCCTCGGCCGGTGCCATGGCCATAGATGAGATGGGACTTACCGAGCGAAATTTGAGGGTCATGAAACAAATGATTACCAAGCCTTATGGGCTTGTTCTGGCAGTGGGGCCCACCGGGTCCGGTAAGACCACATCGCTGCATGCCGTTTTGGGTCATATCAACAAACCGGGAATTAAGATCTGGACGGCGGAAGATCCCATTGAAATTACCCAGGCCGGTTTAAGGCAGACTGAGGTCAAGCCGAAAATCGGGCTTGATTTTGCCAGGATGATGCGGGCCTTCCTGCGTGCCGATCCGGATGTTATTATGATCGGTGAAATGCGTGATGAGGAGACCGCTGCCATCGGTATTGAAGCTTCACTGACCGGCCATCTGGTTTTTTCTACCCTGCATACCAACAGCGCCCCTGAAACCATTACCCGTTTGCTTGATATGGGGCTGAATCCGCTTAATTTTTCCGACGCCTTTCTGGGGGTTTTGGCCCAGCGGCTGACACGCAGGCTGTGCACCAACTGCCGCGAAGAAAGTCCGGTAACCAAAGATGATTTTGAGGTGATGGTTTCGGAATACGGCAAAAAATATTTTAGCAATTCCGACATTGAATACGATGAAGGGATGACCGTGTACAAAGCCGGTGGTTGCGAGAATTGTTCCGGAACCGGTTACCGCGGTCGTATGGGCATCCATGAATTAATGGAAGGTACCGCCCCAATTAAATTGATGATTAAAAATCAGGACAACACCGAGAAAATATTTGAGATGGCTATGGAAGAAGGCATGTCCACCCTGAAACAGGACGGTATCATGAAGGTGGTTCAGGGGCATACGGATATGGCGGAGGTCAGGCGCGTCTGCATCAACTAGTTTCTTATAGTCTATTTAATTTGCAAATATGAAGATCGGATCGAACGAATGGTCGAATGTGATTATTGACGGGGCCAGGGCCTTTGATCTTGAACTTGATCGACACCACACCGACTTGTTTGCTAACCACGCACGAGAGCTTCTTCACTGGACGAAAACCATCAACCTCACCACCATCACCGATCCGTTTGAAATCGCGGTCAAGCATTTCCTGGATTCCCTGGCACCCGCTCGCCATATATTCCCGGGTGCAGCTTTGTTGGACATCGGCTCCGGCGGCGGCTTTCCCGGTATTCCGCTTAAGGTGGTTTTATCTTCATTGTCAATTACCCTAATCGATGCCTCCCGCAAAAAAGTAAACTTCTTAAAACACGTCATTCGCAGTTTGAATCTGGACGGTATCGTAGCACTTCACATCCGAGCTGAAGATCTTGCAACCGAACCCACATATCATCAGCGGTTTGACTTTGTCATCAGCCGCGCACTGACCGACCTGGAATCCTTTGTACATCAGGCACTGCCACTGCTGACGCAAGAAGGCAGCATCATAGCCTTAAAAGGGAAGGTGGATCAAACGGAAGTGGAGACAGTGAAATCAATTGCTCCGGAAAAACTGAATAATTCGAATTCAGATCAAAACCGGTATCCTGTAGCGGTGGAAAAATACAAGCTCCCATTCACTCAATCAAAAAGATCCATTATAGCTATCCGGAGAAGTCACTAAATGATTGAGCAATAATGATACTTATTTCAATAACTGAACGCCACAGCCTTCTACATTCTTCCAGACGATGCGGCCAAATCGATATTTATCTTTATATATAGACATCGGTAACACGATCGTAATCCTTTCACCTTCTAGAAAAAAGTTATCGGAGTTTATAAATAGACCAGAGGGACTGCAATTTTTTAGTTGGCATTCGTGAAGGTGTTTTTTGTAAGAAAAAAGTATTTGACCTTCATGAACTTGCCTCGGTTCTTTTCTTTTATTTGAATAAAGCTTTTTAGAGAGGTTCATCTTATTGCTTTGTAGTTGGTGAGTTCAAATCACAACATTAAAAATTAAATAAAATTCCCATACGACTACAGCCATAAACGCCCCAATGACACAATAAAATAGGGAATGTGCTCTAACTTTGATTTTCCGAAGTACAATGTTTCTGAATATCAACAAAATCAATACTCCCATGCTTGTTAATGCATATTTGACCACAATAAAAGCAAATGGACCGAATTTGAGGCAGTATGCCATAACAGGGTTAGTTTCATAAGCGCCATGATCTATCAGGAATAGCGTTAGCAAGCCATCCGTTACACTCAGTAAAACTATAGCTAAAATAACAAAAAAGAACCACGGGCTGTACTGATCAACAAAAAAATGCCTGTTTTTGTCCCCCTGACGCCTAATGGTTCTTCTTTCCCCATTTCCCATCAGAAGGCGAATGTTAATACCGGCTTGCTTCCGCCTATCGTTTCGTGTTCTTCTATCGTTATCGATCGTCAATTATGTATATCCTGAAAATATTGCTAATTAGAAAGGAAATATTGAAAAAAAAGACCCGACCATTATTTGATTTGTAATTCCAAGAAGGCATAATGATAAAAGCATAAAAAATGGACTATGAATGATTGGTCAGGTAATAATTTTGATAAGCAAGAGGTGTGCCACATAGTATAGAACGTCTAAATGGTAATAAATCCAAAAAGATATGGAAAGTGTAACGAAAATATAAACCAGAGAGATATGAAAAACATTAAATAAAACTGTGACAAAATGTTCCTAGGATTTACTGATTGTTGATTACAATGGGTGATTGAAGACAGGTAACCACACTTGGGTATCGCTCTTTTTTTGACAGATCTCACTTGTATGGTTGCATCTTCTATTATAGCACTACCTCTCTTCTTCAACCCCACACCAACCATAGCTTCACATTAAATCCCCCAATACACCCATGGTTTTGAACCTGTCACCAAAGAAGTCTTTAAAATTCGCAAAGCACAACAATTTTTAGAGTTTCAATTTTTTGTAAACCTTTTTCGGCCCTGATCGTCTAAATAATGAAAAAGGAGGGTTAAACTATGCGAAACTTAATTTTGATGGCAGTGGCAGCAGTGGCGTTTTGTGTGGTGGGGATTGCGCATCCCAATGTGTTGATCGCTCAAGATTCTGTCGGGCAGGATTTGGAAAATGATAATCCGGTTGCACGGAGTCGGCGTGACAGAGGTGAGGACATCCGAGATCGTCGAGAAGACTTTAGCGATCGCGGCGAAATCGTTAGTGATCATCGGGAGGATTATCGCGACCGCAGAGGCGACCGACACGACCGCAGAGAAGATTATCAGGATCGCCGGAGGAATCGGCGTTCCCACAAAAAGGATTTCCAGAACTACCGGGGATATGGGCGTGACCACCGAAGAGATTTTCAGGGTCACCGGGGAGACCGACACAACCACCGAAGAGATTTTCAGGGTCACCGGGGATTCCGGCGTGATCACAAAAAGGATTTCCGAGCGCATCGTGGAGTTCAACGGGACCACAAACGATACTATTCCTCAAGGTCAGATCGCAGGAACCGATCCTTTGCTAAACATCACCGGTATGGACATTCCGGCCGATCTTACAGAGGGGGAAGCTGGGGCAAAGCTCACAGACGTTAGATTTTTTTAGGTTAAAACAGCGGCAACCTGATAAGAAGGTTGCCGCTCATTTTTTATGGCCTGCTACCCAGATTTAGCTATATTCAGGGGCGGAATATCAGAGCAGAGTTCCGCGATTTCTACAACTATTGGGACTCATCCCTTCCTTGCTGTTTTTGAAGTAATTCCTGGAGCTGAACAAAGAACTCATTTCGTATCTTTTCTATATGCAATGCTTCCCTGTAATCAAGTATAGCTCTGTCTTTACACTTAAACCTGTCTGGTTCAATCTGTAACGCATAAGAATTGACCTGTCTTTTCCAAAACCACTCTGCACAACAGAACTGGATGTTTTCCGGATCGATAGCCGTGATTTCATTTAGAGCTTCAATCAACCCTCTCCCCAAATCACTTTTCATGTACTCCAATTCCGATATTTTGTTTATTCAATTTGCCTTCACAAATTATCAGGGCTAAGGGGTCAATTTGAGTTCCTGTCCTGGGTAAATTGTAGCATTCGGCTCAAGGTTGTTAAAGTCGCGTAGCTGTTCGATAGATAATCCATAATACCGACCGATTCGGGATAGGGATTCACCTGCATGGACTTGGTGTACCTTCGGTTCTACATCTTTTTGTTCTTTCTTCAGGGGTGAGGGTGTTTTTGCCGAAGGCGTTTTTTGTTTAGCTGTCGTATGTTTGTCGCGCTCCATTTCTTTGATTGCCCGATCTAATTTTGAGGCAAATTCGGTTGTCAGTAATGTGAAATCAGCTTCGAGTCGGTCAAGTCGTTTATCTATGGCCAAAAATTGCTTTTTCCCTTCTGAATCTTGGCTTCTGGAAATAACGACGATAAAAAAGATAACGAGGACTAAAAACCAAACGGCAGAGATTATCAAAAGCCGAGAGAACAGTTTACGATATAATTTATCGCCAGTTTCATAGATTTGATTTTCATAATGGTCGATTTTATCTTCTTTTCTATAGTTATCATGCCAAACGAAACCTTTATCAGCTATATCATCTGGATTACTCATTTTGCATCCTCTCTCGTCCACGGTCATCAGACCATAATTCAGATTTTTTTAATATATACCAAAAACAAAAAACCCAGCCCTCAATGAGTGTGGGGTTAATAGTCGGGACATAAGCCCTGCGTTAATGTCGCAGATGCCGACAGGGAAACTTCCAATGGTGTGTCTTGGCCCTGTCATCGCCAGAAGGAGAGGTTACTCTCGCCACCAAGTTGGCAAAAACCTTTTAGGGTTTCGTCTGTCAGCAATCCCACTTCGCCTATCCTTAGCAAGGTAAGTATGCGATTGGCGTCTGTCTTCAGTCCTTAACCTCCTCAAACGTGGCACGATAGGTTTTCGCCTGTCGGGTAAACCGCCTCTTCGATCGTTGGCAAGGTAAGTGTTTAATCTGCGCCTGTCTCTTATACCAAGGCGTCTTTCAGTTCGCATGATCTTGGCGTACGGGTTACCCGACGATCCGACTTTAATAACGGCTTTTTCAGAATTTGAAGTTCTTTCCATCTGAATACCTTGTTATATTTGGGGTGATTGATACCATCAACATGCTGACATCGTTAATAATATTATGTAATTTGCTTTTTATGTCAAGTAAATTTTTAATTGCAATAGTGCTGCCTTCAGCCATCAGCCAGAACAGTTTGAATTGGGCAATTGGGGATCAGGTGTGAGCATGGTGATATGAAAGGCCGTTATGCTGTTTTTAACCAGTGGACTTTATTTGCACAGACTGAAATCGAAGATTTCGGGGTAAGACAGTTAAGAGGTGAATAATTCAAATTCAAAATTAAATAATCTTATATAAAAGATAACCAAGTTTTTCTAACAAATTGCTACTGACTTCTTCAAATTCGATTCCAATTCCCAAGCGATTTGTGTTAGCCACTTCACCTTTGATCCTAATTGATTTGTCATCGCCATCCAACTGGATATCCATCAAGATTTTTTCTCCAACTAAAAGTGGTTTTTGAGTCTCTATGAAACAGCCATCCCGACTAATATTGATAATGAAATTGTTGCAAATACGCTCATTATAAAAATACCTCACCGGAATTCTACAGACTTTTCGGGTAGATGTTCTTTTTTCTTTAAGAATTAATTTTTCAACCTTCTTTAGCAGCAATCGTTGCTCTTCTGGATTTAAAGTTAATATCAGGTTGAACAACTTTGTCGCATAGATATTGTGTTTTTGAAATTTATTTGCGGATAAACTCATGCGGCAAAATATGACCTCCATTGTTAGAATTTTTTGCAAATACCTGAAATTTTAAAATGACCTTCAATGAAAATGACCCTATGTTGGTTATCGGAATTTTTTTATCAAACTTAAAAAGAAATCCATCCTTTTCATTTTGCCCTTTAAATACAAAATTAGAAATAACTGCTGCCGTCCCAGCAGTGGGTGCATAATTTCTCTTTGGGCAATCCGATGGCTTCGACGAGATCTTCCAACCTCTGGTACTTCAAGGACGTCAGTCTGAGACGTTGCCGTATTTGATCAATCATGGCGCAATTTTTTTCGCTGCCGTCGATGGCATAGTCTTCCAAAAATTGATCGTCTGCTCCCTCGATCTGTTCGATGGCGCTTCGGCCGGCCAGATCGGTGGTGGCCCGGGAGGTAGAGAAATTGAGAAATTCACAAGGGTATGTCAGGGTAGGGCAGGCCGGTCGCATATGCACCTCTTTGGCCCCGTAATCGTATAGTATCTGGACATTGTCTTTGAGCTGGGTGCCCCTGACGATGGAGTCTTCGCAAAAAAGGATCCTTTGGCCTTCGATCAGATTTCTAATGGGAATCAATTTCATTTTGGCGACCAGGTCTCGGATGCTCTGATTTTGGGGCATAAAACTGCGGGGCCAGGTCGGGGTGTATTTTACAAAAGGCCGCATGTACGGAATATTCCTTTCGTTGGCATATCCGATGGCATGGCCGATTCCCGAATCCGGTATGCCGGCCACAAAATCAATTTCAACCTCATCATTTTTTGCTAATGCCCGCCCACAGCTGTTTCTGACGACCTCTACATTGATGCCCTCATAATTTGAGGCCGGGTATCCGTAATACACCCACAGAAATGAACAGATTTGCATTTTGTCGTTGGGTTTTCGTCTCTGCTCGTATCCGTCC
>Ga0255054_10002174_pt1 | contig 11319 bp, 10 predicted proteins | sample JV7_2_23_MG_FD_188634 | JGI IMG/M metagenome (GOLD analysis project Ga0255054, IMG submission 188634) | Seawater microbial communities from Jervis Inlet, British Columbia, Canada - JV7_2_23 | ecosystem: Environmental > Aquatic > Marine > Inlet | place: Canada: British Columbia | collected... | reverse complement strand
CTGAAATAGTTCAGCACCGTACAGACCGCGCACCACACGAAACTCGTGTGCTCCCAGAGTGAAATCGACTTCGGCCTTGACCTGTGAACGAGCTGGAGCGCTGTAACGCCTAATCGAATCACGACTCCCTCTGGCAGCGGCTGTTCCGTAGAAGGCCCATGCTATGGCCTCGAGCAATGTCGTCTTGCCCGAGCCATTAGGCCCGACAATGGCCGTAATCCCCGGACCGAGGACCAGTTCGGTGTCGGCGTGTTGCCGGAAGTTGACGAGCCTGATCCGCTGCAGCTGCATCTATTCCTCTAGCAAATCCCGTTCGACTTCGTCCATGTAGCGATCGGCAAGATCAGTCAGCTGTTTTCGATCCACCTCTGCGGTCAGAGTGCGCCTGGATAGATAGTCGGTCACCAGCTCAGACAATGTCTGCCGGTGACCCGGAGCCCCAACCCCAATGACCCGACTCGGAGCGGGTCTTCTCACGTCGAGATTGTAGTGCAATGCGTTAGTCTTGAACTTCCGAATCTGCTGGTGGTCCATTTCTCGGGCGATCGGCCTCGGGACGTCATACACCACCTGCCGCACGATGTTGTCCTCGATACCCTGCGGTGTACTGGCAACACGCTCGGCCACAACCCGATCCAGATCTTCCGCTCCCAACCCTTCACCCTGAATCGGCTCGAGATCCACCAGATCACGAGCAAGCGGGATCGGCATGAACTCGACTTTGGTTCGATCCCCCAACTCGACTAGCAACCAGCCTTTCTTACCTCTTCGGCCCTCCCGAGCCTCATCGATGAGTTCTCCCCAGGGGTTCGTACTCACGTACTCGAGTGATCCACAGTACCAGGCGTTGGCAGCAACTGCGCGAGCCACGTGGTAGTGACCCAACGCCACATAGCTCCATGCATCCACGTTCAAATCACTGGGTTCCACCAGGATGCCACCATACTCCAACGAGGAACTCTCACGCGAAAGCGTGCCGGCTATCTCTCCGTGGGTGACCAAGACCTTGTGGCTTGCTCCCGACTCGGTCGGGGAAAGGGACGATCTACTCACCGTCAATGCGGCGTGCGGTACACAGACGAGGGAAAGATCCGATCGTTCGAACGTCAGCTCCCGGGCGTCTTGGGCCACTATATGCACTCCACCCAGCACCTCGAACAACTTGAGAATCGATCCGGTTTCCACTGACCGCGGAGTGTCATGGTTGCCGGCAACGATCACTATCGGGACATCAGGCAACCCTACTCGAAGTTGCTGCAGTTGATTGAAGGCGTGGAGGATCGCGGCGTTAGTCGGCCGAACGGAATGGAACAGATCGCCAGCAAACAGCACGATGTCAGGTTTGGCCTCGAGTATGGCGTCGACCGCATGTCCGAACGCATGCGCAACATCCGCCTCGCGCTGGTTGATACCGCTCGCTGTCTGGCGGTAGTACTGACGGAAGCCAAGGTGCAGGTCGGCCAGGTGGGCGAGCTTCACCGGATCAGGGCTTCACTTGGTGGCGTGTGGTAACCTCGAGCCTGAGTTCCTTTCCCCCACCCCCTGGTGCGTTGCCGTCTCGTATGACGGATACCCGCGTTCTGCTCGTTCCACTCACGAAACGGTTCCACGCCGTCGACCAAATCATGCTGCCTGTCAAATCACCGGTTGCAGTCACGCGTCCCGGTCCCACCACGTCGACGAACGTAACGGCTGGGAACCGACCGTTGACGGTCACGAAACCCAACGTGTCTCGCGACCGCACGACGATGCTGTCCAGTACGACCTGCACGGTGCCAGACAGCGTTGGCTCCACGCTCTCGTTTCTGAGACCGGGTACCACTGACACTACTGTCGCGCTTGACCAGCTATCGCCTTCGTACAGTGCCTGGTCCGGCAGCTCGAGGCTCGGAATCCCCATCAGAATCCGCTGCAGGCCCGTAACACCGGAGAACTGCCCCCCGCGAATCACACTCAGCACGCGCATACGAGTATCCAGACCAACCTGGGTCCAAACCGAGTCCATACCGGCAACCCGGAATTCGCGCCACCTGCCATCGGAGCCTCGAGTCCTTGTTCGCACCGAGTCGTAAGCCAGATGCACCACGATCTTGCCATCCGGCCCTTCCAGTGTGGTTGCCCTCATGGTACCCACGTCTGCGCTTTCGAAGCGATGTCCATCGAATGCCCAAACGACAGCATCAGTCTGGAACGCCGTGCGGACGACTGTGCCCGGAGCGGCCTCATACCTCAATAACAGGGTACCTTGCGCCGCTCCAACATGCGGAAGCAGCGTTGCCGTCAGGGCGAGTCCGAGTCCTCGCATCGTCACATTCGTACCTGCGTATAGGTCGTTACATCGAACCGGACATGTGAGCCGGAGTCCGGGGAGCCCTGATCCCTAACGCCCATTTCAACCACCGCTCGAGTGGCACTGGACACAAAAGCGTTCCGAGTGGAAGACCATATCATCATCGCAGCCACCGATCCACGCACAGAGACCATTGTAGCCTGACCCCCAACCGTGGATGTGAACGCGGCTGGTACAAAACTCCCACTGATCGTCACGTAGTACAAGGTCTCCCCACTTCGGGTTACAACACTGTCGAGCACGGCATTCGCCAGTGAGTGCAACTCTCCGTCGGCAGGGACTCCCTCCTCTTGACCGACGGCTCTCAACGGCGAAAGCGGATAGGACACCTCCGTCGACCAGGGCATGCCTGTTGCGATTGGTTCCTCGGGCAGGGTGAGTTGAGCAGCGCCCATCAGGCCTCTGGTCATGTGTGAACGTGATGCCTGCAGATGGGGACTGTCCATGAACTCGGCTTCCAACACGCGCATTTGCTGATCGAGTAATACCCGTACCACTGCAGTTTCTTTCTCGCTCGCTCTCAGCTCACGCCAGGATCCACCGACCGGCCTCATGCGTGACCGCAGCGAATCGTAGTGCAACTCTACCAGGTAGCGGCCGGCATCACCGGCGTCCACGTACTGGGTCGTGCTCTCCAGCCGAAATGCCTCTACAGCTAGAGTGTCGGCCAAACCCTGTGCACCGGGCAACACAGTCATGAGGATCTCGCTGCGCGAGATCTGGTTGACTCTTGTAGGTGGGCTGGGATCGTACCGGAGAATGTGGGTGGTCTGAGCCTGTACTGACCCTACCGAGCACAGGACGCCCACGGTGAGCAATACAGGTACGAATCCAGCTTCACGAGGCATAGGGATCCTCCACCTGCTTCAGTCGGGTCGTAGTGCCCCCTCCACCACCAACTCGCTCCCGTGCGACGGCCGTACCCAACGCAGCTTTGAAGAATGCGAGCACGTCGTCGGGTTGTGCGCGCCTGGTCGCTAACAGGGCCCGCCTCACTTCTTCTTCCCGATGATCCACTATCAATTCCTTGACTCTGCCCGGCAATATCCGGCGATCGAGTATGGAAAGCTGCACCACAACGGCATCCTCGAAGTCGACATCCTTGGCCGGCGGAAACCGCTGTACACCTATGGGACCGGGCAGGATCGGGGGCCGCGGGAACCGCACGAAAACCGGCTGCGTGAAGTGCGGGTGACGCACCATCAGTTCACCCTTTGGCAAAGTGGCCAGCTTGATCTTCGTCGCCGGTGACAGCACCTGGTATCCCGGAGTCGTCAGCTCATCCATGTCCATACGTCCATACAGCGTGGTGCCGGCATTTCCCACCACCCGCCGATGTACCTGAGATCTAAACTGCTGGGCACCGAACAGTACCAGACCGAGGTAGCGCCCCCGCTCCGAGATGTCGAGCAGCATCTTCCTCACATACGTGTCGGGACCGTCCCCGGGAGCATACTTGTTCAACTCATCCACGAAGACAATCACGTGGTCGACCCCCAAATCACGTCGCTCCAGATGTTCACGGAGCTTCGACACTACGCGGGTGAACACGAGGTCTTGGGCTAGCTGGTCCATGCCCGCCACATCCAATACCTGAACCGAACGGTCCTCGAAATCGCCAAACGGCAAGTCACTGACCGTCCCGTCATCGGTAACCAGACCCTTGCAGCGCGTGGATATGTTCAGCAGGCGGTTGCGCACCTTTCGAATGGTGGCGATATGATGAGTACGCCACATATCACTGCGCCCAGCGGCTTCGAGTCCCTCAAAAATCGAGCGGAACAGTCGCTCCAGGTCGGAGAAGGTACACACACGATGAGTCGTGCCCCACTCGTCCGTGAACTCCTTCTCAACAACACGGTCCGTCAGGAAGTCGATGAACGCATCGGACTTGGCATCGATGTCATCGCGATTGAGAAGTACCTCGTGGTAGTCGAGCACCTCGCGGAGGCCCCACACCAGCGGTTGAACCGATCCAACGAGGTCGGGATGCGAGCGCAGCGTGTTCAGGTTCACGCCGTCCGCCTTGAACGGTGCGTAGTAACAGACCCGATCGAACGGCCGTGGATCGATCTCCAGCTGACGGTACATCTCTCGATCCACGTCGGTCAGCTCGCCGGGTTGGTCTAGGAAACACAGGTCGGGACCTTTGACGTTTATGCAGACCGCTGCAATGCTCCCTTTGTGAGACGGAAACTTCTGGAACATGCTCGTGAGGAAGAACTCGACCGCACTGGTTTTGGTAGCCAACCCCGACACACCGGAGATGTTCAAGTGCGCCGACGCTGGGCCCAGCAGGAAATCGGCATCCAGGTACACCGGCGCACTCATCCCACCCCCGGTATAGAGACCGATGGGTACCCCTCCCACCGGCTCCACCCGCATATACGTGTCCATGCGCAACGCAAACTCCACGTCTTCCTTGGTGGCCATTCTCACCGCCGCGAGAGGCACGGGCTGCAGCGGTTCTTCCGGGTACTGTCGCAACACGGCACCCGTCCAGAGCCGGACCTCGGTGCGTCGGGTCGGCCCACTGGTCCCCGCCGGGTCACCTTCGGCAGCGACCACATCGTGCAGTGGTGTGGCAAGATCGGAATAGGAGCGGCCGTCTGTAACGACTGCATAGACAACACGGTCCCGCTCGCCATCGACCCTGACGATCGCTCCGATCCCGAGGTCGGTGTCCGTCGCAGTCCAGAACTGGAACTGATGAGGACCAGCCGGCATTGCCTCCGTCGCGACCACACGCCCAATGGTACGGTTATCATCCGATTGCGTCACAGCCACTCCCCAACATGAGCACGCAGGTAGGACTCCACTTGTCGAATCGGGTATATCAGCCGATCCCAGCGGCTATCGGGTGCCGACAGTGGAGAACGTTCCGACAACATCCAGGCACTGATCTCACTCGCTTGCTCCACCGCTTCCGCAGTTGGCGCCCGCTCCAGCCTCACCAATCCATGGAGTAGATCGTGTTCGTCCCATGGCCACAACCGAAGATACCACGTGTACGCTTTGTCACGCTCATCTGTGCCGCGGGCAAACACACTAGAACGGTATCCGGCTGGCAAGGTCAGTGCAGTCCTGAGATCGTCACCGTCCAGGAATTGCGTCTCATGGCTCTTGATCAACCCGAGAATCCGCGACTCATCCTCCTGCCTCAAGTACGATGTCATCGAACCGTCAACCACCAACCAGCCGCCCGGGCGGTCCCGAAGATGCGATTGCATGACGGCCAACTCGACACTCTCACGCCGGGACTCCACCACCCTTGCCGCGAGGTGTATGTCGAGGATCGGATGTTCGCGGTCAGCTCCTCCGCTGTCGTACAACGGGAGCCCTGTAGTCTCGAGCTGACGCAACTGATCCGCAGAGAGCCGGTCGATGCTGACCGCAACGAATTCCTCTGATGCATGATGTTGCACGGAGAGACTCTCGTCCCGTCTCCCTAACACGGCCGCCGCAACGTAGCCACGTATGACCGGCACAAGACCAAATCTGCCAGCCACTGAGTACCGCTGTATCCCGTCCAGGAATCCGGTCCCACTCGGAGACGTCTTTGCTGCCCCGACATCGATGGCTCGGACAGACTCGTGCTCGAGTGCCTCGGCGGAGCTGAACGGCCTACTCAGTGGTTGAGGAACGTGCGTGAGAACGGATGTGCCCGCTACCTTTCCGTTCGCTGCCAGAATGGCATCCTTGAGGAGGTGGCCTGCTGAACGGGTAGTCATATCCCTCGATCCCCCGGTCTTCCTAACGGCCCCACCGCAGGGGCAGCGACGGGACCGTCGAGAGCCTACCTATGCGGTCCTGCTTCCGGAAAGGGGGGCACATCGATCAGCCAGAAACCTGCAAGATGCCCGTCGCTATCGACCTCGGCCAGCAGCTTGTCTGCAACGGTTACCGACTCAACGGTCCGGGGATTGCCAACCACGATGTGGATGATCGACTTGTTACTGCTCTTCTCACAGCCGAGGGGGACCTTGAGTTCCACCACGCCCGTGGTTCGCTCTTCGGTATTGGGGTAGATCTTCAATTGGCCTCGTCGCTCTGAAACGGGCGGTACCAACTCGGTCACCGACTCACTCTGCGGCCAGACGACCACCTCGAGACCTGTCATTACCGGACCGGCCAATCCGAGCGACACGAACGAGCCTCCGGGGCCTCCCATCTCAATGACGCCCTGTGACTCAGGATCGGCGCTTGCCCCCGAAAGCCTCCCCGAGAGAATCTCCGTGTCGAAATCCCACCGGTACTCTACTCGCGGCAGGTCGCTCTGTAACGGTACGACTTCGGTAACGAGTGTCATGATCCGTTCATTGCATTAGAGTGGTTGACGTTCGATGCGCAGTGCTAGCGCGCTACCTGTCCTGGACAGAGAGTGCATCCATGAAATCAGCGATCCTGGTCAGGCCGCTTGTGAGGTCTTTGTCAGACGCCGCAAACGACATGCGTACCCACCGCTTGTCGCCGAATGCTTCACCCGGGACCAATGCCACCCCACGCTCAGCCAACAACCGCTCACAGAATGTAAGGGCACCGTCCATTTCGCTGTCAAAAAAGTTATCCACCCGAAAGAAAAAGTAGAACGCTCCCAGAGGTTCCACGAACTCCACGCCAGGCAGCCTGTCTCTAAAGTGCTCCACCACGCGATCACGTCGCCGCCTGAACTCGTCGACCATCAGCGTCACATCTGCTTCTACCCGTTCATCAGAGTAGGCTGCGGCCGCGGCCCACTGCGCTGGGTGCGACGCTCCCGACGTTACGTGCGATTGGAAACCAGACATTGCCTTGACCACGGGACGAGGCGCAAGCGCAAACCCAATGCGCCAACCCGTCATGGAGAAGCTCTTGCTGACACCGTTCACCATGACGACTCGCTCCAACATGTCATCCGGGAAGTCCAATACCGAGGGTGCCGGGCCCGATCCATAGTGTATCCGGCGGTATATCTCGTCGGAGATGACCCAAACTTTCCGCTCCTTGGCCCAGGTGAGAATCGCATCCAGCTCGGGGCGCGTATATACGGCCCCCGTAGGATTCGAGGGCGTGCACAGAATCAACCCCTTCGTCTGCGCATTCGCGGCCTTGTCGAGTTGATCCACACCTACCTTCAGGGACCACTCGGCATGACCCGGAACCGTCACTGGTTTGGCCCTCGCCAGATGCACCATTTGCGGATAGGACACCCAGTATGGTGAGGGAATCAACACCTCGTCACCCGTACTGAACAAAGCGAAACACGCGTTGAACATGGACTGCTTAGCGCCCGACGACACGATGATGTTGTCGGCGTTGACCGGCCTACCCCCTGAGAGCAGAGACAGTTGACGCGCAGCCGCAGCTCGGAGGTCCAGGATCCCCACGTTTGCCGGGTACTTGGTCTTACCCTGTTGGATGGCTTTGATTCCAGCTTCACAAACGATTCGCGGAGTATCGAAGTCGGGCTCGCCAGCCGACAGGTTTACGATGTCTTCGCCCGCGGCTCTGCGGCGTTTCGCTTCCTGGTCGATGGCCAGTGTTGCCGATGGCTCGAGATGCTCGAGGTTTCTCGAACGTTTGAATTCGGTTTCAGTCGACTTTTCCGTCACGGCTTCACCACTCCATAGCGTTTGAGAACCGCCAATGTGGAATCTAAAGGTAGGGCTTCTACAGTCCCTCGGTATCCTGTGACCGAGGTAGCCAAGAAGAGTGAGTTGTAGATTGCCTCCTCAGTAGCCTCGATGGCAGCCTCGAACAAGGGACTCATCTGATTGTTCGTCAACGGACCGGCGCCAGCCAATTCCGCCACCGGTACCGTACTGAACACAATGACGAAATCACCGGAGCCGTTCGTCATCGAGCTGCCCGTCCGAGCCAAGCCAGCCAATGCCCTCCGGCCTAACCGGGTCAGGTTGCGATTGTCGAGAGGCGCATCGGTGGCCACAACGATCATGATTGACCCATCACCCACATCTTCTCTCACCCCCTCTTCCCCTGCTTCATCTCCTTCCCCTCCTTCCCCTACTACTCCCCTCAAATAGTACCTCCCCAGCTCCTTACCCACCGGCGCACCAGCAATTGACAGAACACCACCAAAGTTGCTCTGCACCAAGGTACCCACTGTCCAACCTCCAAGGTCGTGCGGCAACTTCCTACTCGAGGTTCCAATACCGCCCTTCCAGCCAAACGCGACAGTCCCTCTCCCCGCTCCGACGCTGCCCTGCTCTACTGGACCTGTATCCGCCCCTCTGATCGCGGTCAACACATCCACCTCGGCAATGGGTCGAAGCCGGATATGATTCAGATAGCCGTCGTTGGTTTCGCCGACCACCGGATTGGCTGACCTGACGTTTTCGTTCCCCGGCAAGGACAGCAGATAGGTGAGTACGGCATCTGCCGCGCGCGGCACGCACAAGGTGCATGTGAGAACGATCGGTGACTCAAGCTCGCCCAGCTCCTGAACCTGTGTGGAGCCGGCTAGCTTGCCAAACGCGTTTCCGATCACGACAGCCGCCGGGACCTTTTCGCGAAAGACGTTGCCACCGTGGGACAGGATTGCGGTCACTCCGGTATTGATCGAGTCTCCGCTCACCAGCGTCACCTGCCCCACTCTTACTCCTGCCACATCCGTAATGGCATTGAGAGCACCCGGCTGGAGCACGCCGACGCTGATCCCGAGATCTCTGGCACTGCGACGGGCCTGTGCCGTCAGTCCAAGGCTTGCACCCGTTGCCAGCACTGCCACCATTAATGCCGTTCGTCCAAGGAAGAACATTGTATCTCCGATCGACCCGCTTTGATCTGATCGCGGTTGCGGTAACCACCCGTTCAAGCTAGCATCACTGCGACGTTGATGGCATCACCAATCTTTGAAAACTGAGGGTACCGTGTCTTGGGAATTCGCGTCCGGCATCGATGCTGGCCACCGCGCCACTTTGAAGGCTGGCAAGAACTTGGTCTATGTCTCCCCACCGACCTGGTGGACGACCCGTCCTCTATTGGTCGAACTGCCACCGGTTGCGGATCCCGGGCTGCATACCGTGATCGTCACACCCGACGCGCTGGGTGTCCGTGACGGAGCTGCAGTAGCTCGTTCGGTCGACTCACTCCGACCCGTGCACGCGGCGACGGGCCTGGCCCGCACCGGTCGGCTACTTGGCCTCGAAGCCGTCGGTACCCTCGTGACCACTCCATCCGATCTGATGCAGCTCTTGTCGCGCTCAAGTGTGGCCCTCGACCGGGTGCGTCGACTCGTGATCTGCTGGCCCGAAGCCCTGCTCGAGCTAGACCAGGGAGATGAACTCGACACTATTCTGGCCGAGTCCGGCAAGACTCAGCGGATCATTATCTCTGCGGATGAGACCAGGATCGGGGATTTCCTGGAGCGTCACGCGAGACGCGCACCACGGGCCCCTGCCGCAGGTCTTCCCGTAGCTGGCACTGTCTCGTTGCGCTATGCGGTGACGGACGGGTCAGGGCTGGAACGCGCGGTGCATTCGGTGCTCGACATCATCAACCCGGGTAGCGCTCTCATCTGGGACCCAACCCCGGAGGCGGGGACACGGTGGCAGGAGTACGCAGACGAGCCCTCAGTGCAAGTTGTGACCAGCCCAACTGGTGACGCCGTTGATCTTGCCATTGCTGTCGAACTCCCGACTGGCTCTGCGCTGGACGCGTTGGATTCCGTGGCGGGTGAGGTGCTCGTGCTGATCCGCGGCCATCAGGTTCCCTACTTGAAGGCATCAACCAGGAAGGCCCGCACGTTCCGACTCCCCAGTGAAGTCGACCGTGCGCGCGATCGCGCCGGCCATTTGAGGGAGGAAGTGCGTGGACTGATCGCCCAGGGACGAGGTTCTGCGGAATTGCTAGCCCTCGAGCCGTTGTTCGACGAATACGACCCGGCGACAGTTGCCGGCGCGCTCGCAGCCAGGACGGTTGATACGAGCCAGCCCGAGGCACCCGGAGTGGGATTGCCGGCGTGGGTTCACATTCGTATCAGCGCCGGCAGCCGCGATCGGATACGCACCAACGACCTCGTAGGAGCCCTGCTAAACGCAGTGGGGATAGCCAAGGCCCAGATCGGGCGGATCGAGGTGCGTGACGGTCACTCCCTGCTGGAAGTGCGCGCTGAGGTTGCCGCAACCGTGCGGCGGGAAATGGACGGACTGGCGCTGCGCGGCAAGAAAGTGGCGGCTCGGATCGATCGTCGATAAGACCGACCGCCGAGCCGCTCTTCAATCCTGGCCCTGCTAGCTGCCGACGGTTAGTTCAGCGCATCTTTCAGTGCTTGCCCAGCCTTGAAGGCTGGAACGGTGGCAGCAGCGATCTGCAGAGCATTACCCGTCCGCGGGTCCCGCCCCGTTCTTGCTGCGCGCTGCCGAGCGACAAAGCTACCGAAACCAGTGATCTGTACCTTACCGCCCTTCTTGAGTTCGGCCGCGATTACACCGCCGTTTCCGAACAGCGCGTCAATGGCTCGAGCAGCGTCTGCTTTGGATAGATTCGCCGCGGACGCTAGTGCTTCCTGCAATTCAGTCTTGTTCACCGTACCCCCAGTATCCGTGATAGACTTGGAATGGCCGGGCGCTCGCGCCGCACCCGGGACGAAATTGTCGCTCACAAACAAGTAGTAGCGAGAACCGGCTACCGCAAGCGTCTTGATTCTACCACCGGCCCACGGTAACCTCATTTCTCTCCCCTGGAAAGGTAAGCCAATAGTGGGTTCTCGCTCTAAAACCGGGCAGATCGAGGTGATTGCCGGGGTCATGTTCAGCGGCAAGAGCGAGGAGTTGATCCGCCGGGTCCGCCGCGCCGTAATCGCGGGCAAGCGGGTTCAAGTGTTCAAATCGCACTTCGATGACCGATACACCGGCATCCATTCCGTCACAACCCATGATGGCATAACGGTCGAGGCACAGCCGGTAGACTCGGCTTTGGAGATCATGCGGCTGATCCGAGACGATACCGAGGTGGCAGCCATTGACGAG
>Ga0255054_10002173_pt1 | contig 11321 bp, 8 predicted proteins | sample JV7_2_23_MG_FD_188634 | JGI IMG/M metagenome (GOLD analysis project Ga0255054, IMG submission 188634) | Seawater microbial communities from Jervis Inlet, British Columbia, Canada - JV7_2_23 | ecosystem: Environmental > Aquatic > Marine > Inlet | place: Canada: British Columbia | collected... | reverse complement strand
TTATTTCAACTTGTTTTTATTACGATGATCTCCTCACCCCTTGTTTCCACCTCATAGACATCAAGCGGAGAGGGAGGAGGCCCGGAGATAACCTGCCCGCTCATGTCAAATCGTCCATTATGGCAGGGACAGAAAAGAGATTCTGAATCACCCTCATAAATAATGGTGCAGGTCAAATGAGTACAAACAGCAGAAAAGGCTTTATATTCTCCTTCTAGAGAATGGATCAAAATACCGGGAGTTGTCCCAAAACGGAATATTTTTGATTCATTTGGGGCAAGTTCCCCTATTTTTGCTGCCGTGACTGAGTTTATTCCTATGTCGGCTTTTTTCGGTGGAATAACATATCGGATTATTGGGTACATCAAAGAACCGATTGTGCCGATGATGCTTCCACTAAGAAAACAATCTAAAAACCTGCGTCTTTTCATGAACCTGTTTTCCCAAGTTCTTTTAATATCCTTTTATACTCAGATAGCGTCTCTTCAAAAAACATGAAATTATGAATCCCAGAACTTCCGTCGAGTTCGATCTGATCGAATACTTTTTTGATCTTGATTAGAACCTCTTTCTCCTCATCCGTCAGCCACACTTCTTTTTTTTCCTTAAGAGACAATTGAGCCTCGTTTTTTAATTCTCTTATGCTTTTCTGCCACTCGTCGAACATATCAGAGTAATCAACTTCGTGGCAATCTTGACATTTCATCCTGTCTGACCGAATAAGATCTTTATTGTCCGCACGATGACAATCCTCACAATTGACACCAGCTTCACTCATAATATCAATAGGCACATCGAGCTCTGAAACAGTTCCTCCCCTGTAAAATGTCCCTTGTATAGGATGGCATTCTTCACAGCTTTTCTTGGGGTTATCATGATGGCACAGTGCACAGCTCTTTTTTGTGGCAATAAACTCACCGTGTTTCCTTGCATTGGAGTGACAATTCGAACAATTCAACTTCCTCTCGATAAGATGTCTTTTATGAGAAAATTCAAGCCCGAATACTCTTTCTTCAATTTCGTCGATTCCGGAATGGCAGTTGGAACACTGAGTCGGGATCTCTTCCTTAGCAATCATAAAAGGATCGGGTCTATATGCTGATTTTGTTAGATCAAGAGCTTCCTCTATCTTAATAAAAGCTGCTGATAAAAGCTCATAAGAAAATGCCATATTGTGGACGCTCTTTCCCTCATCCACAATCTCGATGTTGAATAATGCTTCATCAAGCAAAGAACGAGCTTCTTTTTTATTCGTATGTTTCGTTTGCTTGATTTCCTGATCTGTTCTTTCGTAAATCCTTCTTATCTGTAATAATTTTTTTTGGGTGGCAACCTCCCAGTTGTTCAAAATTCGAGAAAATCCTTTCCCATGGCAGGATTCACAGGCTTCTTCCTCAGAAATGAACGTTTCGCTCTTGAGCAACTTGCCTCCCGCTTCTTCGTGGAAGACATGGCATCCTTTACAGCTCAACCCTTTTTCCATCATGATGTTAGGTATGGGATGGGAAACACCCTTTCCTCCCTGTCCGGTGTAAAGGATCTTCTGTGCTTTATGAAAATCTGTATGACAAGAACGGCAATCCGCGATGTTCTCTATATCTTTAATAATTTTATGTTGAATTTCCATATGGCATTGATTGCATTCTATCTTCGTCTCAAAAATGTGAAGAGAGTGCATGAGTTCGGTGTCATCATATTTCTCTAAACGATCCTGCTCCATATGGCATTTATAACAATTTTCATGCGGAACTTCTCCATCTCCTATGATGGTGTTCGTGTGGCATTTATCACAGGAAAATCCATTGTCGAAAACAATTGAGTGATTGTAACGGCTCATATCCTCTCGTATCAGATAATCTTTTTTGTGGCAGTGGGAACAATCATCAATTTTGGGATAATGGTCACTTTTTTTAAAATGACATATAAAACAGGAACTCTCCGTGACTGTTATGTGTTCTCCTTGGACAATCTGTGAATGGCAGCTGGTACATTGAAGCTGTTTCCCTCGTTTCAAGTCTTCGAAATGAATTTTATGGTCGAATACGACTTTATTAAATTCCACTTCTCCTTCTAACAGTCTTTTTTCATGGCACCCTTCCCGCAGACAGCTCTCATCACGAATTTCTGCCCATGGAGTTGACTTGACATAAAGTTTTGTCCAATACCGCCCGACCATGACAAGGCCTTCAACTTTCTTCCTTATCAGGGATCGGATTCCGCCAGTTGGAGGATAATGACAGACATTGCATTCGAATTCACTATGAGAAGACTCTTCCCAGCTTTTAAAATAAGGTTTCATATAATGACAGGCGGCACAAAATCCAGAATGAGATGTGAATTCTGCAGCTAGTATGATAAAAATCAAAAAAACGCCAAGGAGAATACCTGCAATGATAAGTCTTTTTCTGATTTTACGTTTTTTTGGAGATTTTTTCTCTTTGTTATTCTCTTCTGTCATTAACTCTTCCAATGCGCTCATTCGATTCCTCGATCAAGCATAACTGTGTAAGCCTGCCAGCAGATAATTGACTCCAAAATAGGTAAACATGGCGGCTAAAAATCCGATGATGGCAATGATGGCTGAACGCCGTCCTTTCCAGCCCATGACGATCCTGGTGTGAAGATATAGGGCAAAAAAGACCCAGGTGATCAGGCTCCAGACCTCTTTAGGATCCCAGCTCCAGTAGCTCCCCCAGGCTTTATAGGCCCAGACCATGCCGAAGATAAGCCCCCCCAACGTAAAAAGAGGGAATCCGATAGCGATGCATTTATAACTGATATTGTCTAATTTTTCCGCGGACAGAGAGGTTTTTCCCGTCCTCCCATTTTTCTCTCTTGATTCTGCGAATAGGAACATGATGCTTGTTACAAAAGCAAATGCAAAGAAAGCTTCGCCCAAAAGAGTGACTGAGACATGAAGCCAGAGCCAATAGCTCTGAAGAGCTGGAACAAGAGGAGTTGCTTCTTTCGGCATCAGAGGCGAGCTGGCTAGAGCCATCAATGCAATCACGATCAACATAAAATAAGGACCGGCTTTCCGGATCTTGAACTTTCCCTCGACGAGAATATAGGCGAATATAGCAGACCAAGCAAGAAATGAAAGCGACTCATACATATTCGTAAAAGGAGCATGCCCGCTCTCAATTGTCCTGAGTATCAAGGCGATAGAATGGATGATGAGCCCGACAAATGCAATTTTGTACCCGATCTTGGCAGAACTTTCTTTTTTTGAAAACATGAAGACAAAGTAAAAAAGCGCTGCCAAAGAATAAAGAATAAAACCTATGAGGAATAATAATGATTCATTCATTTCGAGCTCCTGAGCGATTTCACGATCTCATCAAATTCATTCTGGAAAGCTCCTCTGTTTTTTGAAGCTATTCCTCCGGCAAAAATCTCTACTCTGCCTGATTCTTCTCTAAGGATACATCTGACTTCTCTCGGAGGCCAGTAAAAAGCGAATATTAGTCCCAGCATAAGGAATGCACATCCGATCCAGACGAAATTTACACCAGGATCCTTAGTCATTTGGATCCCTGAATACTGGGCCGCATGGAACCTGTCAAAGTGGAAAGAAAAATCGCTTTCGCCTTCACTGTGCATACTGGTAAAATCAGGAAAATTCGCAAAAATCCATCCTGAGAAAACAAGTTCATCCCCCTTCTTGGCATCTATCAACACCGCTGGATTGTTGGGATCCCGAGAACGCGAAGCGACCTGCCTTCTTTCATCGAGTATGAAATCCGGCACAAACCGGAGAACAGTGACATAGACACTATCTCCAATCAAAACATCCTCTCCTGCCTTCAATGTCATAATCTCCTGATAGGCAGGATCGCTGTTTTTCTTAACTGTTATATCAAAATAGGAATTTTCCCAATCCCAACCATATCTGCTCTGGTAAAACACATATCCTTTAAAGGATAAGGGATGGTTGACTTCGATCACCTTCTTGGTCTGAGGAACTCCATCTTCTATGACAACTAATGTACTTTTCCAATCTTTTATTCTTCCGTTTTCATAATACAGTGTTTCGAATTGCTCCAGTTTCAAAGCAAAATCGGCGTTTGGGATAGCAACCGTTTGCCCCTCTGAGATGTTGATGTTTCCCCTGAAACCCAGGATCCCGCTGATTATCCCTCCTAAAAGGATGACAAGAAGGCCAAGATGAACAAAATCAGAACCGAAATGGCCGAGAGTTCGTTTCCTGCCCAGAATGTAGACACGGTCTTTCTCTTTTTCTTCTCGAATTCGGAATCGATGAGATGAAAAAATACGCTGAAGATGGGAGATGGTCTTTTCGATTTGGCCTTTCCGGCTGAATCTCGCGTTTAATTTCAAAGTCTTGAGCGATCTTTCATCCTGAATTATTTTAGGTTTTAAGAACTTTTTCAGTTTTTGCCCCAGTCTTGTCAAAGTACAGGTGATGGTATTGAGAGTAAAAAGGATCAAAAGGGTCAAAAACCAGAAGGATTGATAAAGTTTGGTGAACTGGAGCTTGATGAGCATGCCGGAGAGCTGTCCATATCTGGCCGCATACTCAGCCTCACTCCTGAGCTGGGGGATCAGAGTTCCGATGATAAAGGCCACAGCGATCAGCAAAAACAACACAATGGCCAGTTTCACGGATTTGAAAAAGTTGATTATCGTTTTCATTGATACATTTTTATTTTTCGATCCGACTAAAAGATATTCTTTATTCTTTTAATCCTTCCTTAGTACTGCAGCCATCTCCTTGATCCGCCCCAAGCTCATCTGCATTGCGCTCCAACCATACCAGAGAGAGTAATCGGGATTGGCATGGAAAGTCCCCTGAAATGCTCTCATCCTGTGTTCAAGGAACATGACAAAAAGCTCCTGTTCTATAGGAGTGGGAGCATCATGAAAAGTGAGAAGGTCGGGAAAAGGATACGCATAACTATCCGGCTTTTCTAGTAAGCCGTCTTCATACAAACCAGCTACTATAAGAACAGCCTCAGCCATTAAAGCATCCGTTTCTCTGATCATATCATCGCCTTTTTTCAGTTCCGCTTCAGCAAAATTCAAGGAATGGCATTCGTTGCATACGGCCAGCATCTTTTTTCTTTCTTTTTCCCAATCTTCCTGGGACAGCCTGGCAACTTTAGCAGCTTTAACGACATCCAATCGTGGGGTTGGATTTCCTTCAGGATCAAGGACTCCAAGTGCTTTTAAAAGAACAACCCTGTCTTCGGTCCATTTTCTGTCTTCTGGCATGGGAAGGCGGACGGCAAGAAAACCCCAACCGGTCATGACCGCATGGTCTCCTTTCTGCATATGGCACGTCTGGCAAGTTGGCGCAGCAACAGTATCCGGTAGAGTTCCGTTTTGTTTCAATAGATATCGCACGCCATGTTTTGATCCGGAATACATCTCCCAGTGGGGGTGATCGAATCCCATATGGCATGTCTGACAAGCCTGAGGTTGCCTTGCTTCCTTGACTGAGAAAATGTGACGTGTATGGCAGGCATCACAGGAGGCAACGCCAAAACCTGTTCCTTCTTCCTTTAGTTTCTTTATCTCATCTTCCGTTTTAAGACCGATCTTGTGACACCCTCCACATCCCTTCATGCCTTCCATAAGCGCCATGGGCTGCATGTGAGCTGTGGGCATGGCTTTCATTGCCGCCCAGGCAAAAGCATGCTTTCCGTTCTTGAACTGGGCTACTTTTTCATCATGACAGTCTGCACATGTATCCGGCGTTGGGATTTGAACATTATTCACATCATAGGGATCTTTATGAAGGTCACCATGACAAACCGAGCAATCTATCTCATTCTGGCTGTGTTTGCTGAGCTGCCAGTCAGATACGATCTGCGGTGTCACCTCTTTATGGCATTCCTGGCACTCCTGTGTAAATGTCATGACAGGAATGATCAAAATAATGACTGAAAATACCAGTATGAATCTTTTCATTACCCTCCTCCAAAATGATCAACCTCTGGAATTTGAGTTATGTATAACACTGGCTTTCTTTCCTGTCAAACTTGCTCAATCATAAAGACTATACAATATATAGAATAACTAATCTCATTTCAAGCTGATGTCTTTTAAAAAAAAAGAGCGGCATCCAAAGATACCGCTCTTTGATATCAACTATGATATTTTCCTATCAACGCCAGGTATAAGGACTGACATCTCCTCCGATATGCTCGATAGAATCCACGAGGAGCTGCGCCACATAGCGAGAATTATGAATGAATCCATTGGGATCTTTCTTGCTCATCTGGTAATTGTATGCGGTCCTTAACAATGGGGCATTGAATGATTTATATCTGTTGGGATAGATCGCTTCCCCCGGATCAATAAGCCCGTTTCCGTTAGAATCATTGAAAAAATAGGGATACGCATGGGAATTGTAGATAATTGGAAATCCAATTTTAATCCCATACGCCTGTATCTGGGCATAGAGAGCTGCTTCCAGTCCCTGTAGTTCAGCTTTGGTTGATTCAGCAGTATTTCCGTCTCCATCGTAATCCGGAACTGTGGCCGGTCTTATTCCCTCGAATTCGAACATTTTGGGATCAGCGCCTGGATGAGTCTGGGCAATATCCCCACCATGACAGTCGACACAATCTGCTGGATTCGGTTTCTGGACATTGTGCGATTTCATTGGACCGGAAGGAGGGATATTGGAGCTCATGGTGCCCATATGGCATTCCACGCATGTATCGAACTTTCCGAGATGATTGGGCCAGGTTTTCTTTCCGGCATAGGTTTTGCCCCAGAACTCAAATCCTCCCTTGGCTTCAGACCCGAAAAGAACGGCCGCAGCAGGGTAATAATGAATGTTGATGAATGTATAGGGACCGGCCTTTTTAGTCGCGTCATTTACGGTATTTCTAGATGATCTCCCCTGGTGACAAACCATGCAGATATTGCTGTTGTCCCCAATATCAAGCACTTCACCAGATGGAAATTTCACAGAAGACACTTTTCGAATGGCTGGTGGGGATGTATGACAGGTCGTGCAGAGCATTCCATTCGCTATATGTGCTGCCTCATTCTCCCCATGCTCAAGGTAGTAAGCAAGTCCTTCTGCTGAATGGCAGCGGGCACAGCTTGCACTGACTTCCCCGTCATCGTCCCAATGCCTCCAGGCTTCAGCCGATCCATCGAAGTGTCCCTCGTCTGTTCTGTACATGCCCGCCATGTTGACCGGATTAGGAAGCTTGGTGTTTAGATCAGCAATAGAGTCATAAAGGAGCTGGATGAAATACTTTCCTCCATGAGCATACCCAGCGGGTTCTTTTTGTGAAACTTGATAATTGTAAGCAGCTCGAAGGAGACGAGGAGAAAAAGACTGGTATCTGTTTCCGTAGTTTGCTTCATTGGAATCAACCATACCATTTGCATTGAGGTCATTGAAGAAATAGGGGTATGAATGAGAATCATAGACAATCGGCTCTCCTAGCACGTCCATCGCATACCTTTTAATGGCAGTATAGAGCTTGGGTTTGTACGTTTGGATTTCATAATAGATGCCTTCTGAGATATCTCCATCCCCATCATAATCCATGGCGGAGCCGTAATAACGGATGTCTTTAGGATCATTGACGCTGTGACAGGTGAGGCAGGGATCTAAATCGACCTCGAGAGAATGCGAGTTGTGGCAGGTGATGCAGGCATTGTATCCTGTGACATGAGAGAACCGGGCATCATACATCTTATCAGCATATTCATAGCCGCCTTTGACAACCGTCCCGAATTGGCTGGATGCAGCCGCATAATAATGGATGTTGAGAAATCCCAAATCTGCGCTGATCGTGTCGTCTCCAACTGCAGCATCATTGATTTCTTTATTCACAGAAACAGATGATTCCCGTCCTTGATGACATTCCATGCAGAGCGCTTCCGGACCGAGATCCTCGACTATAACTCCGGATGGAAACTTGACCGACGCATGGTTGCGGACGACGCCATTATCTTTATCTGTATGGCAGACTTCGCACTCAACTGTGGTCCCGAGTTCTGCCGCAGAGTCAACCTTTCCGGCTGTCGATCCGTCGGCTCCTAAGAAATCCAGAAAACCATGAGTCGAATGGCACTTGGCGCAAAAAGTCGGGATCTCCCCGTCTTCATCCCAGTGAACAAAAGCTTCAGCTGTAGAGTCCGCATGTCCTGAGGTTTTCCAGAGCCTTTCTGCATGCGAGGCCTTGGTCATAGGTTTTGAATTATTGGAGCTGAGTAGGGTTCCAGAGATAACAGCCACAACAACAGCGCTCAAGATAATGCTAACAAAGATTGATTTTTTTGACATGGTCATCCTCCTCACTTATTTCCAACGATATCCGAAAGAGATCTCAACGATATTTGCGGTGTAGTCATTGAACCCAGATTCTTCTTCTTTAAAATCAACATATCTGTATGCGATCTGCCCGACGAGTCCATTTTCGAAGACATGTTCTAAAAATCCTTTAAAGGTCGTCCGCTGGATCTCCCAAAAACCTTTGTTGGAATAAGAGTTGAAATATGCGCCTAAACTCCAATTATCACTAAAGTGGAAATATGCAGATCCATCCAATAAATTCGATTTTCCTTCGTACATGATCTCCCAAAGGAAAGACCCGGCTCCACTCCAGGATGGAGGATAAGCGATCGTTTTATCTGCTTGGCTCATGACATCGATCAATGAGTACCCTGCAAATACTTTAATTTTTTTGGTGTGATATCCAGCTCGAAGGTTGAATTGATTTCTAACCGATTCCCAATTGTTGGAATACACATCATTGAAGGTTTTGTTCCACAGGTAGACAGTCGAGATACTGAATTGATCAAAACGTGCTCTTAGTGTCGTTCTGAATCGAGTGAAATCAGTCGGGGATATATAGGTGTAAGGATCATTTGTGTTTCCATGTTGATAATCAGCGGTTAGCTTGATATTCTTGCTGAGGTCCCATCTTAAATTCCCGAAAAAGCCGTTTCTGACTGTCTCAAATTCATAAGTAATTGTCTCGAGATCCTCAAGATCCCTCCGTTCAAATCTATACCCTGCTGTGAGAGCGAAATCAGGGCTTATTTGAAACTGCAGTCCACCTTCTGCAGCTATTGTTTCATAAACAACAGCTGTATCCGTCTGAGTTCCATCGATCGTCAGGTCTCCTTCTTGATCGAAGGTGTTGTAACGGAAGGCTCCAACAACAGCAAGTTTTTTGAACACCATATAGGTCACATCAAAATCAACGAGTTGAATATTCCGCTCAAAACTGCCTTCTCCTGTGTGTGAATAACTAAAACCGTATCCAAGGTAATCAAGCCCTGAGCTGCTTTCCGAATACTCGAGATCCATATTCTGTTTGCTCGTGCTGTAAGCTCCTTTCATGATCAGAGAACTGAATGGCCTTGCACTGAATTTCAAGGTAGTAGTGGCGGTGTCAAGATTATAAGGTTGACTCAAGTCGAAATAATAAAAGGCTGAAGGATATCTTGCAGCACTTCCCCCGTCAGCATACCCGGGTAGGAACAGAGTATTGGTGTTTGAAAAATCCTGGATCTTTTCTTCTATAGACAGTGAAAACCACTTAAGATTCAAATCGACTCCGATAGTTGCTGACTTATAATCTTCATCAATGGGTTTATCGAACTCAAATTCGATCCGGTTAAAATCAAATGTCGTAATGCTTTCGCCCTTCTTTGAATAACGGTCAAAATTGAAATAAACCTGGGCGATACTTCCCAACCAAATTTTAACAAGCCCGCTGTCCATGACCCGGTTGAAATCAAAGGTGTGGTAATCATAGAGATGCCCTCCACCTACATCATGCAGATCATTATAGAAATAAGCAGCTTTTCTTCTGTCGTATTTGAATTGATATTTCCCATATTTCTGGACAGACAGATTGAAAGACTCGAATGGATCACCGCCATAATTATAGACGTTAATATCGAGACGGTCGAAGAGCGAATTCAGCTTCCCGGTTGGTGTGTAAGAGAGATTAAAATTAAAGAGCCTGAATCCATCATCCAGATTGATATCTTCTTTATACTTGAAATCCGTTCCCTTCAGGTTGACCATCCTGTATCCAAACAGGAAATCTCCATGCAATTCTGTCTCATCTTTTTCTGCAAAAAGTACAACGGTCATAGAAAGGATAAACAAAGGCACCAGAAACATATTAAGGATTGTTTTATTTCTCATCTCATCCCTCCTATTTAAGAAATTCCTTGTCGAGATTGGAGCCATGGATCGTGGAATGGCATACGGTGCAGTTTGTTGTGAGTGAATCAAATCGAGCATGCCAGGACGGAGCGACAGTATGACAACTGAAACAAAGATCCGAGACACTCTGGTAGATCAACATGTGCTTGTTCGGCGACCCATGGACCTCATGGCAGACTGTACAGCCTTCTATACGGGATGCTTCATGCTCATAAAGAAATGGCCCGCCTTTGTCCGCATGACAGCGGAAACAGGATTCATGCTTGAATCCTCCCAGCCTTTCTTTCATACCCGGTTCATGTGGATCATGACATGTTGAACAGCTCATGACACCTTCTTGCAAGCGGTGGCGTTCGTTCAAGTTGAACTGGGCATAAATATCTTCATGGCATATAGCGCAGCTCTTGTGAGAGGTCATTTTGAGTGAATTTGGATACGATTTCTCAGAATGAACGATGTGGCAGCTGAGGCAGTCAAGAGATGCTTTTCCATGAGGACCAGCCATAAACCTAGCGCTGTTTTTTGTATGGCATGTCAGACAGGCTTTTGATTTTTCGGCCGGGATCGCAGATTCTCCAAAGGAAAAAATGGTCCCTTTATCCGGTTCCTCCAGATGTTTTTCTGCATCTCCATGGCACACTGTGCAGCTGTTCTCCCCGATCAAAGAATGGGGAGCTTGAAGCGGGACATCGTCGTGACATTCTGAACATGTTTCTTGTTCTTCACCGACTGTCAAGGGTCCAGCTGAGATAATGAAACCGGTAAAGAGCAAGATCAATCCAGAAAGTCCAGCAATCCTAAAAAGCAATTGTTTTGAGTCTTTTGTTCTTATCATTTGCAACTCAAACCTCCTCTTCTGGATACTTGTTCAATGATCATGATGATCATTTCTATTCTTTATAGAAGTAATTCCAAGGGCCTGAATGACCATTGTCTTTACATCTTGTGTGTTAAAAGGTTTATGGACGACAGAATAAACATCCAAAGCAATAAATAGTTTTGCATTTATTGGATTATCGATGGTTGTAAAAAGTATCACTTTCGACTTAGGCTGCAATTTTTTCAGTTGCTCAATAAGCATTAAATTCTTTTCTCTTTCCATCTCCTGATCAAAAAAAATAAGGTCAAAAGTTTGGGTTTTCAT
>Ga0255054_10002172_pt1 | contig 11321 bp, 18 predicted proteins | sample JV7_2_23_MG_FD_188634 | JGI IMG/M metagenome (GOLD analysis project Ga0255054, IMG submission 188634) | Seawater microbial communities from Jervis Inlet, British Columbia, Canada - JV7_2_23 | ecosystem: Environmental > Aquatic > Marine > Inlet | place: Canada: British Columbia | collected... | reverse complement strand
CAAACTCAAATTTCAAGAAATTAGCGGAGTCAAATATGCAATCTTGCAAAGTTTGTGACAATTCGGGCCACGACAGCAACTCCAGACCCGAGTTTCATTTCGAGCCGTACGTAGACAAGGACGGCAAAAAGAGGAAGCAGTTTGTCACGGACAAGCGTGGCTCGGGCTGCTTGAAGTGTCAGGGGAGAGGGTACCATGAGTAGAAGAATGCAAGTACTGTTAGACGGAGACTGGCTGCTGTATACGGCGGGCTTCGCTTGCCAGCACACGGAGTACCTAGTGTTCGATCCTACAGACGCAATGTCTTTCGGACCCTTCGACAACAAGTCGGCTATGAAAGAGGCTTTTGATGGCAACGTTCCAGAGGGCTTTAACGTCTACGCACGTACGTTCTTAGACCCGATAGACCATACGCTGCACACAGTCAAACAGATGATGCAGTCGCAGGTCACGAAGATCGAAGAGCATTTCAACTGCATGGTAGAGAGTGTCACCGTCTACTTAGACGGCAACGGTAACTTCCGCAGTGAGCTAGCGACGATCAAGCCGTACAAGGGGAATCGAGCGGAGGCGTCTAAGCCGCTGGCTTACAACGACATCCGGCAGTACTTGCTCGACAACTACCCGACAGTTGTATCTAACAACTGCGAGTCGGACGACTGCCTTGCGACGGCTCTGCGACAGGCCGGCAAGGATAAGGCTATCTGCGTAGGCGTAGACAAGGACTTGCTGCAAGTTCCCGGTTTGCATCTAAACCCGAACAAAGGCTTCAAGAAGGTATCAAACAGCGAGGGACGCACGCGCCTGTTTAGACAGGCCGTGATGGGAGACGCCGTAGACAATATCGGAGGAGCCTACAAGGTAGGCCCGAAGGCGGCGGCTAAGATCATCACACCGAACATGTGCGCAGACGCTATGTGGGGCGCAACTGTCGAGGCATACCAAGCTACCCTCGAGAAGTATCCAGACGCTAACCTGTACAACGGGTTAGACGCGTTTCAGGCAGCGCTTGAGAACATGCGTCTCGTCTACTTGCAGAAGGAAGATCCGGGCAAGGAACCGCTCTGGACTCCGCCGGACTCATGAGTTGGACATCATTTACGCCAGTGCTGCGATGTTTGCGTTCGTTTTCCTCAAGGCTTTCCAACAGCGCAACGGGGCGTTCAATCACTATTGGCCTGTCATACCTACGTCGTGGCTTATGTTCGCTACTGAGGCGTACGTGGTTGTTGCTATTGCGCGGCGTGGTTGGGATTTGTGGTTTGTTGGGTGCGTTGGTACTGCTGCTGGCGTTGGCGCTGTTCTCGCCGTGTATATTCATAACAGAGTATTTAGACAGGGGGCAGAACGATGAAGAGTGACGGATTCTACGACGCGTCGCAAGTAGACGGGGAGATCACAGGTAGTGGTCCCAGCTTTGCCAACGCGATGCGCAGGTTCAAGAGGCGACAGTTAGACAGGAGTAAGGCAGGACAGTGGCGGCTGGGTCCGGCCAAGTGGAAGAAGAGTAACGGGCGTTACATAGACAGGGATTGGGATATCATATCATGAGCAGTATACTTAGTGACAAGATCGACTCTGCCGCAGTGAAGGCTGTTAATAGCTTCCTGATGGCGCACGTAGACACCGCTAGCAAGCGGGACGGACGCGTATGGATTGGAGAGTACGCGGCGGAGGACGGTACCATGCACAACGTCTACATCTCCACCGAGAAAAAAGATGTCGGGGAGGGCTAGTCGTGTCAAAGGAGCGACAGGCGAACGAGAGTTTTTCGTACTGTCTAACGCAGCAGTGGAAGACCTCGACTGGCCGTACCGTGATCGGGAGGGTCGTGTGTTCTTCCGACACCCTGCACCACGGCATGGTAAAGGTCAGCCGGATAACTCCGATCCGCATGGCGTGCTGCCTGTGTCCATTGAAGTCAAGCGCGTTGAGAAACCTCAGTTCAAACGTTGGATCGACAAGCTGCAAATGCAGACACGAGCCAATCAAACGCCCGTACTAGCGTGGCGTAAGAATAACGATCAGTGGACAATCATGCCACTGTTAGACGAACACGAATGGCGGGAGTATTTAAGATGGAAATTACAGAAGGCAATGTCAGAGTCTTTGAGCGACAAGCAGTCACAATCGGAGACGAAACAATAGCGCAGTTATCGCTGTCTAGAGTCGGTCTCTTGAAGATAGAACGCGAGCTTATAGCTCTCGCCAAGAAGGTAGACGAGCAGCGGACACACATTCACCGACTAGGGGGGAGGCATGCGTAGCACGAAAGCGAAGGACCGTAAGAGTACCCCAGTGTTTACTGGCTTCCTTAAGTACTTCCCCGACGCTATCTGCGCGGTCGCTATCGTGTCTAAGAAGGGTAGCGACCAGCACCACGAAGGCGAAGAGCTACACTGGGATCGTGCTAAGTCTACGGACGAGTACGACGCCTGCTCACGTCACCTGTTAGACAGAGCCGCTGGCGACGAGTTCGACACCGACGGGCAAAGGCACATGGCTAAAGTTGCGTGGCGTGCGCTAGCTGCGGTGCAGAAGGAAATCGAAAACGAAAATTCCAAAAATTTCCCCATGGCAGATTACCATTGCAAGTACTGCGGTATAAAAGGGACATACAACGAGGCGTGCGCCCCTTGTACTGCCGTGAAAATCGAGAGCAAACGCGCAGGAGGCGATGTTCACGCGCTTATGAGGAGGGAGGACGCCTGATGAGAATCCTAACTCTCGACATCGAGACTGCTCCCAATAAGGGGGCGTTCTGGAGGCTGTTCAAGACGACGATACAACCCGCCATGCTGGACGAGCCTACGTACATGCTATCGTACGCAGCGAAGTGGTTAGACGAGAGGGCTGTCATCTTTCATCGCTGCACTGAGGACGGCCAGCTTCGAACGCTGCACCGCATGATGTGTCAGGCAGACGCTATCGTCACGTACAACGGCGACGGCTTCGACCTCAAGCACCTGAACAGAGAGTTCGCGAAGGCCGGCCTGCCGCCCGTTAGACCGACGGCAAGCATCGACTTGTATAAAGTCGTGAAGCATAACTTTGCGCTACCGTCTAACCGGCTTGACTATGCCTGCCAGTATTTCTTAGGCAAGGGTAAGTTAGACACAGGAGGCTACGAGTTGTGGCAGGGCGTCATGGACGACGACGAAAAGTCATGGCTCAAGATGCAGCGCTACAACATACGTGACACGCGTCTAACGGAAGAGCTTTACCTTTTCCTGCGTCCGTGGATACGCAACCACCCTTACGGGGGAGACACACCAGAGATCAACGACCTAGCGAGCGAGTACTCCTGTCCAGCCTGCGGCTCACACAAGGTCGAGTTAGACAGGGCACGACGCACACGCTGCTTTGCAGTACGAGTAGTACACTGCAAAGAGTGTGGCAATTACTTCGATGGCAAGAGGAAAAAGATATGAGTGCCGTAAATAGATGTACGGGCGACATGACAAGCGAAGAGCTAAACGCTCTCCCAGAGACTAGCATGTTTGATGAGCGTCGCTACGAAATAGACGAGAGCAGCGTTGAACGAGGCTTCATTACGCACGTAGATGATATGGGTAAGACGCACGAAATAAAGTTGTCGTCTACAGCACGCCTCGGAGATGCTATACACGTTCCTGTTGCTGTACGCTGCGGCGTAGGACATATGTGTGGTAGGTGCGTCATGGCATGGCCTGACAGAGAAGGAGATATGTGGAGTTCTATCATTCTTTATAAAGAAGGCGAACCTGTACTATGCAGACGAAGGTACTTCTTATGAAGCTGGTAGCAGGACAACGTGACGATAGACGCACGCTCTCTGCGCAGATCGTAAGTAACCTTACGCAGACGTTAGACGGAACGGAACAGTCCCGCGACGACTACGCTGGCGGCGATTGCTACATCCAGTGGGGCTTCAAGCTTACGCGGGGGCTTCAGTACGCGTTAGACAACAAGATCCCGTACATCATACTGGATTGGGGCTACTTCAACAACGGGGAGGGCGCGTTCTCGGTCAGCTTTAATGGCTTTCACGGGCTAAGTATGCCAGTAGACGCCATCGAAGGTAAGGCTGCCAGAGAGCATCCTAGACCGGAGCCGTGGCAAGACGGGGGGAACTTCGTGTATGTCTACGGACAGCTACAGAATGACAGGGCTGTCCGTGGGCTGCACGTCTCACCATGGATGACGACGACAGCACAGTTGGCAAGTAAGATATTTGAGCTACCAGCCAAGATCCGACCACATCCCAAGATGCTTAGCTCTTGGGAGTCGTCCTTAGAGCCTCTCTCAGAGACGTTCGAGGAAACCTATGTCGCGGTGTCCTATACGTCCTCTGCGGCGATCCAGAGCGTGCTGGCGGGCGTACCGACGGTAGCAATACACCCAGCGTCACCTGCGTTCATGGTGTGTGCTTCGGGTCTAGCTATATTCAAGCCTGCGTATCGTATGGAGTGGCTGTTTGACCTGTCGTGGAGGAATTATCGTCTAACGGAGATCGAAGAGGCTGCTACGTACGTCAAGCTGGGGCTGAAGCAGGCCACCAAGGCCGCTAGTCTAGGGCGCGTAGACACAGAGGGGTTGAGGGTATGAAGGACAAAGAGCTAGATAAAGAGCTAGCAGACAAGGTTATAGCGGTGGGCGTCGGATATCAGGGTACGTACCCGCTATCTTGCGACGGTGTTGGCTTCTACCACGAGCCCTATGAGGACGGGGGAATGTGTGCGGAGTTATACGTCCGTGACTGGCGAGTAGCAGGGGCGTTGATGGAGAAGCTGACTTGGCAGCAAGTATGCACGCTACTTAAACCACGACAAACCACAGACGATATAGTCGAGCCCCGTGCCATCATAGAGGGGTGTGTGGAGGCGCTGACATGATTAGCAGATACCTTACGCAGAAGCCCCGTCTAAACAAGAACAAGAAGATCACTTCAGATCCGCAGCGCCACCTTGTCTACCACATGGAGAGGCACTTCATGGGTACGTCTGCTTACGCACACGTCGAACTGAAGACACTACACGAGGTAACGAAGTTCATCTGCAAGCAGTGGCGGGTGACGCCGCCAGTACTAGAAGTCTACTGCAACGAGAGAGAGCACATCTTCGGACGTAGTACGTACGAAGTAGACACACATACCGGAATGACGAGTGCCGAGAAGATCAGGCTAAACCGTTGTTTTCATGGGGACAATCTGCCGGTACTAGCGCACGAGCTTGCGCACCACATTCACGTTAGACTCGGGGAACTAACGCTAGAAGATCACGGCCCAGAGTTCGTCGGTATTTACGGGTGGATTCTCGACCGTCTAAACATTCTTCCGCTCTTCGCCTTCGAGGCGATGTGCGATTACTATGGCGTCTACGTCGGTAACACACAAGGACCGGAGGGCTGGTGGTGAGACACCCTGTCATCATGGAGCTAATCAAGTTGCTTATCGTGGTCATGTTCGGCCTATGGGTTATCCTACTAGTTACGGGGTGCGTAACTGCCTACGAAGAGTGCGAAGGCGTAGACGACTACGAAGAGTGCGTAGACATCGCGAGAGAATACAAGCGAGTAACGTACTACGAGACGCAGTACTTACCACTTAAGGCGGCTTGCCTTCTACAGGGAGGCTTCATGTACTGGTCTCACTCCACAAGCCGGACCCATAGGCTGCTTGCACGAGGGCAAGACCACCTACTGACGGAATTCGAGATGCGATCAGCACAGTGTGCGGTACTTGAATGACGGACTTCAGCATACGCTACGCGCTGGTCTATGCTAACCGCATACAGAACAGGCTGGTGCGCAACTCTAACTACAGCACCTCGCACGTTAGTCTGAACAACTGGTGCCAAGTACCGCACAAGCCTGCGACGCGTAAGCATAAGTTCTTTGCGGCGCTTACAGAGAACGTAAAGCGCAAAGGCTTCCGCAATCCTATCATCGTCTACGCTCTGCCGGAAGGACTATTACTGTCCTTCGGCGGCTCTCGTCTACGCGTAGCGCATCAGTTAGACATGATGATACCGTGTATCGTCGTCGATTACACAGGAGAGTTCGACACCTATACGGAAGTCACGCCGTCTAACTGGCAGCGCTGTTTCCGTGACGTACCCGAGTACTTTGAGTTCACGGACGACGGTATAGACACACACTACTCGCTGGAACGTAACAGACGTAACACCTATGACCCAAAGGGCATGGCGTGGGCTGAGCCTGACGCCGACTTCATCGAACTAGAGTTCGGATGGATAGACCGTGAGTAAGAAAGAATACCACGAGCCCAAGGCTAGGAAGAAGGTGCCGGGGGAGTTCATAAAGATCGTCGGCAACAAGCCTGAACGCGTCAAGCAGTTCGAGAGGGTTGCTAGGCGCACGATCAAAACGAACTGTTCTGCCCTAGAGCGTAACGGGTGGGAGGGCGCATTCGACTGGCGTGCGTCGGCTGTTACGCGGACGTATACCCTGAACATAAGCCTAGCCAAGGGCGGCGTTACCGTCGCAAAAACCGTTGCCATAAGCTACAACGAGGTGCCGGCACTAATACGCGATCTAGCGATATCAACTGGGGAGGCTCTCGCTGAGCAGATCAGGCGCGAAGGCACAGGGGAGGAAGAGATGTCCCAGTACATCAAGACGTCGGGCACGCAGAAGCGAAAGAAGACTGAAGAGCAACGTATGAGCGACCGCTGCAAGATTTGCGGCGACGTAGACAACAAAGAATACGCAGAGTGGGGGCCATGTCCGCATGTCACACAGTGAAGACTACCAAGCACAGCTTAAGCAAGTCCATTCGTCGCGCCCTGAACATAAGCAGTGGGGAACCACAGGGGCACGAAACTTTGGAGAGTATGTCCGCAAGTACATCGATGACCATAACGGGTGGATCAAATCCGTTCTCGATTTCGGATGCGGAACTGCTTCCCTCGGAAGGTACGTCGAAGAACATTCAGCATACGTTAGACGCAGCAAGTTTGTATGGACTAACTACGATCCGGGGAGAGCAGAATATGATAGTCTCGACGCGTCAGCACGACACGATCTCGTTGTCTCGTCCGACGTCCTCGAACATGTTGAGCCAGAGCAGTTGGAAGCAACTCTACAACAGCTCAGGGATACTGCACGTCGAGCGCAGTACCATCACATAGCGTGCGAGCCGTGTGGTCTACTACTGCCTGACGGACGCAACGCACACCTATCCGTGCATCCCCCGCACATCTGGCGGGAGAAGCTAGAGGTAGACGGGTGGAAGGTGCAGTACTACTGCGACGAGTACGAACGTAAGCGAGGCGTGCTGAAGCGCGCCTGCAAAATACTATTGGAGAAGGCGTGAGTCCTAAAATCAGACTCGGCTGGTCGCCGTGGGTGAACCTACAGCAGTTCGACATCACCTACGGCGTACCCCCTAAGAACGCATCGTCTAGCTTCTTTGAGGCGCTTAGACGGCACTACGACCTCAAGCGGACGAAAGGCGTGCAGTTTGTTGACAATCCACACGTCTGCAAGTCGCCGATCCCTCTGTACGAGGCATTCTTCGTAGTGCGACACCCGTTAGACAGGTTCGAGAGCCTATGGCGTTCGAAGTGTCGTGACGGGCATGGCACTATCGGCGGACATCCTGTCCGTGGTCTAACGCCAGAGGAGTTGTTCGCATACATACAAGAACACCCGGAGGACGACCCTCACTGGCGTAGACAGACGTCGTTGCTTGGCAACGTCGAAGGCCCACAGCCTATCCTGCTACCTGTAGACCACTTCGCCGAACACTTCCTGTCTAAGACAGGTATCGAAATGTGGCAGCAGAACCCTACGCACGGAGAGTGCCCCATGACGTTAGAGCTGATGACTGATGTGATGGAACACTACGAGGCAGACCTCTTTCTCTATGAACGTTCCATCAAGCGGTGGGAGGCAGAGCATGAGAAGTCCCACTCAGTCTGAGTTAGACAGAGCGTGGGAGGACATCTGCGACGGGTGCGGCAAGTGCTGCTCAATAGGTAAGAACGTTGCCTGCCCGTCGTTAGACGTCGAGACCAATCGCTGTACGCAGTACACTCGACGAAAGACTACCGAGATGTGTCTAAAGGTAGAGCCGTCTAACGTCATGTCGCTGCACGCTAGGGGCGTGCTACCGCCGTCATGCGCATACGTCAGGTACATGAACGAAGAGCCCCCGCTACCGAGGCCGGTAGCAGGGGCTAAGTTGATTCCGTTTCAGCTAGCACACCCTAATCTAGGGCAGCGCTACCTACTGGAAAGAAAGAAGTGGCTTACAAAAAGTTCCGCGGAGGCTGTCCCATCAGCAGATTGACGTCTACCAGCGCTGTAGCTGGTACAGGTGGATCGCCCACGTCAGGCATGAAGTCTATCAGCCGCGGATGTAACGGGTACACAGGAGTCCCTGTGTGGCCGCTGACGTACTCCTCCTCGACCTCCCCAGTAATCCTCAAGACGTAACGATCATCGAAGTTAGGCTCTTCTGGGTCTGGCTGGTAGTCAGGGTTGAGTACGCTCCACGTCTTCGTGACGGTGCGCGTACTGATGACTAGCTGCGTACCAGCTTGGCGACAAGCCATGTCGCCCGGTTCGTAGCGGAAGGCTCCCATGACGAATACATGATTCGGGTAGTTGAGGAGCAGAAAGTCTAGCTCCTCTTGTACGCGCTGCATTACGTCAGCGCCGGCCTCGAACATGAACGACCACGCGTGGTAGACGTTACCGCCTATAGTAGGTGACTTGAAGAGCTTCTGTCGCTGCGTGTAGTCTTGCATGTACGAGAACAGCGTGTTCGTTCTGTCTAACACGGGGCCTACGTACTCTCCGTCGCGATCCTCGTTCCAACGTAGACGCTCTACTATAAGCGTTTGAGCGTCATCACGTAGCACTAGCATGAGTTCAGTCTTCATGTGGTCCATTATTCTTCCGCTCCTTCAGTGTCGCCGTTAGACATCGTACCGTCCGTAGACAACTGGTCTAAGTCGGCGTTCGCTCGACGCTCGTTGTAGTAGCGTATCTCTGCTATGTGTCCGTTGAACCAGTTGGAGTTCCCGTCATACCTGTGCCCGACTGCCAACTTCGATACAGTATTAGCTAGAAGAGCCGCACTCTGATCACCTGTTCCAGTACGATCCCCCTCAGAGTAATGCTCTACGTCGTTCAAGGCATAAGCAGCAGCCTGATTGACTTGAGCAGCACTTGCGAAGTCCGTTCCTGCTTCTATCATCTGTGCTACTGTGGAAGAGCCCGATACTTGTGCGTAGTTTGCGGCCTCGGCTGCTGTGGCAGCTAAATAATGTCTGTCGCTTGACGAGTTGTCACTTATCTCCATGATTATGTTCCCCTGCCCTGTGGCATGGGGGAGGGAGGCTTTAGCGTACAGCGTCCCTTCACTAGCGTTATACCAATCTACCGTCGTAGTGGTCACGAGGTCTTTGTTCCGCGTCACACTAGCTGCGACTGTCGGTATGTAAGTTGTAGGGAATGCTCCAGCTTCAAGTTGTGCGCCCCATACGAAGATGGATGATGTGCCGTCGAGGTCTACTGTTACGTCACCGTCGCCGTCTGCGAGGTAGATACCAATGTTATTGCTAGTATCAGCAGCAGTATAGGTTAGCCAACACCTATACCACCCGTTACCAGCATCCTCAATACCGGAATCATCTGTGTCAGCCGCAGCAGTTCCTACCACACCGTTCGTGAGGTCATAGAACTGATTGATTGTCTCTGCCGCGTTAGCTAGTAGCGAAAGCCGCATCCAGTCAAGTCCCTTTGCTTTGGCATAAACAGAGACACAATAACTATTGCTTGCTGTTACTGTCTTGCCCGTCTGTTGTGCGGCGGCGAAACCTCCGCCACCACTAGAATCATCAACCAGCAAATCTGCGGTGAGCGTTCCGTCGGGAGCAATAGCCTCGTCTCCAACAATCGTGAGAAGAGCACTTGCCTCAATCCACGTAGTACTAAAGTCCTCACTCTGCAAGCAGATATTCGTCCTAGCTTCCTCTACAAGTAATCCTGTTGGAGTAATGGCTGTGTCGAATGAGGATGATTCTACTGTTGTAGTGGTTGCGATGTAGGTGGTTGCTGTGGAGCCTTCTTCAAGCTGAAAACCGTACATCAACAGAGACTCTTGGCTAAGTCCACTAAAGATAATGTCATTGTCTGCTTCGGCTACTTGTATTCGGGTGTTTCCGTTAGACAGTCCAATCATGGTCATGGTAGCAATGCACCTATACCAACCCCCTCCAGCATCTTCTATGGACGTTGAGTCGAAATCACTGTGCTTTGATCCAACAACTCCAGTTCCAAGATTAAAGTAACAGACTCGATTTCCGGCCCCAGAGTGCAGACCAAGTGCTCCCCAAGTTCTGTTGGAGGCTTTGAGATACGCCGACACCGTATAAGTGCCATTGACCTTCATTGATATTGCTTGATTTATAAAATGAGAGCTGGCGGCAGTCCCATCCTCATTAAGCGACCACGCATCAACGGTTGCATCTATGGGGTTGGCTGCTGCTGCCGCTGTCTCGGTCGAGCGTGTATTTGCCCAAGTCGTACCAAAGTCATTCGACTGCAATACCAAATTAGTCCTACGCTTAGTCGCATACCAAGATGCAGATGCGGCAGTCGTCGTAGCTTGGTATTCACTAGGGGCGGGGTCGTCTTGACCGGATACGTCTTCGAGTTGAGCTTTGGCTATTAGAATTGTTTTACCAGTGCCACTGTAGCTTGACCCTCCTGCCGCACCAGTATTCGACATTCCGATATGGACGTTATCAGTAGCCGATGACACGACCCCCTGACTTATAGTTCCCCAGCATCTATACCAGCCATCACCTACATCTTCAATTCCACCGTGGTCAAAGATTTCAGAACCAGTAAAAGCAACCGTTCCTGACTGGAGGTCAAAAACAATTGGACGTTGTGTATTGGTTGCTCTGGTGCATAACATCCCATAACGCTGCGTACCCTGCTTCATGTAACATGATAGGGTCCATGCACTCTGATGCCTTGTTGCCGGTATCAGATTGTTAATGTTGATTGAATGCTCGCCACTTGTGGCATCATCTGTAAGGGTCCATGCTGTTCCATCCCCCTCTGGACCGGAACCGGCAGCCCCTTCGGCGTCTGTAGAGTTGTTGTTGGACCAACTCGTATCAAAGTCATTGGATTGAATTACCCGATTCTCAACCCGTCTTCCACCCGTATACCTTTCCTCACCAGAGGCAACTTGCTTGATGATGATGTTGTTGTAGTCGGTTACTGAGGCTGTAGTAGCGCGGGTCAGGGCTAGCGTAGGTCCGAAGGACGTGGCGTCGTTACGATTAGTCTGCGCAGCG
>Ga0255054_10002171_pt1 | contig 11321 bp, 9 predicted proteins | sample JV7_2_23_MG_FD_188634 | JGI IMG/M metagenome (GOLD analysis project Ga0255054, IMG submission 188634) | Seawater microbial communities from Jervis Inlet, British Columbia, Canada - JV7_2_23 | ecosystem: Environmental > Aquatic > Marine > Inlet | place: Canada: British Columbia | collected... | reverse complement strand
CGCCCGCGAAGCGAGGCTGCCAGGTCTCCCACCACGGGCTGATGGGGCCGGCCAGCGGCTCCAGCAGCAGCAATCGGGCGCCGCGCTCGCGCGCCCCGAGCAGCGCCGCCAGCAGCCGCTCCTGGGCCTCCGGCTCGAGCTCGTTCACCAGCCATCCCGCCACCAGCAGATCGCTGGGGCCAAGGCTGGAGAACCGGAAGGGCAGGCCGTCGGGCAGCGCTGCACGCCGGCAGCGAGCGGCCAGGCGGAAGCTTGCGTAGCTGCGGCGCGCCTCGCCCAGGGCCCAGCCCGAGCGGTCGAAGCCTTCCACGCGTGCGGCCCCACAGGCGGCGCCCGCCGCGGCGCCGGCGGCTCCGGTACCACAACCCAGATCCAGCACCCGCTGCACGTCCTCGGCTCCTTCGAGGTCCGTCAGTGCGTGCCAGGCCGTCAGGAAGTGAAGCGGCGCGTAGTAGGTGGCGAAGGCCGCCCGCTTGCCGCGGCCTTCCAGGGCGCGGGAGGACAGGCGCCCCTGGTGGCGCCGCTCCACGTACAGCGAGGACAGCGCCTGCACGCCCCTTCGCACCTCGGCAAAGGTCAGGGGCGGCATGAAGCGGGCCCGGGCCTCCTCCTGCCACGTGTCGAAGGCCTCGCGGACCGCACCGTCGAGATAGGGCTCCACGGCCCGAGGGTAGTATGATGCCGGCCCCGAGGAGGACCCATGAAGCGCATCGTTGCCGCCTTCGCCCTGGCCCTGGTGGCCGCCGTCGCGCTGATCGTGGTTCGAGGCTCCGGCCTGGAGTCGCGGCAGATCCAGGTCGAGCCCATCGTCCGCATGGCCGTCGACGCCGATGCGGCCGCCAATCGCCTCTCCCGGGCGATCACCTTCCAGACGATCTCCCACTTCGACCGCAGCAATCTGGACGCAGCGGCCTTCCAGAGCTTTCACACCTTCCTGCTGGGCTCGTACCCAGCCGCACACAAGGCTCTCACCTGGGAGTTCACGGGCGACGGCCTGACCGTGCTCTACCGCTGGCAGGGCTCCGACCCGAGCCTCGAGCCGCTGCTGCTGCTCGCCCATCAAGACGTGGTTCCGGTTCCGCCCGACACCGAGGAGCGCTGGAGCCAGCCGCCCTGGGACGGCGTGATCGCCGACGGCTTCGTGTGGGGCCGCGGCGCCATGGACGACAAGGGCAACCTGATGGCGATCCTCGAGGCCGTGGAGGCGTTGGCCTCGAGCGGCTTCGCGCCGACCCGCACGGTGTACCTGGCCTTCGGCCACGACGAGGAGGTGGGCGGCACCGGCGCCAAGGCGACGGCCGATCTGCTGACGGCGCGCGGCGTGCGCGCGGACTTCGTCGTCGACGAAGGCATGGCCGTGGTGGAAGGGCTGATTCCCGGGCTGGAGCAGCCGGCGGCGCTGATCGGGGTCGCGGAGAAGGGCTACTGCTCGGTGCGGCTGGTGGTGGAGCAGGCGGGAGGACACTCGTCCACGCCGCCGCCTCACACCGCGGTCGGCATCCTGGCGGCGGCGATCGTCCGCCTGGAGCAGGCGCCCATGCCCGCGCGCCTGGACGGCGTCACCCGCTCGCTCTTCGACTACCTGGCGCCCGAGCTGCCGCTGGGGCCCCGGGTCGCGTTCGCCAACCTGTGGCTCTTCGAGTGGGTCGTGAAGCGCCAGCTGGCGTCCAGCCCCGGCACCAACGCCACCCTGCGCACCACCACGGCGGCCACCATGATCCAGGGCAGCCCGAAGGACAACATCCTCCCCAACCGGGCCGAGGCCGTGGTCAACTTCCGCATTCTCCCCGGCGACGACGTCGACGCGGTGGTGGCCCACGTGAAGGCGGCGGTGGGCGACGACCGGGTCCAGGTGGAGACGCTGAGCCATCCCACCAACCCGTCACCGGTGTCGGACCCGGAGTCCGAGAGCTTCGCGCTGATGCAGCGGACCATCGGAGAGATCTTCCCCGGCGCGGTGGTGGCGCCCGCGCTGGTGCTGGGTGGGACCGATGCCCGCTACTACACCGGTGTGAGCGACGACGTGTATCGCTTCAGCCCCTACCGCTTCGAGATGTCGGACCTGTCGCGCGTCCACGGCATCGACGAGCGGATTTCCGTCGAGCATCACGCAGATGCGATCCGCTTCTACAAGCGCCTGATCGAGAACGCTCAGCCCTAGCGGCCCCGCGTGGCACGGGAGACGGCCGGCCCTATCCTAGGCAGATGGACGTAGGCCTGACCCACGTTGCGCTCCCGGTCACCGATCTCGATGCCAGCGCCGGCTTCTACGCCCGCTTCGCGCGCATGCAGGTGGTACACCAGCGGGACGGCGTGCTCTGGCTCAGCGACAAGACCCGCCCCTTCGTGATCGTCCTGGTGCGCGCGGACACGGTGGAGCATCCGCTGCTGCCCTTCGCCCACCTGGGCGTCGCCTGCGGAACGCGCGAAGAGGTCGATCGCCTGAGCGAGGAGGCGCGAGACGAGGAGCGGCTGATCGCGGGCCCGTTGGACTACGGCCCGCCGGTCGGATACTGGGCCTTCATCCGCGACCCGGACGGCCACACCCTGGAACTGTCCCACGGCCAGGACGTGGGGCTCACGGTGGAGCAGGCGCGCTCCTAGCGCAGCGCGGACTCCAGCAGGCGCTCCACCAGGGCGCCGCCGATCCACGAGCCCAGCGGCAGCAGTACGAAGAAGGCCGTGCGTGCGCGCATGGAGGCGTCGAAGGGCCAGACGGGCACCTGCATCACCCGGGCCTCCAGTGCCAGCAACGCCGGCAGGCGCTCGGCCGCGCCCGCGGACAGCAGCACGCCGCGCTCCGTGCGGATGCCCTCGCGCAGGCGCGAAAGCTCCGCATCGCGAGCCGCCAGCAGGGTGCGGTGGGCGCCGAGGACCGGGATCGCGAAGACGGTCGCCCCGGTGAGGAAGGTGAGCCCCAGGGTGCTGACCATGGTCGCGAGGAAGCTCGGGTTGGCCAGCAGGAAGGCCTGAAGCGACGCCGCGCCGACCCAGAAGAGGGCCAGGCGCATTGCGCGGCGGCCGATCAGCAGGAACGGCTCCCGCTCCAGCAGGTCCACGTCGGCCAGCCCTCCCGCCAGGTCCCGGAACGTCCAGGCTTGCTGGAAGCACAGGTAGCCCGTGCGGCCGACCAGCCAGAAGAGCAGCCCGTTGACGGCCAGGGACCAGAGCGTTCCGAAGCTCCAGCTGGCAGGCAGGAAGATTGCCAGCGTGCCCGAGCTGCTGGCCATGACGGCGGGCGCGAGAAAGAAGCAGAGTCCGCCGATCCAGCGCGCGCGTGCGCCGTCTACCGCCTCGAGCGAGCGTCGATAGGTGTCGGCCCGCTCCGCGTCGCAGTGCAGGTGCAGGTGCGGGCGCAGGGCGTCGAAGTCGGTCAGGGCGCCGCGGACCATGTAGCGCGAGGCAGCCAGCACGTAGCCCGTCAGCACGGAGATGACGAGGACCATGCGACCGAGGACGTTCTCGTAGAAGAGGTCGCCGTCGGCGTTGACGAGGCCGCTTCCGCCCGCGAAGACGGCGCCCCCGAGCCCGTAGCTGCCGAAGAGCACGGTGGCGGCGGCCACGCCCACGACCCAGGGCGGAAGCGGAAGCCTCCGCGCCAGGCCCTCGGGCCAGCCCAGCGGGAGCGCGTTCAGGGATCCATGCGCCACGCGGACAGCCTATCACGGCGCTGTGATAGCTTCGGCCGATGCCGACCTCGCGCACGGGCCAGCCCGTCGTGATCGCCGACTCCGACCCGCGCTGGTCCGCGGGTTTCGAGACCCAGCGCGCGCGCCTGGCCGAGGTGCTGCCTGCGGGCGCGCGGGTGGAGCACGTGGGCTCTACGTCCGTGCCCGGCCTGGGCGCCAAGCCCATCGTGGACATCCTGGTGGGGGTCGAACGCCTCGCCGACCTGGAGCGCTGCATTCCCGCGATCGAGGCGCTGGGGTACGAGTACGTGCCCGAGTACGAGGCGGATCTTCCCCAGCGGCGCTACTTCCGCCGCGACGAGACCGGCGCGCGCGCCCAGCACCTGCACGCGGTGGAGCTCGACTCGGAGTTCTTTCGCGATCACCTCGCCTTTCGCGATGCCCTGCGCGCCGACGCCAACCTGGCGCGCGCCTATGAGACCTTGAAACGCGACCTGGCCGGCCGTTTCGGCCGCGACCGCGACGGCTACACGGATGCCAAGACCGTCTTCGTCGAGGCCGTGCTCGAGAAGATTCGAGGATGAGCGCGGAGGTTGCCGTGCGGGCCTACCGGGCCGAGGACGAGGAGCCCGTCGTGGCGCTCTGGACCGGGGTCTTCGGCTACGAGCAGGCGCGCAACGATCCGCTGCTGGACGTGCGTCGCAAGCGCGATGCCCAGCCGGAGTTCTTCCTGGTTGCCGAACAGGGCGGGCGGGTGGTGGGCACGGTCATGGGCGGCTACGACGGACACCGCGGCTGGGCGCATCGCCTGGCGGTCGATCCGGCGCAGCGCCGCCGAGGCATCGGCGAGGCGCTGATGCGCCGGCTCGAGGCGGAGCTGGACGCCGCGGGCTGCCCGAAGCTGAACCTGCAGGTGCGCAGCGACAACGCCGACGTCGTCGTCTTCTACCGGCGCATCGGCTACGCGGTGGAGGATCGCGTCAGCCTGGGCAAGGAGCTTCCGGGCGCGCCCAAGTAGGCAGTCGCACGTCGCCGGAGGCGAAGGACTCCAGCGGCAGCTCGAAGCGCAGCTCGGCGGGGGCGCGGCCGCTGATGCGCACGGGGCCGCCGCCGTGGACGCCGCGTTGGTGGTGAGCGGCGCACAGGGTGGTCAAGTTCTCCTCCGCATCGGAGCCGCCCGCCGAGCGGAAGACCACGTGGTGGGCGTGAAGGTTGCGGTACGAGGTGCAGCCCGGGACGGTGCAGCGCCAGCCGTCGCGCTGCATGATCAGGTGCTCGCGCGGCTGCCTCCCGCAGCGCAGCCGCCAGGTCTCGCCCACGTGGTGGAGCATGACCTCCAGCGCCTCTCCGGGCGTGCAGGGACGCCCCTCGGCGCGCCCGATACGGCGTTGCACGGTGGCGTGGACGGCGCGGAAGAGGCGCGCCACGTCCTCGGGCGCCCAGAGGCTGAGTCGATCGCGCTCGTCGGGGCGCTGAGGGGTGTCTTCGGAGTCCCTGTGCGGCGCACCGCCTTGCAGACCCGCGGGCAACGCCGGCAGCCGGTATCCGAGCCGGGTTTCACTATTTCACCACCGTATGCCCGCCATTGATCGGTAGACTCGAAACGTAGATAATCGACGCGGCATCGAGCATGATTGCTTGAGAGGAGGCGAATTCGTGCCCGTTCCCGTCCAGCTGATCGTCGACGAAGCCATTCGATTCGAGCACAATCTGTCTTCGCTGTACCTTCAGTTTTTTGAGGCCTTTCCGGAAGACGGGGAGCTGTGGTGGGAGCTCAGCGTCTCCGAGGCGAAGCATACTTCGCTTCTCGAGGCCGGCCAGAATCTCTTTCGCGACGAGTTTGCTCGCGAAATGGTCAGCGCCGATCTGGATGGGCTACGCCGAAGCAACGAGGATCTCGAGTCGATGATTCGAAGGCTGGGAGAGGAGCCTCTGGATCGTGAAGAGGCGTTCCGAGCCGCCATCGGGTTCGAGGCCGACCCAAACGAGCGCACGCTCTTCAGTCTGCTGAAGATCGAGGCGTCGAATCCCGCCAAGGATCTCGTGGACTCCATCCACCACGACGATTCGGTGCACGCGCGGAAGATCCGTGACTACGCGGTCCGGGAGGGGATCGCAATCGACCCGAGGTGAGTATTGGCACAGTACGGGGTTACGTGATCGGTAGGGTGACGACAACGGTGCCGGTTGCGTGATCTCCGAGCTCGTTCGAGGCTCGAACCGCCACCTCGATCACGCACCCGTCCCCCTAGTGGCTCTTCTGGGCGACCTGGCCGGTGAATCGCAGGTGCCCATCGAGGTGGTGACCGCCATCGCCCGGCGCGTGCCGCAGCTCCCGTCAGGCGACCAAGGCGGCCCCCGCGGGGCGTCGAGCTGAGCGTGCGCTTCGGCGCCGAGCTTGTTCAGTCGTTCCGAGCGATGACCGATGCAGCTACTTGCAGCGAGCGATGCCGGTCCGGGGGGGCCCTTGGCGCCAGCGATTCAACGAGGCATGGACCCGAAAGCCGCCATCTCGACTTCTTCCCTGCGCGCCGTGGTCGCCGACGACGACCCGGTTGTGCGCATGGTGGTCGCCTCGGCGCTGCGCTCGCTGGGCTTGGCCGTCGAGGAGACGGATGACGGCAGCGGTGCGCTCGAGGCCGCGCGGCGCGGGATGCCCGACCTCGTGGTTCTCGACGTGCAGATGCCCGCAATGGACGGGTTCGAGGCCTGCGCCGCGATCCGCGAGCTGCCGGGCGGAAGCGACGTCCCCATCCTGATCGTCACGGGCCTGGACGAATTTTCCTCCATCGATCAGGCGTTCGCAGTGGGCGCGACCGACTTCCTCACCAAGCCCATCAATACCGGGCTCCTGCAGCACCGGGTCCGGTTCCAGATGCGCGCCAGCCGCGCGTTCCGCGAGCTTCGCGGTACGCTCGCCGAGCTGGGCGCCAGCCAGCACCGCCTGGCGAAGTCCCAGGATCTCGCCCACCTGGGGGACTGGGAGTGGCGGGTCGCGAGCGATCGCCTCGCGTTCTCGGAGCGGGCGAGCCAGATCCTCGGCTGCTGCGCGGACCCGCCCCTGTCCTCGACGGACTTCCTCGACCGCTACGTCCACCCCGACGATCGCAGTGCGGTCGCCAAGAACCTGCACGACATGACCCGCGGGTTCGGCGACATCGAGTTCGATCACCGCCTTCCCGGAGGCGACCGGGTGGTGCACCATTTTCTCGAAGCCGCGGATACGGTCCCTGGGGGGGAGCTCACGGTGGCTGGTACGGTCCAGGACATCACCGACCGCCGCAAGGCCGAGCAGCGCATCCGCGAGCTCGCCTTCTACGACACACTCACCGGCCTGCCCAACCGCAAGGTGCTCGAAGACCGGCTCCAGCGGGGGCTGCGCTTCGCGACCCGCGCCCGAACGCAGACGGCACTCCTCTTCCTCGCTCTCGACCGTTTCAAGAGGATCAACGACACGCTGGGCCACACGGCCGGCGACAGGGTCCTGAAGGAGGTAGCCGAGCGACTCGTCGCATCCTTGCGGGCGGGAGACCACCTTGCGAGGACGCCTGAGGGCGCGAGCCCCCAGACGTCCGTGTCCCGGTTCGGGGGCGACGAGTTCGCCGTCGTGCTCTCCGGGCTCAATGACGTGCAGGACGCTGGACGCATCGCGCGCCGGCTCCTCGCGGTGCTGCGAGAGCCGCTCGCGCTCCCGGAAGGCGAGGTGAAGGTCACCGCCAGCATCGGCATCGCGGTCTTTCCCGCCGACGGTACCGAGATCGACACCCTTTTCCGGAACGCAGACATGGCCATGCATCACGCCAAGGAGCAGGGGCGGGACAATCATCAGTTCTTCAGCGCCTCCATGAACGAGGCCGCGATCCGGGCGATGCGCGTGGAGCGCGCGCTCGGCGAAGCCCTGGAGCGGGGAGGCCTGCTGCTCCACTACCAGCCCCAGGTCCGGACCGCCTCCGGGGACGTCGTTGGGGCGGAGGCCCTGGTCCGGATGCAGGCGCGCGGCGGAGGGCTGGTTCTCCCGGACGAGTTCATCCCCGTGGCGGAGGAGAGCGGTCTCATCGTGCCGCTCGGCGCCTGGGTGCTGCGAGAAGCCTGCATGCAGTTCGCGCGCTGGCGCGCGGAGGGCTGGCAGTGCGCCCGCATCGCCGTGAACGTCTCTACCGTCCAGCTGCGCAGCCCCGACTTCCTGGATACCGTGGACGACGCCCTGGCCAGGGCTGGTCTGGAGCCGCAGAACCTGGAGTTGGAGCTCACGGAGGGGGTCTTCGTCGAGGAGCGCGGGCGCGAGGTGCTGCAGGAGCTCCGCTCCCGGGGTGTCGCCATGGCCATCGACGACTTCGGGACCGGCTTCTCCTCCCTGAGCTACTTGAATCACCTGCCCGTCGACGTCATCAAGATCGACCGTTCCTTCATTCGCGAGATCGATGCGGGCAGCGGCGCCATCGTCGGCGCCATCATCGCCCTGGCGCGTGGGCTCGGGTGCACGGTCGTGGCGGAAGGCGTCGAGACCGAAGCCGAGGTGGCCTTCCTGACGCGGCACGGATGTGACGTCCTGCAGGGCTTCTACTTCGGCCATCCCGTGAGCGCCGAGCGTCTCGCATGGCGCGGGGCGGTATCCGAGGAAACCGGGACCTGAAGCTCAAGGATCGCGAACCCCGAACCACTCCACCGCCAGCCCCTCGTGGACCCGGTCGAGCTCTTCGGCGACCCGTCCCAGGAGATCGTCGGCGCCGTCGAGCGAGCCGCCCCGACCGCACGCCTCGAGGTCCTTGCACAGGAGCGAGAGCTTCAGCGCGCCGAGCTGGGCGCTGCTCGACTTGAGCGTGTGCATTGCGCGCGCCATCGCCTCCGGATCCGCCGCCTCGCTGGCCCGCCGCGCCGAGTCGAAGAGCTGCCGCGACGATTCCAGGTAGGTCGTCACAACACGGGAGATGAGCCCTGCTTCGCTGTTCGCCTCGAGCCTGCGCAGCGTCTCGAGCACGGACTCGTCGAGGATCGGAGCCGAGTCCGCCGCCGGCTCTGCAGCCTCAGCATTTGTGTCCCCCGGGGCGAGGTCCGACCTCGTCCACTTCTCGAGCACGCGCCGAAGGCCGTCGCGGGTGAAGGGCTTGCTCACGTAGTCGTCCATCCCTGCCGCAAGGCACTCCTGGCGGTCGCTGTGCATGGCGTGGGCCGTCAGGGCGACGATCGGCAGCCGCGGTGCGTCCTCCTCGTCGCGGGCCGCCGTCTCGCGTGCCCGGATGGCCCGGGTTGCGGCGAATCCGTCCATCTCGGGCATCTGGCAGTCCATGAAGACGAGATCGAAGGTCTGCTCGGCGACGCGTTCGACCGCGCGCAGGCCGTTGGGGACGGCCTCCACCCGGCATCCGAGGCTCTCCAGCACGGCGACGGCCACCTGCTGATTGACCTCGTTGTCCTCGGCCAGCAGGATGCGCGCGGGGAACGAGACGCCCTCGCCCGACGGCTGCTTCGCCTCCGGTCGCCCCTGTGCGCCGCCGATGCGCTCGCTCAAGGCATCTGCGAAGGCGCTGTGAAGATCCGTCTTTCGCACCGGCTTGCTGAGTTGCACGGTGATGCCGAGCCCTTCCTCCTCCACCGTGTTGAGCGACGATCCGACCGAGGTCAGCACTACGATCTCGGGCTGGGGTAGCGAGTCGTTCGCGCGAATCGCGCGCGCCACGTCGATCCCCGTCATGCCCGGCATCATCATGTCGAGCGCCACGAGCTCGAAGGCACGGCCGTCCGCCGCCGCCCCCTTCAGCGCGGCGAGGGCGCTGGGGCCGTCCTCGGTCCCCCGCGCCTCGGCGCCCCAGGAGGCCAGGTGGTGCATCAAGATAGTACGATTCGTGGCATTGTCGTCGACGACCAGGACCCGGACCCCGACCAGGTCGACCCGCTCTGCTTGCGCCCCGGCCGGCAACCCGACCAGCGCCTCTACCGGGATCCGGAACCAGAATCGGGAGCCCCGACCCTCCTGGCTCTCGAACCCGATCTCGCCCTTCATGAGTTCGACGAGCTGCTTGGAGATGGCGAGACCGAGGCCGGTCCCGCCGAATTGCCGCGCCATGGAGCCGTCGCCCTGGGTGAACGAATGGAAGATGCGGTCCCGCTGATCGGGTGGAACGCCGATACCGGTATCGACGACCGTGAACTCGAGCTCGCGACGGCCCGGCTCGCCCTCGACCGCATCCTCTCCCGCTCTCGTTGCGTCGCAGACCCGAATCAGGACCTCGCCCTGCTCGGTGAACTTGATTGCGTTGGCCACAAAATTGGTGAGGACCTGGCGGACCCGCACCGGATCGGCGCGAACGCAAGACGGAACCACGTCCTCGATGAAGCAGCTCAGCTCCAGCCCCTTCTGCTGCGCCTGCTCCGCCAGGAGCTCCGTGACCTCTTCCACTCCCTCTCGAACCTCGAAGGTACGCAGCTCGAGCTGCAGCTTGCCCGCTTCCGCACGGGAGAAGTCCAGCACGTCGCTGATGACGCCGAGCAGCAGCTTCGCCGAGTGGTGTACGGTCCGCGCGAACTTCTCCTGCTTGGGACCGAGCTTGGTTTCGAGCAGGAGCTCCGTCATGCCCAGCACGCCGTTCATCGGCGTCCGGATCTCATGGCTCATGTTCGCGAGGAACTGGGACTTCGCGCGGCTCGCGTCCTCGGCCTGTCGGGCCAGTTCGAAGGCCTCCTCGGTGCGCGAGCGCAGCTCCGCGGTCCGCTCTTCGACCTGGCTTTCAAGGTCTCGCTGATGGTCCGCCACCTGCCTGCGGTAGTCGCGCAGGCGCTCGAGCATCACGTTCAGCGCCTGCGCGAGCGCGCCCACTTCGTCCTGGGACGACGTCTCCACCGTCTGGTCGAAGTTCCCGCCGGCGATGTCGCGGGTGACGGTCGCCAGCTCGCGCACCGGCCCCGCGAAGTAGCGAGTAGCGAGGAGGACCAGTCCGGCGGCAACGAGCGAGAGGGTCAGCAGGAACGTGCCGGCCGTCGCCAGAACTTCCCAGAGGTGAGCCGATGCCCGAGCGTCCCGCAGGCCTACCTGGAGATGGCCGAGCACCTTGGGCAGCCGCGCGCCGTCGGGCAGCGTCGGCAGCAGGCTGCCCGCCTTGCGTGAAGACAGCGCGCGGACCGGAACGACGACGTCCGCAAAGCGGCGCCCCTGCGAGTCCTCGAACTCGCGTGCCTGGACCGCGCCGAGCCGCAGGGCCTCGTCGGTCCCCAGTGCTGGTATGGGGGGGCTACCAGGGTTCGACCGCTCGATCAGGGGTATGCCCTGCCGGTCGAAGAAGCGCAGGTAGGCGACCTCCGGGTGGGCGGACAGCAGGTCGGCGAGGAGCGCCATCGCATCGGCGTCGCGCGTGAACAGGCCGCGCGGGCTGGCGTCGGCCACCGTCAGGGCGAGCGCGTGACCCCGCTCCAGCAGGCTTTCACGGTCGTCGCGGGACACCAGGTGTGCCAGGAACAGCAACGTGGCGACGGCCATCATCGAGATCACCGACAGGCCCAAGAGATTGAACCGGGCCTCGAGGCTCATCCGGATAGGGCCCTTCATCGCAACACACGTCCCCGTAACGCTGTGTCTTATCGGCCCAGCGCTGCGGGAGCTTTAAGCCGCCGGGCGCCGGACTGCGCGCCCTCAAGCCCAACCCGAGAGGATCCGAAAACGCCACGGGAGCTTCCACCGGGCGCCTACCACGCCCCTGA
>Ga0255054_10002169_pt1 | contig 11325 bp, 8 predicted proteins | sample JV7_2_23_MG_FD_188634 | JGI IMG/M metagenome (GOLD analysis project Ga0255054, IMG submission 188634) | Seawater microbial communities from Jervis Inlet, British Columbia, Canada - JV7_2_23 | ecosystem: Environmental > Aquatic > Marine > Inlet | place: Canada: British Columbia | collected... | reverse complement strand
GGGCGACTTCTTTGGCAGGGATGTCCTGGTCAAGCAAAAAGAAGACGGGGTCACGCGGAGGCTGGTTGGCCTGAAGCTCACCGAGCGGGGCTTCCCCCGGCACGGGTATCCCATTGTCTCCCGGGACCAGGATGTTGGAGAGGTCACCAGCGGTGTCGTGAGTCCCTCGCTGGGAGTTGGGGTGGCCATGGGTTATGTCCCGACGGAACTTGCAAAAGCCGGGACGGAAGTCGGGGTCCGCATTCGGAACAAGGTCATTCCGGCTGTGGTGCAGCGGCCCCCCTTCTACACCGAGGGTTCCGTACGCCGGTGACCCCCCCCGGGCCTCAACCGCTCCGGATCGGGCTTCTCACCGTCTCCGACGCATGCAGCCGGGGGGAGCGTACGGATGACAGTGGTCGGGTTCTGGAGGACTGGTGTCAGGTCGAAGGTCACCAGCTGGTCCACAGGGAAACGGTCCCGGACCAGACCGAGGTTATCGTTCCGGTCTTTCTCCGGTGGGCCGACGGGGGCGAGGTGGACGTCATCCTTACCACCGGCGGGACAGGATTCGGCCCACGGGATGTGACTCCGGAAGCGACGCGAGCCGTGCTGGAACGCCCTGCCCCCGGACTCTCGGAAGCCATTCGCAGGCGTGGTGAATCCGAGACGCCCTACTCACCCCTCTCCCGGGGGCTCGCGGGCTCCCGGGGGGGGGTGTTGCTCGCCAACCTCCCCGGCAGTCCCGGGGGGGTTCGGGACGGCCTGCAGGTTCTATCCCCTCTGATCCGGCATTTGGTGGGTCTTTTGAGGAAGTCGGACACTCCTCACCGGCAATCTTGATATGCCAGAGAACAGCGGCACGGTACTGATATCAACGCATGACCTGAAGGTGGCCGGGCCTTTGCGGGACGCCTTTCGGAAAGCGGGGTATCGAGTGGAGCTGGTGACCCCGTCCGAAGACCTTTCCGGAGTAGAGGAACCTCGCCTGTTCATCCTCACCGGCGGGCTGAAGAACGAGTCTGCCGCCACGCAAGCTCGACAGGCCAGGGGCGATCGGCTTATCCCCGTGTTCGGGATTGCTAGGGAGGGGGAGGAAGGGACACGGCAGGCCGCTCGTGCCCTGGACCTTCAGGAGGTATTCTCCCATCCGCCGGATCCCAGGGAGGTCCTCCTTCTTGGCAGGACCCTCATCGAACGAAACCGGCTCCAGGAGATTACCGGGATCATTGGGAAAACGGATTCCATCCGTGAGGCCTTGGGCCGGGTGGTCCAGTTCGCCCCTGTAAACGCCACCGTCTTGGTTACGGGTGAGTCCGGTACCGGGAAAGAGCTCATCGCCCGGGGGATCCATGCCCTCTCTCCCCGCCGGCACAAATCCTTCATCGCCGTGAATGTTGCGGCTCTCTCCGAGACCCTCCTTGAGAGTGAGCTCTTCGGCCATGAGAAGGGATCGTTTACGGGAGCTATCGACTCCCGGCGGGGGCTCTTCGAGCTGGCCCAGGGCGGCACCATCTTCCTGGACGAGATCGGGGAGATGCCCCGCTCCACCCAGACCAAACTCCTTCGGGTCCTCGAGGAGCGGGAGTTTTTCCGGGTGGGTGGGGAAAAGTCCATCCGGGTGGATGTCCGGGTCATCGCGGCATCGAACCAGGATCTCAGACACCTGCTGGAAATGGGTGAGTTCCGCCGGGATCTCTACTTTCGCTTGAACGTTCTCCGAATCGAGCTTCCTCCCCTGAGGGATCGAAAGGAAGATATCCCCCTCCTGATTGACAACTTCATCTGGGATGCCAGTGCCCGGCACGACCGGACCTTCGCCGGTATCAGCAAGGATGCCATGCGGATCCTCAATTCCCACGCCTGGCCCGGGAACGTAAGAGAACTCCGTAACCTTGTGGAGAGCATGGTGGTCCTGGCTCCGGGCCGCCAGATCGAGGCTCGGGACATCCCTGAGGAAGTCAGGAACCCCCGGAGCCGGGGCCTGCTTCCAGCTCCCCTCTCCACGAACCTTTCTCCCATGAGCCAGGCGGGGAAAGGCTCTCTTCGGCCGGAATTGGAGTTCGTGTTCCGAACCCTGGTGAACCTTCGCATGGATGTGGACGACCTCCGGCGAGACTTCGAACGGTACCAACAAGGTCATCTTCAGGGCGATGAGCTTTCCTCCCCTCACCCCCACACGGTCTTGGACGATGTGCACCTGGAGGAGGTGTTTCCCCAACCAGCGGACTTCCCAGTGGCCGAGTCCCAGGCCCCCTTGGAATTGCCTCCTGATGAAAGGGTCGTGGTCTACCGGCCGGGTATGACCATGGATGAACTGGAAGAGAAGGCCATCCGAGCGGTTCTGGAGGACGTTGGGGGGAACCGGCGGAAGGCTGCGGAGCGGTTGGGAATTGGAGAGAGAACGCTCTACCGGAAGATAAAGAAATACGGGTTGGACGAGTAAGATCCCGTCCGCAACCCAAGGCGGACAGTCTCCTAACCTCGGGAAGCCATCACCCGCCGGCCCTCGACCTGACTTTCGCTCTCTCAGCCTCCAACAGAGGGAGCACCTGGTCTCTCCAAACCTCATTCCTCAGTTGCTGATATTCGGCAACAAGGTCCGCTTCCCATTCGATGCCACCCTCAAAAGCGTAAATTGCCATCCGGGTCTCCTGCTGCCCTAACCTCTGCGTCCCCCAAGAGGGGGTGATGGGGGCGATGCCCTGGGGCCTGAGCCGAAGCCCTCGGTTTACCAGGAGGAGGTCCTCCGGTTCGTAGGTGACGTCGGGCTCATAGCTGAAGAGGCTCACGAGGAAGAGGCTGGATTGGGATGCCAAGGCCGTTGGGGCCGCTCGCGGTCCGTGGATCCCGGCCAGGCCCCGGAGCCGTTCATAGGTATCCGGGGCCGTCAATCGGATGATCCCCTCGTCCAGGGGAGTGACTTTGATGAGGAGATCTCCACTCTGGAGTCGAAGAGAGATTTGGTCCTGGAGAAGGGTCCCGTAGCCTGGTGGCACGAGAAGTGTCTGCGCTTCCTGGGGTCCTTCTCCAGGATTGGGCGCGGACACCCCTGGCAGAGTCCCTGAGCTGCATCCGGGGAGAAGGGAGGCCGACAGGAGAAGGGTGAAGGCCGTGGCTCTCATATTGCCTCCATAAGATTGATTGCCGCCTTAGCCTTCCTGAAGGGGAAGGAGATCATCCAGAGCGGCCAGGAGCGAATCGCGTCCCTCCCCTGTCTTGGATGAAAAGGCCAAAAGTTGTTCCGGGTCAAGGCCGAGCTCTTTTGCCGCGGTATCCACCGTCATCTCTCTCTTGCCTTTGGGGACCCGGTCCATCTTGGTGAGAATCACCAGGGTGGGCACTCCCAGCTCCCCCAGGGTCTCCATCATCTCCTGATCCAGCTTGAAGGGGGGATGTCGGCCATCGACCAGGTGTACGACTCCACAGAGACTTTCCTGCCGGGAGAGATACCAGTCCACAAGGCGCCTCCAACTGTCCCGGACCGGGACCGGAGCCTTGGCATATCCGAAGCCCGGGAAGTCCACCAGAAAAAACCGGTCGTTCACCTTGTAGAAGTTCAGCATCTGGGTCTTCCCCGGCTTCGAAGACACGTGGGCCACTTTCTTGCGGGTTCGTCCCAGCAGGACGTTGATGAGGGATGACTTCCCGACGTTGGATCGCCCCGAGAAGGCAACCTGGGGGAGGTCCCCGGGAAGTGGATTTTGTGGGGAGGCAACGGATCCAGCGAACTCCACGGACCGGATTATCACTGGGAGAGCTGGATTCCCGGCTCCTGGGCGTTATCTAGGAGCTCTTTCGTGGCGGAATCTGGCCGGCCGGTGGGGAGGGAAAGGAGGGCCTCCGCCAGGACCTCGTCCATGTTGCGGACCAGCGAGAACTCGACTCCGTTCCGGACCTCCTCGGGCATCCGCTCCAAGTCACCGGCGTTGGAGGAGGGGAGAAGAATCCGCTTGATGTTGCCTTGAAAAGCGGCAACGGCCTTCTCCTTCAGGCCCCCCACGCCCAGGACTCGACCTCGGAGGGTTATCTCTCCGGTCATTGCCACATCCGATCGGGTTGGGATCTCCGTGAGGGCCGAAATCAACGCTACGGCGATGGTGATCCCCGCTGAAGGTCCATCCTTGGGCGTGGCTCCCTCCGGGATGTGGATGTGGATGTCCACTTCCTCATGGAACTTGGGGCTAAGCCCCAAGAGGCGTGCTCTGGACCGGGCGTAGGTCACGGCTGCGAACGCAGACTCCTTCATGACCTCACCCAAGGTGCCTGTGAGCTGGATTTTCCCGGAGCCGGGAATCACGGCCACTTCGACGTCGAGGATCTCTCCTCCCGCGGCTGTCCAGGCCAGGCCGTTGGCGATGCCGGCCCTACCCATCCCAACCTCACGGGGCTCGGGGGTGTAGGGCGGCGGGCCCAACATTTCCTTCAGGTCCTCCGCTTCCACGGCGGGGGAACCCTCCGGGGGACGAACACCCTCCGCTATCCCTCGGGCCAACTTCCTGGCCACTCCGCTGATCCGACGTTCGAGCTCCCGGACCCCCGCCTCCCGGGTGTACTCGCGGATGATGAGATCGAGAGCCCCGTCGGAGAGGGCTGCCGCGCCTGCCATCAAGCCATGCCGGAGGGATTGTTTTGGCCAGATGAATTGCTGGGCGATTACCTTTTTCTCGGTGGTGAGGTAGCCGGGTATTCGGATGACCTCCATCCGATCCCTCAGCGGTCCCGGGATCCCTGCCAGGGTATTGGCGGTGGCGATAAAAAGGACGTCGGAAAGATCGAACTCCAACTCCAGGTAATGGTCGGTGAAGGTCCGGTTCTGTTCCGGGTCCAGGACCTCCAGGAGGGCGGCGCCGGGGTCTCCGTGAAAGTCCCGGGCCAGCTTGTCCACCTCGTCCAGGAGGAAGATGGGGTTTCGGGTCCCGGATTTCCGCATCCCCTGGATCACTCGGCCGGGCAGGGCTCCAACGTAGGTTCGCCTGTGCCCCCGGATCTCCGCTTCGTCACGAATCCCCCCCAACGAAGATCGTACGAACTTCCGCCCCAGAGCCTGGGCGACGCTCCGACCCAAAGAGGTCTTTCCCACGCCGGGTGGGCCTACCAGGCAGAGAATGGGCCCCTGAAGGTCACCTACCAGGGAAAGGACTGCGATGTGGTCCAGGATGCGCTCTTTGACCTCGTCCAAGCCATAATGGGCCTCGTCCAGGATCTTGGTGGCATGGGCCACATCCAAATTGTCTTCGCTCTTCTTCATCCACGGGAGGCCCAGGATCCAATCCAAGTAGGTCCGGATTACTGCGGCTTCAGGAGCCACGGGATTCAGGTGCCTCAGGCGATCCAGCTCACGCTCCGCCCGCTCTTTCGCTTCGGACGGAAGGGGGGTTTGTAGGAGCGTCGTCTCCAACTCCGCCCATTCGCCTTCCGTGGACCCCAGCTCCTTCGTGATGGCCTTCATCTGCTCCTGGAGGTACAGCTGCCGGCGCCCCGAATCCATCTGCCGCTGAATCTGCTCGTCCAACTTTTCTTCGATACGATTGATCTCCATCTCCCGGACGAGAATCTGCCGCAGGATTTCCAGGTGGTCCCCGAGGTCCAAGGCTTCCAGGAGTTCCTGCTTCTCCATGGACGAGACCAGGAGGTGCCCCGAGATGAGATGGGCCAAACGCACCCGGTCCAAAACGGCGGACACGGTCCCCGACAACTCCCGGGGAAGCCGTTCATTGCATTCGATGTAGTCGTCGAAGAGGCGCCGAACCCCCCGGGCCAGAGCTTCCAACTCTGGGCCGATGGTGGTTGGATCCTCCCTCTCGGCGCCGGATGTCAGATCGATGTTGGCCCGGAACCCCTTATCCCAGTGAAGGAACTCTCTGATCTTGGCCCGACCCAAGCCCTCCATTACCACTCTGGCTGTGCCGTCCGGCAGCTGGGTGGTCTGGATGACACGAATGACGGTACCCAACCGATGGAGATCCTCCTCGCCAGGATCCTTTTGGTCGGCGTTCTTTTGAGCCACCAGAAGGAGGAGTCCGTCCCCCTCCTCCGCCTCCTGGAGGGCGGCCACCGAGGGTGCCCTTCCGATCAACAAGGGGAGGACCATGTAGGGAAAGAAAACCAGATCACGGAGGGCGACCACCGGGAGTAGTCCAGGGATTTCTACCTGTCCGTCGATCCGGTGGAGGGTTGCCATTCAAATGCTCGGTTGAGGACTGGAGTAACCAGGGAAAAACGGTGCGAGGATTCTATCGGAGAGGACCCCCACGGCGTTTATGGTAGGACGGAACGAATGGCGCGGAAAGGCCGAACCGTCACGTCTTGCCTCTTACCCGGAAGGGCTCCTAGGCTTCTTTCTTTTCGACCTCGGGATGCAGGACCAGGAGGGGACGCACTTTCATCTCCACACTCTCCGTAGTAATCACCACCTCCCGAACATCGGTTCTGGATGGGATTTCGAAGAGAATGCTCCGCATGAGCTCCTCGATGACGGCCCTGAGGCCTCGGGCGCCTGATCCCCTTTTCAGGGTCTTCGATGCTATGGCTTCCACCGCGGCCGGCTCGAAGGTCAACCCGATATTCTCCAGCTCGAGCATTTTTGAGTATTGCTTGATTAGGGCGTTCTTTGGTTCCTGGAGGATCCTCACCAGGGCTTCCTCGTCCAGTTCGTCCAGGGCTACCGTTACCGGGAGACGCCCCACCAGCTCCGGGATAAGGCCGTAGCGCTGGAGGTCCTCCGGCTCAACGAGACGGAGAATGTCCTCTCTGGCAGCTTCCACGTCCCTTCCGGTGAACCCGATCTGCCGCTTCCCGACCCGGGATTCGACGATCTTTTCCAACCCGTCGAAAGCCCCCCCACAGATGAAGAGGATGTTTCGGGTGTCGACCTGGATGTATTCCTGCTGGGGGTGCTTCCGTCCTCCCTGAGGGGGCACCGAGGCGACGGTACCTTCGAGGATTTTCAGAAGGGCTTGTTGGACCCCTTCCCCTGAAACATCCCGGGTAATGGATGGGTTCTCGGACTTCCGGGCGATTTTGTCCAGCTCATCGATGTAGACGATGCCTCGCTCGGCCTCACTTACGTTGAAATCCGCGGACTGAAGGAGACGAACCAGGATATTCTCTACGTCCTCCCCCACGTATCCGGCTTCGGTCAGGGTGGTCGCGTCTGCGATGGTGAAGGGGACTTGGAGCATCCGAGCCAGGGTCTGGGCCAGGAGTGTCTTCCCCACTCCTGTGGGGCCCATTAGGAGGATGTTGGCCTTTTCAATCTCCACCTCGTCCAACACACCCTGGTGGTTCACCCGCTGGTAGTGGTTGTAGACCGATACGGCAAGGGCTCGCTTGGCCTCGTCCTGTCCAATGACGTATTGGTCCAGGATCTCCTTTATCTCCATGGGGGTTGGGCTGGGAACTTGAGCCTCAACAGCCGCTCGCTCTTCCTCCTCAGCGAGTATCTCATTACAGAGGGAGACACATTCGTTGCAGATGTAAACGGATGGTCCAGAAATGAACTTCTTGACGCTGTCTTTGGATTTTCCGCAGAAACTGCACCGGAGCTGTTTGTCGCCCGTCACGCTCATGGCCTCCCTCCGAATGGGGGGATCATCCCCCGATCAATTAACTGGCGCTGTTATTCGGATTCCGGATCCGGATGGTCCGAATCCACCGGCTTCTTCAGTTCTCGACCCGAGTCTCCCGCCTCCAGGACCCGATCGATGATCCCGTATTCTACTGCTTCCACCGGGCTCATGAACCGGTCCCGATCCACGTCTTCGGCGACCCTATCCGTGCTCTGCCCCGTATGGAAAGAGAGGATCTCGTTCAATCGCTCCCTGATGTGGAGGATCTCCTTGGCGGCGATCGCGATGTCCGACGCGGTTCCGTGAGCGCCGGAGGAAGGCTGGTGAATCATGATTCGGGAGTTGGGAAGGGCTGCCCGTTTTCCCTTTTCCCCGGCCGCCACCAGGACAGCGGCCATGGAAGCGGCCATCCCCACGCAGAAGGTCGAAACCGGCGCCCTCAGATGGCTCATGGTGTCGTAGATGGCCAAACCCGAATAGACACCTCCCCCAGGGGAGTTGATATAGAGATAGATGTCCCGGTCCGGGTCTTCGGCGTCGAGAAAGAGGAGCTGGGCAATGATGATGTTGGCGACGTTGTCGTCCACAGCGCTCCCCAAGAAGACGATACGGTCCATGAGAAGGCGGCTGAAGATATCGTAACTGCGCTCACCACGGCTGGTGCGCTCGATGACGTACGGCGGATAAATGGACATCTCTTCCTCGGATTCTCCTTCTATTCCTGATTGATTGTGGACTCGCCCTTCAGGAAGTCGAACACCTTTCGTTCGGTGATCTCCCGCTCCAGGGCGCCCAAGCTCCCGGCCTTCTGCAGCTGGGCGTACACCTGGGCCGGTTTAATATCACTCTTATCGGCGATCTGCTGGACCCGGCCATCCACCTCGTCCTCAGTGGCCCCCAGGCTCTGAAGTTCAGCCACCCTGTCCACCACGAGGATCCTCCTCACGGCCTTCTCCGCCTCGGGGCGCAGCCTTTCCTGAGTTTCTGCAAGGATCTCAGGATTCAACTTGGACGTATCACCCAGGACTGAGTCCATATAACGTTCTGCCATGGAACGTGGGACCCGGAAGGGGTTGGCCTCCAGAAGGTTGTCCAGCAGCTGGGACCGGACTACCGACTCAGCCTGATCCTCTGCTTCCCTCTCCAAATCCTCAAGGACCCGAGTCTTCAATGCCGACACGTCCTCGAAGTCACCCAGGGACCGAGCGAACTCGTCGGAGAGCTCAGGGTTCTCCTTGACCTTCCTGCCTTGCAGGGAGATACGAAGGTGCTGCTTTTCTCCCCGGCGTTCCTCATCCGAGAAGTCCTCTGGGAAGGTGACGGTGAACTCACCCGTCTCACCTACCGACAAAGTACGGACGGCGTCCTCAACCTCGGGGATCGCCTCTCCGTCTCCCAGCACGACCTCGTAGGGCCGGCTCTCGCCTGCGGGCTCGCCGTCCTCCAGTCGCTGTATATCCAGGGTCACCAGATTGCGGTCCTCGGCAGCCCCGTCTTCCAGGGGAGTCCAAACGCCGGCCTGGTCCTGAAGGCGCTCCAACACCCGGTTAATGTCCTCGTCCACCACTTCGATCTTCGGACGGGCGATCGTGAAGCCACTCAACCGTTCCAGCTCGATGACAGGCTGGACGTCGAATGAGATGGAGAACGTCAGCTCTTCCCTGGGCTTGTATTGAACGTCCTCTACCTGCCCCTCCGAGATCGGCTCCAGTTCTTGGGAAAGAAGCGCGACCCGGTAAGCCTCTCCGATGACCTTGTCGAGAACCTCCCGGTCCAGGGCCTGACCGAACTGCTGTTCCACAATGTGGTCGGGGATCTTACCCTTTCGGAAGCCGGGAAGCTTCAGCCCGCCTCCCAGCTTCTGAATGATCTTGCCCCGCTCGGTCTGAACCGAACCCGCCGGGACCGTCACCGTGAGGCGGCGCCTCCAGGCGTCCTGCTCGTCGAGGTCGATTCGGAGGTTAGAAGGATCTATGGCCATTCCCAGCTCGTCTCTAAGATTATGAGGGTGTTAACGACCTGCATGCGAAAGGGGGGACTCGAACCCCCACGGCCTAAGCCACGAGATCCTAAATCTCGCGCGTCTACCAGTTCCGCCACTTCCGCTCTAGATGCCGCGAAAGGTCGCATAAATCAAAGATAACACGGGTGCTAAGGGCATCAATACGGGGGAATCCGAGGGTCGAACGGAGCCGATAGCCAATGGCCCTCGGGGGGTACTTGGCTTTGGGTGGACAGAACTCGCCCGCCCCGGAAGTGTTTCCGGGGCGGGCGGTGAATCTCCCGGCAGATCCGGGGTGTCCCCTAGCGGGCCGCTCTGACGTTCACGATACGGCTGGTTCCGTCGTTAAATCCAAGCCTGAGAGAAGCCACCTCCCCCGACCCGATCCCCCTAAGAATCCTGCGGACGTCGTCAGGAGTATTCACGCCCTCTTCGTTGATCTCCAGGATCGTCTCTCCAACAAAGACGCCTCGTCGAGAGGCCGGCCCCAAAGGAGTTACCTGGGTGATGACCACACCGCCGGATTCCAAATATTCAAAGCGATCAGCCAGCTCACGGGTCAGCTCTTGCACCCCGATTCCCAGCTTCTCCTCGGCGGCGGGGGCCTGGGGCTCGGGTGCGGGCCTCTCCGTCGTGTTCAGAGGCGCCTCCCCCAGGCGGATCTGAATGCTCAGGGGCGACCCCTCCCGGTAAACCTGCAGCGTGACCTGAGCACCGGGTCGCATCTGGGCGATGACGCCCTGGAGGCCGTTGGGGCTCCGGACCACCTCTCCACCCACCGAGTAGAGGACGTCTCCCTGTCGAAGGCCAGCACCCTCAGCCGGGCCACCCTCGGTGGCTCTCTGAACCAGAACCCCCGCCACCTCAGGTAGGTTGTAGTACTCCTGATCCTCTGGTTCTATCTCTCCGATCTCAACTCCGAGCCACGCCCTCCGAACCCGTCCGTATTCGATGAGGTCCTCCATGACCCGGCCGGCAAGATCGATGGGGATGGCGAATCCGTATCCCACGTAGGTGCCGCTGGGTGAGAAAAGCGCCGAGTTGATCCCCACGACCTGACCCAAGATGTTCACCATCGGCCCACCGGAATTCCCCCGGTTGATGACGGCATCGGTTTGGATGTAATCCTCGATGGCGAAATTTGGATCCGCTCCGAAGTTCGGGTCCAGGCGAAGCTCAGATTGGATGAGCCGCAGGGGTCGCCCTTTGGCACTGATGATCCCCGCGGTCACCGTATAATCCAGCTCGTCGGGGTTGCCTCCTCCGAAACCCGGATTCCCGATGGCGAGAACCCACTCTCCGACCCTCAGGTCACTGGAGCTTCCCAGGCTCAAGAAGGGAAGGCCGTCCGCTTCGATCTTCACCACTGCTACGTCGGTGGTGGGATCGGTTCCCACCAGGGAGGCGATGAAGTAGCGGCCGTCGATGAGGTAGACACGGATCTCGTCTGCATCCCCCACGACGTGGTCGTTGGTGAGGATATAACCGTCCTGGGAGACGATGAACCCCGATCCGCCACCCTGGACGGGCCGCTCCTGAGATTCCCCTGACTCAGGGATGTCAAAGAAGGGACGTAACTCCTCAGGAATGGGCATGTTCCGGGCGGAGACCGTCCGAGTGGAGATCACCTCGATCCGGACCACCGCAGGGGTTACAGCCTCAGCGGCATTGGCAAAGGCGTTACTCAGGTCCAGCGCCGGACGGACAGCTTCTTCGCTGATCTGTGGCACCTGGGTAACGGAGGGCATGGCGTAGGTTGGGGCGGTCCAACCC
>Ga0255054_10002166_pt1 | contig 11334 bp, 5 predicted proteins | sample JV7_2_23_MG_FD_188634 | JGI IMG/M metagenome (GOLD analysis project Ga0255054, IMG submission 188634) | Seawater microbial communities from Jervis Inlet, British Columbia, Canada - JV7_2_23 | ecosystem: Environmental > Aquatic > Marine > Inlet | place: Canada: British Columbia | collected... | reverse complement strand
CCGGATGCCATCGATTTAGAATGCCGTGCTGGTACAATATTGGGTTGGCCACAATAGTGATAATCAGCCCTACCAGGCCGCCGATAACGGCCCAGAATGGCAAGACCATTCCAATGAAAACAAGGCCCAGATCAAACTGAATCCCGGTTGCCACAGCCGGCAGTATTTCTTCGGTATGGCCCGTCAGCTCCACCCACGGAATGGGTATCAGTCGAATCGGTTCCATCAGGAACAGGCCGGAAACAGTGGGCAATAAAACATATATCCCACCAAAGAGAAGACCGATAACGCCTCCGATGGAAAAAATGCGCCATTTCCAGCTTTTGGCTTTATCTTCGGTGGATTCGGCCAGTGCCATGGTTCCCAGGGCCGCCACCGGTGCCATCGGAAAAGGGAGTTTCTCGACGTCGGAAGTAATACGAAAAAATACATATCCCAGGCCAAACTGATCAATCCGCTGAATAATCTGCGTTCCAACCAGCAGCAGAATGGGTATTAGCCAATCCCGGTGAAAAAAAGTTCGCTCCACCAAAGAGGCTGAATCCGGTGGCGGTGCAACCCAGGTGGGGATGAACTCGGTTAGCCCCAGCATCTGGGCGGCATCAGACTGAACCAGGTACTGGTTCCACAAAAGCCCCTGAAAAGGCGTTGCCAGGGCGGCTCCAGCCATATAATACAGCAGGAAAATTTCCTGCTGCTTTAATTCACTGTAAGAACGCTTGGCCAACTCAGCAAAAAGAATTATGGTCACCCAGCGTGCAGCCGGTCCGATCCCGGAGCCGATAACCAGCTGCAGATACATACTACCGGGCATCATGAGAAAACCGATAAAAATCGCCCCCACAAATGTCTTCCAGTCAAATCCTTCCTCGAAATGATCCGGGGTCTTGAGAAGATCTCTATATTCCTGGAGTTCTTTGTCTTCGTACATAGTTTGTGTTCCGGGTTACGGGTTGCGAGTTGCGGGTTGCGTGGTGCGCGTTGCGCGTTACGCGTAACCCGCAACGCTAGTTAGGCAGCACCAAATAACTCGAATAGCTAAACAGGCCGTAAATAGCCCAGGAACCGGCCATAAGAAAATCTCCAATAATCAAGCCAACAAAGAAATTACGCAGCTTTTTAAATAACACCACCCCGCCATAGCGCATGCACAGCGCATTGAAAAGCCAGCCGATGAAAAAACTGAACCAAAGAATTCTCATGGCGGAGCTGTAAGCGGTCAGATAGCCGATGGGATGGATCGGCCACCAGTAAAACCGGTGGTAACAGACTACCAGCACCAGCATCACAAATGCACCGGCCAGAGTAAATATCATAACCCACTGACTGGGTTCCGCCGGGGATTCCACCAGGCTGTAAATATCGTCGTAAACGGCCACAGTTGTCCGGGTCGCCCAATCCAGGCCGAGCTCACGCACACCGAATTTGTAGCTAAGCGCCAGCATGGCCAGAAAGGACACAACGATTCCCACAATCAGTGTCAACATGATCACCGCGAATATCCGGCGATTATTCGTTGCTTTGTCGGTAACTTTGCGGGTATGCAGCAGGGAAGGCATCAGCGATTCCCTTAGATCAACAAAGAGCAATTTTTGAACAATACCGGCGACAACAAGGCCCGCACCGGAAAAAAACTTGGTGCCAAAAAAGGCCATAACGCCGTCAAGAGGAGCTGCGGTTAACGTAAAATAAGCAATACCACCCTGACAGATCACCCGGGTGGCCACCAGGGTAAACAGAAAAAAAAAGCCAACCACCAGAAAAGAAAATAAAAATGGCAGACCGAAATAATGACACCAGAGGACAATTGCCAGCCCCCCGCCGACAGCGCCCCAGAAAGCCAGTCGGGTGGACAGCCATTCCTGCTCTACATTTGTATCTTTCTTAATACCGAAGCCTTTTTGCAGTATATCCAGAAAATGAAACCGGGCCAGCCAGGCCAAAAATACAAAAAACACCAGGTAGGCGCCGACCATCTGCATCTCTTCGGGCCGGGATATGGTGGGGCCAAAGGTTACGCCCAGGGCGGCGGCCGGTATATTCAAGCCCAAAAAGGACAACAGTCCGATGAGCAATGCGCCGACAATATAGAACAACCAGAAAGAAAATGATATCTGCTTGGTAGTTAAAAAAGCAAAGCCTATGAAAGCCGGATAAATATAGATTTTTAGTTTGTAAAAGCCGGCAAAAAGACCGTGTTTCGGAAAATATTTACCGGCCAGAATCAAGGTGGGAATCGACGGAATGGATGGATTGTAAAAATTAAGCCCGTTTATCAAATGCAGGCATACCGGGATAAGAAGTCCTGCCAACAAAAAACGATTGGCAAAGAAACGGCCCAATTCGTTATTATCAATCGCTTCCTGCATTAACAATGGGACCCGCAATAGCGGAAAATTCATGCGTTCGTTGTACAGTCCCTGTTTGCTTAAAAGGCTGACCACGCAGGCAATCACGATATAACAAAGCAATACAAAGCCCGCCCAGCCGAGCAGGGGCACCAGCCACGAGTCCCATGGGATATTGCCTAAAACCTCCAGCCAATCCATCTGCCGGCCCCCGGCCAATCCGTTATAAAATTCGACAATGGCTTCCTGACTTTGGGGATACCAACTTTGCGGCAAGAGGGGATACAAAACTTCCTGCCAGCGATTTTCAACCGTAGCGAAGTGATAGGGGGCTGTTATATTAATAAAAAAAGTTCGTGCCAGACCGGTCCAGGCGATCCCGGACAACAGCACCATCAGGGACCAGGACACCAGTAGCTCCTTGCCGGTCAGCAAATTGCGGCCTTTGAATATCGACCGAATAATAGCGGTAAATATCGTTAGCCACATAAAAAAATAAAAGGGTGCCAGGGGGAAATGCCCCCCGCCCAGAGGCGTTCCCTGCCGGTAGGCATTGTTAAAGGGCGTGATGAGACATATCGCCAGGGCCAGACCGGAACCCAGCAAAACGGCTCGCATACGGATCCGGCTGCCGGGGGCCGGGTTATCGACTTTTGGTTTCGATTCTTCGTCCATGGATGCTGGTTGGTCTTCAGTATTCATATATTTCGAGTTACGGGTTGCGAGTTACGGGTTGAAAACCAGACCAATCCGAAATCCGCTATACTTTCATTCCCAATTCCGCTTTCAAAAGCCTCTGTCTTCTGTCCTCTGTCTTCTGTCCTCTGTTTTCTGTCCTCTGACTTCTGTCCTCTGTTTTCTGTCCTCTGTAATCTGTCCTCTGTAATCTGTCCTCTGTTTTCTGTCCTCTGACTTCTGTCCTCTGTCTTCTGTCCTCTGTATTCTGTCCTCTGTAACCTGTCCTCAGTCCTCTGTCTTCTGACTTCTGTCATCTGAAGTCCTGGTCACTAATTCTTTTTCCGCTTTGTTAATCAATTCCTCATAACTCAATTTTGTCGGGTCATCAAAGGAGCGCCATACGAGCAATTGCTTACGAATCTCATGCAGAAATGTCTTGTTGATCCGACGCCAGGCATTGGCTTCGCCGGATTCACGATTCAAGCTAATCAATATTTCTAGAAAACCGGGCTCAGTAACAGAGCGCTTAAATTGGATCTCGACCTGCTGCATGATTCCGAAATCAAATGGGGCCAGCCAGACACGGGACCTGATCTGAAGACACTGGTCTTCTTCACACTCGCCTTCCGGACAATCGTATGCGGTTTGGGTCAACCCGGGTGGGCTCTCGCAGGCAAAACCGAATTCGATATCGGCGGTGGAAAACATGCCATGCGTTATATCCCTGTGCCCATCAAAGTATTCAAATAAAAAGCCGCCTATGCTGCGATGCTCCTTATAGGTCATCAGGAAGGGCAGTGTCATTTCAAGTTCATTGCCTCTAGCCGGCGGAAGGGTCCAGGATCGATTCACATCCGGCATCGCGATTTCACCGGCCACTTTTGACGGGTAAATCACTGAAATCAGCACAACCGCAATTACCAGGATCATGGCCGCAACACCTGACATGGATGAATAATTCACGGTTATCCCTGACCACAGGGTTGTTTCGGCAAAGAGTTTGGCGGTAGTCTGGGCCAGCAGATAGCCGAATACCACGCTTAATACGGCAAAGGCCATGGCCTCGGCAATGAAAAGAAAAGATACATGGGAGGGCGCCAGTCCTACCGAAGTATAAATCCCGATCTCACGCTTGCGTTCATAAACACTGCCGATCATGGTATTCAAGACAATGAAAATCGAAATAATCAGCGGAATAATAATATTGGGGACGCCGCTGTAGCTCATGCTGTCACTTGCATGGTACAGGAAGGTCCCGTCGGGCTCTCCACTGAAAAGGGACAACCCAAAGCGGTCGATCAGATCCCGGGCGGTGGCTTGAATGGCGTCCGGATTGCGGGGATGGATGGCCAGACCCTTTAAATGTCCCCCGGCCGCCAACAAAAAGCGGTATGGTACGATGACGGTCAAATCCCCGGCAATGTGTCGATAGCGGCTTTGAAATTCCCGCACATCATCACCGGATTCCAGTGCTTCCTCTTCTACTTCGGTCAGCTCGGAGGACATTTCCCGTGGAAAGATTACCGGGGTCAATGGTTCCCCGTCTAAATCGTTGCGTTCCTGTAACTTTTTGCCGGAAAAAATACCGATGACCTTAAACGGCATTCCCCAAAGTAATACGGTTCTGTTTGGCTGCCGGGTAAGATCAATGTTTAGCTGCTCTGCCATGCGCCGGGGTAAAAGCACCGCTTGCCGGTCGTCGGCTCTCAGCCAGCGCCCGGTTAAAAGAATATCATCGAGTCCCGATACCTTTGATTCATCGGCTGAAAGCCCCACCATCCCCTGGGCTTCAAAAACCCGGTCCTTGAAATGAACCGGAATTCTAGTAGCGCGCGTTCGGTCTTCATCTTCCAGCCACACCCGGGGTGCGGCAATCGCCTGCCCACCAAAGGAATTCTCTATTCTGCCGAAGGCTTCCGGCGGCAAACTTCTCCAGTTTACGTTTTTTAACAGAAAACCCTGGTAGGGCGCTTTGCTATCATACAAAACCCGCGCGTGCCGCCGCATGGATTTGGCCGAAGTAAAGCTCATGATGGTAAACGTCAATATGATCAGCGTGGCGCAGGTTAAGGCCGTACGCAGGCGGCGACGTCTCAGATTGCTGACGCCCAGCAAAAAAGCAGCCACAAACGCTTTCCACCGGCCAATTTCACCGGATTGTACCAACTGGGCATGGGTTTGGAGCCTGGCCATTTCTTCTTCAAAGCGCAAGAAGATGATCAGCGTTACGATTAAAGAAAGTCCCATTATAAAAAAGGCCAGGATGACAACCATAGGACTATAGGCCAGCTGAAAAGCGGGATGGACATTATAAATGATAACGATCAGCAACACCAGAATACCGATGAAGGCAATGATACGTTTGTATATATTGGAGTAGGAAAACAGTAAGCGCTCCAGACAGAAAGCAAAGGGCACAAACAGGGCGATGTAAAACAACACACCGTAAAGAACATCTTTCTGGGTTGTCTCCACATCGTCGTAAACCCGGCTGGCCAGCGCCCACGAACGCGCAGCGGCTTCGAAAAACTGGTCGTATTGCTGATTTGCCAAAGCGGTTTTCGCCAGGTTCAACTGCTTCAGTCCGGCCTGCTGAAGATTGCGAATGCGTTCGTTAAAAATTCCCCGTTTCTCCAGATTGGTTATGCGAGGCGTCAGCAGGGTCCACATGTCCCGGGCAACTTTATACCCGGTCCGGTGTAAAACCGGCCAGTCATCCACCAGATAACCTTTACCCTGAGGATTGTCCTTGCTGGCATTTAACAAAATCATCTTTTTGCGCAGAACGCTGTCGGACAGGGTCAATTTCAGCGGGGTGCCGTCTTCTAAAAATATGGTCGTGATGTTGGAAGCGTCGCGGTAATAGGAAATCCAGGTGTCAAGGCGGCTGTAAAAATAACGCAGGGGATCGGACTCGCGCCGGCCATCGATGACATTGCCCTTGTGAAGATAGCGAAATGTACGCGGCTCAAGGAGATTGAACAGCGTGATCCCCCTGCTGGCGAACATAATGAGATCGGTCTCCATATGGCGACGAAACATTTTCACACGATAGGAATTTTTACCGGTTTGTTTTTTGTCGATGGTCCATTTGACGGCACCGGTGGATTCGTCAAATTTATAACCTTCGAAAATCACCTTGTGATAACTGTGTTTTTTATCCGCCAGTCCCCGAAGATGAAATTTGCCCATGTGGTCCACAATCGCATAATGTCGGGCCGGTCCCTGATAACAAAGCAGCACGGACCCCGGCGCCGGCTTATCGGCAAACAACTCGCCGTGACGCAGAAACTTGGCATTCCCGTTGATTTCGCCGATCCCATTGCGGGGGAAAATATCCTCATGGATCTTGGGCACCCGGGCCAAATGCTTAATCAACCCCGCCACCACTGCACTTTGCCTGAGGGCAAAGTCAAAATTGACATCTTCAGGATTGTCGCCGGGCGTACCCCAGGCAGCCCGGGCATCGTGGGTGGTAACAAATGTTAATCCATGGATTCCTGCCAGGGCGGTGACCTCGCCACCTAAAGGGGGTCGGTCCAGAAAATAACTCTGCCAGGAACGACGCCGGCTCGGTCGCAAGGTGTCTTTGTACATGCCCTGAATGCCGAGTGAATTTTCAACTTCCACGGCACCCTCGCGCAAAACCTCATCCAGCAGTGAATAGATAGCCGTACGTTTAATCCTGGGTCGAAACGGATACTGCCAGCCATAATTAAAGGCGCCGAACCCGTCGCCGTGACTGGAAAGGTGAAGAGATACCGCTGCAGCCAAATCGAAAATCTTGGCCTGACCGCGAAACGTTCTGGCACTGTCGAGCAGGTCCAGCTGATTTTTGGCATCGGCAAGAATGGCGCTTTGCTCATCAATCGCCTGGGGAACTAAGCGGACAAGCATCCGCCGCTCATCAGGTAACAAATCCGTATAGGCAGGCTTCCAGACCAGGCGCCGCAGCAACTGCCTCTCGGCGGCCAATTCGTCGATGACATCCTGATTCTCTGCGGCATTCTCCCGCATCCGCAGCCGCATCAAACGGCGGGAGACACCATCGGATACCGTTTTTATCCGTTCTTCAAGGGCCTCCCCGACCAGGGTCTGACGTTCTTCAGCGGCCGGATCTTCAGGGTCTGCAGTCTCAAAGGTTGCATTTTTCAATGCTTTAATTGTATTGCCGGATTTTTTAATCAGCTTCTTCAGGTCACGCTTCATTTGACGCTGGATTTTTGACCGTGTCGTAAGGCTCCACATCAACTCGCGCATGCCGGCCAGTGTCTGGGCATGACCGCTGGTGGCAACCAGGATGATCGTTCGTTGGGGAGGATTGTCCTTCAGATACCGGGCCAAGTATAAAAGTGTGGCCACGCTGCAGGCTTCATCCGCCCCGGGTGACAGCCCGGCAACCCAGACGGTGCTGTCGTAAAATGCTTCCACCATCACCGCTTGCTCCTGGAGCTTGGGATCGGTTCCGGGGACAATACCGTAAACATTTGAGGTGATAACGTTTTTCCAGTTTATTTTCGATGCCAGGTGGACGTTTTCAGCCACACGACCGGCAGGTTTGATTTCAAAGCCGGGGAACAGATCCTGAAGCCGGTCATACGATATCCAGAATCGCGGAAATTGAATGGGAGAAAGCTCATACTTTTCCTCGAAATGAACTCGAGATGATTTTCCTCGATCCACATAAATCAAGGCCTTGGCACCCAAATCGGCAACCGTGAGCCAATTCTTGCCGGATTCAAGCTCCATCAGGATGATGGCCCCCTCAATGGCTTTGCCGTTTAAATTCTGAAAATCACCGTTGCCGGCGTAAACCAGGGGAGCTTGAATTCCGAGCGGCGGAATGGTTTGAGGCGTAACGGCATTCCCCCGGAGCGATCGAATGGGAATCGATAAATTGCGGTCAGGTATGCTAAACGTGCTCTTTTCGTCCTGGATGACAGGAACCGCAAACTTTTGGGTCCCAACGGTTTCAAAACCGAGTCGTTCCAACCTTTCTTTAATATAGGCTGCGGCGGCCTGGTTGCCTTCAGTCCCCGTGCTGCGGTCGGCCAAAGAAGACAGCCTATATACCGTTTCCCGGAATGCCGCCTGTCTCTGTTCTGAAACCGCAGCATGGGTGTTGAGTCCTGAAAAAATAGAAATTAGAAAAATGAGTACGAAGCTGAGGAGTAACGCGTTACGGGTTGCGGGTTGCGGGTTGCGGGGTACGGGGTGCGGGTTGCGCGTTGCGGGGTGCGCGTTGCGAGTTGCGGGTATCTGGTTTTTTAGCCCCGACCCCAGCATGCATTTAATTAATTCAGCATTCATAAATATTTTATATGACTGCAGTTTTTCTTTCATTTGCTCATCTGCATTTTAAATTAGCAGGCAATAGACAACCAACGCCAGGCAGCCAGTCACCCGTAACGCGCAACTCGTACCTATTCCCTCGATCCAATCTGGCCGATTGAAATGGATAGTTCTTCGCGATCCTCGATTTTGTCGACGCGACCGTCCCGGATCCAGATCACCCGGTCTGAAACATTGAGCATTTTAAAATCGTGGGTGGCCGAAATCACTGTTACGCCACGCTCCTGACTCAGCCGTTTTAACAGCGCAATAATCTCTTCTCCGGTGGTCAAATCAAGATTGCCGGTGGGCTCATCAGCCAGGACAATAGCCGGATCATTGGCCAGCGCTCTGGCAACAGCAACCCGCTGTTGCTGACCGCCGGATAGTTCAAACGGTTTGTGGCTGAAACGATCACCCAGACCAACCAGATCTATCAGTTCCATGCCTTTTTCAACAGCGGCGTCGTTATTCAGGCCGGCAAAAATCATCGGCAGGGTCACATTCTCCAAGGCCGTCATGACCTGGATAATGTTAAAGGTTTGAAAAATATAACCTATTTTTCGGCAGCGCAGCCAGGCCAATTCGTAAGCATCCAATTGGGCAATGTCGACCTCATCGATGAACACTTTGCCGGAGGTCGGTTTATCCAATCCGCCGATCATGTTAAAAAGCGTACTTTTGCCGGATCCGGATGGTCCCATGATGGAAATGTAATCACCCTTAGCTATCTCAAGATCTACACCTTTGAGAGCCTGGACATCGATCTTTCCGAGTTTAAATACTTTGGTAACATCCGTAACTCGAACGATACTGCCAGCTTCTGCCATGGCGTCTCCTTAGTCGCTTCGCTCAAGGCACTTTCAGTGCCAGCTCATAGTTGATAGTTCACATAGTTGATTGGTTGACTATGTTGATTGGGTTGATTGAGTTTATTTGATTAGACCCAATCCTTTCAACTTAATCAACCAGTCAACCAATTATTCAATCCGCAATCCGCATTCCACATTGCGAATTCAAAACTCTGTCATCTTTTTTTCTTTCCGCATTCCGAATTCCGACTTCCACCTTCCCTTTTACTGCTCCACCCGCATCGCTTCCACCGGTTGCATCCGGGCCGCGATGAGGGCCGGATAAAGTACCCCCAGCAAGCTCAGCAGACAACCGACGCCGGTGGCAATTAGGATAGAAACGGCCAGACTACCCAATGAAATCAAGGTCAGCGACATAAAACCAAAGCGCAGCCAACCGCTGAGCAATGAAAAAACAGCACCTATCAGGGCGCCCATGCCGGCTCCCACCAGTCCCTGCATCCCGGCTTCGAGCACAAAAAGGCGCAGGATGAATCGATCCAGGGCGCCCAGGCATTTCATGGTACCGATTTCCCGAAAACGTTCGGTCACAGCCATCAGCTGGGCATTTACAATCCCTACGACACAGACCAGAAGCGATAGAATTACAAGCCACCGTTGCTTGGGACTGCTGCCCACCGTGGTATCCCCCGGCTCGAGATCATATCCCGAACGAACCAGCAGCCGCCGCAACTCGGGATCTTGCTTGGCCAGCATGCCGTTGGCGATGTCGTTGCTGACACCCACAAAACTCAAAAAGGAAACGGCCAGCACCAGGCTCATGGTCGTAATGAGGGACCTGAAAAACCTGACTTTAATGCTCTTGATGGAGATTTCCACAGATTTTAAAAAAGGAAGTTTGACCTGTCGCTGCACTCGCCCGGTTTCCTTTTCCGATTCCGATAGAATTTTTCTTGCGGGCATAATCAGATCCTTGGGTTAATAAACCTGACAACCGGTGAAAAAAAAGGCTGCTTAACAGCTCTTAATAGTGCGAGTAATAGATAGGATTCAAGTTAATGTTTAAAATCGGGGACGACGACTTAGTACAGTCCATCTGTAGCGTGTTACTGAAAAATTGGCAATGGCTTTTTTCCGGATTATAAGAATTCCTACAATGAATTCAATATTTTCCAGTTTAAATTCGAAATTTTTAGCACATTCGATTTAAAATGTAAATGAGAATGGTTCCTAATTACTCCGCCCTGAAAAATAACGATAGCAGGTGTGGATAAAACATAGTTTTCTTTAAAATCTGATGAAAATATTTTGATGTTGATCCGGGCGGATTAATTAATCTATAGTTTTCGAATCAAATAGACACCGTCGCGCACACTCAGCATCACCTTTTCCACCCGGCTTTCCTGCATGACCTTTTCATTGAAAGCCGCAATGGCTCTGGCATTTTCATTGGTAATTTTCTTTTTGAATATTTTATAGCGCCAGAACACATTATCCACGAGAATGATGCCGCCGGAAGCTAAAATTCGCAGGGCTTCGTCAAAGTAAATGCCGTAAGAGGGTTTGTCCGCATCTATGAAGACAAAGTCTTCGCTGTTGTCCGGTATTGCTTTAAGGGACTGAAGGGCGGGGCCCAATTTCAGCTGAATTTTTTGGCCATAAGGACTTTTCTCAAAATACCGCCGCGCAATGTCGGCATACTCCCGGCTGTTTTCACAGGTCGTCAGAATTCCATCTTCGGGCAGAGCCTCGGCCATGACCAGGGCGGAGTACCCGGTAAAGGTGCCCACTTCGACGACCCGTTTGGTGTTTGAAATCTTTATCAGCATCTGGAGCAATTTGCCTTCGACTTTACCGATGCTCCAGCGGGAACGCCCGGTGATATTTTCCGTTTCCGTTAACAGCTCTTCCAGCAGAAGAGAAACATCGTCTGTGTGGGCATCCACATAGTTCTCAACTATTTCAGCCAGTTGTGCGTCCATGATTCGCTCCTGATTGTGTTAAGGCAGTTTAAACCGGTATCTAATTACTCCGCCCGAAAAAATAGCACATTTAGGGTTGCAAATTGTTCTTTGAAAACTGAAGTAAGTTGTTAGACCGAAGGTCCGGCGGATTAATTATTTTATGCTGCGCATTTTTTTATGCTTTTTTTAACTTTTTAATTT
>Ga0255054_10002165_pt1 | contig 11337 bp, 8 predicted proteins | sample JV7_2_23_MG_FD_188634 | JGI IMG/M metagenome (GOLD analysis project Ga0255054, IMG submission 188634) | Seawater microbial communities from Jervis Inlet, British Columbia, Canada - JV7_2_23 | ecosystem: Environmental > Aquatic > Marine > Inlet | place: Canada: British Columbia | collected... | reverse complement strand
CCTTTTTATAAAATAGACAGAATACATTCCTTCGACATTCGATATTCATGATTCGATATTCGCTTTTTTATAAACTCCGCGAGACTGAGTCTCTTTTCGATTAGACTGGCCACTTTTCAGGCCAGCGGCTGGGCTGATCCGCCTCCGGCGGAACACCTGAAACCTTTTTTTGCGCCAATAAACTTAATCAACTCAATCAACAACTTACCTGTTTTGGATGGGGACGTACTCAGTTTCGGCCGGGCCCGTGTAAATCTGGCGTGGACGGCAAAGTTTCCAGTTGGGATCATCCTGACTTTCTTTCCACTGCGCAATCCAGCCCGGAAGCCTGCCGATGGCAAACATGACGGTAAACATATTGGTGGGTATGCCGATGGCCCGCATGACGATTCCGCTGTAAAAATCCACGTTGGGGTATAGGTTGTGATCGATGAAATAATCATCTTTTAAGGCAATCTGCTCCAGTTCAATCGCAACATCCAGCAGGGGGTCTGAAATGTTCAGTTTTTCGAGCAGGGTATCGCACATTTTTTTCATGATTTTCATGCGGGGATCGAAGGTCTTGTAAACCCGGTGACCAAAGCCCATTAATCTGAAGGGATCATTTTTGTCTTTGGCGCGTTCAATGGCGCGATCCATGTTTTTATTGGCGGCAATATCGCTGAGCATCTCGATGACGGCCTGATTGGCGCCTCCGTGCAGCGGGCCCCATAGAGCTGCAATTCCGGCTGAAATGGCCGCATATAAATTGACCCTGGCGCTGCCGACCATCCGGACGGCGGAAGTCGAGCAGTTCTGCTCATGGTCCGCATGCAAGATCCAGAACACATTCAGGGCTTTGATAACGTCATCATCGAATTCATAAGGCCTGACCGGTGAGTCGAACATCATGTTTAAAAAATTGGCACAGTAGGCCAGATCGGGCCGGGGATAGACGACCTTGTGGCCCCGTGAAATTTTATAGGACATGGCAGCCATGGTCCGTATTTTGGAAAGCAGACGGGTAACCGTCATATTTATTTCTTCTTCCAGATTTTGCAGTTCCGGATAAAAGCTTTTCACAGCGTTGGCCATGGAAGAAAGAATGCCCATGGGGTGAGAAGAACGGGGAAAGTTCTCGTAAAAAGCACGCATATCTTCATGCACCAGGGAATGGTCATTGAGCAGCACTGAAAAGTCGGTCAGCTCCTGTCGGGTGGGCAACCGTCCGTTTATGAGAAGATAGGCGGTTTCCTTAAATGTTGAATGCTCGGCCAGCTGCGCCACCGGGATTCCCCGGTAGCGTAAAATTCCCTTCTCTCCGTCCATAAACGTAATGTTGCTGGTACAACTTCCGGTATTTGCGTATCCGGTATCAAGGGTAATCAATCCGGTTTCCTGCCGGAGCCTGGATATGTCTATAGCCTTTTCACCTTCGGTGCCGACGATTAACGGGAGCTGGTACTCCTTGTCCCCGTATATAAACTTAGCATATTCAGTCATAGTTCCCATCGCTTTCTTAAAAATATTGAATCCCCACGAAACGTGGGTTTACAGAGCAGTAGAACTCCGTGTGGCTTCAAAATGAGCGGAGATAAGCGTCTTATATACCTTAATAGCCCTGTCGGGTCAAGCAACCAATAACCAAGCAGGGTTACGTCATTTAAACAGGTAATTGACTGAATATACGAAAGTTACTTGCTTAATGAAAATTATGAAAATTCCAAGTACCAACTCTCAGGGTGGTGAGCTTGTCGAACCATTTGTAATTTGGTGCTTGGTATTTGAAATTTTAATCAAGTGGAGTTTACTTGCTTCTAACTATATGATAGATTTTTGATAAGAAATACAATATGAAGGGCAGGTATAGCCATGTCTTTTAAAGATAATCTGCTAAAAAAAATTACGATCAATCAATTGTCCAGCAAAGTTCTGGCGTCCTTCGGACCGCCTGAAAGCGGCCTCAAAATCGACAAAGATGCCATGCGCAGCCTTCTGGAAATGAGTCCCTACCAATATCAAAAGGAACGCGACCTTGATCTTTACATTGAAGAACTTGACGGCGAGCAGAGCCGCATCCTGGTGCTGGACAATGAGTTGCCCATTTACAAAACCACCGTTGAAGATGTGCTCATTCGCAAAAGCCCTTATACCAAGGAAATGCTGAGTATCAAAAATATCATTAAAATATTGAAAGATTCCGACGTGAAACTCAGCCGCAAAGAACCGTCCCTCAAAACCGTTCAACAAGAGTGCATCGACCGCCTGGATCTCACCTATAACGCATCCGACATAGAAGCGATTGCAAGGGAAGGAGCGAACTCCCTGGAAAATGGATACACCGATGGTATTGTTGAAAGCCTTTCCCTGTTAGCCGAATTGCTGGGTTACCAGCCGGCGCCCAAAGCATTTCGGATCCGCCACCATGAAATTTTGGGAGCTGTGACCGAAAAAGAAGACGGTGAAATATTGTACGGCCCGGTGGTGGTCTTCAGTCTTGTAAACAACTCGCTGGCGATGCTCGAAGATAAATTCAGCAACTTTGACCAGGGAAAGATAGCGCTTTTTCAGAAAGTCGCCCGGGGGGAGGAAAAGGCCCCGATTGAGGGGGTAGAAGTCTTCCGATATCTTAAAGAAGCGGCGTTGAAACAACCGTCAAAGTAACCGTTCAGAGGTTCTGAGTTCAGGGTTCTGGGTTCTGGGTTTAGAGGTCTGGATAAAGCAGGTGTCAGGTGTCAGTTCCCCGGGCGGAACCTCTGTACCGACCGGTTTCCGGGGTGCGCGATGATCCGAATCCGGTGCCGGCAGGCACGGAGGCCCGCTCTACTTCGGAGGGATTTCGGATCTAAATGAACGGTATAAGAAAGAGTGTTGAAGGTAGACGGAAAGCAAACTGCGGATTGTATCGAGTTACTCCAATTAAAGCATTTAAAGAGATCTTATGCCTTCATTCAACATTCGTCATTCGTCATTCGTCATTCCCTACAGTCGATAGACGATCGGCCTTTCATCCGAATCGATCTCTATCCCCACAATGTCTCCGGTTTTAAATCCTAATTTTTTAAATTGCTTTACCATCTTTTCGTGCTTGTCCATCTGCCAGAACACGGACCACATCGGGTTGCGAACCGTATCAATACCATAGGCATCATGACCGCAAAGATTGAGCCTGAATTTGTCCTTGGCAATCAGGGTGTCGCTTTCTGACAGGAAATAATCAATTTTATATAAATTGTCATGCAGGGCCCGGGATAGTTCGGCCTGCATTTGGGGAAAGTCGTCCAGATAGTGATTGGCAATCTGATAAAGTTCTTCCGGCTCTTGAATCGACAGACCCAGCACACAAAACCGATGATGTTTCAAGGCAAATTTTTCCAGTTCCGATTGATAGGCGGTGATAATGTCAAGAATCTCTTCTATGGTTGGTTTTGAATCTCCATTGCCGAGAACAAATTCTTCACATTTATTGATAATGTTTAAATAGAAGGTTTTGTTGTCCATCACGTATACCGGCCGCTCACGGAAGTTATGGTTCCTTCGAACCCTGCGAATTCCATCAAGATGGATGGATCTTTCACCTAATTGGAGTTCAACGGTTTCGATGTGGGAAATATCTTTGGCCTGAACGACATAGATCTCACCTTCTTCGGAAATCACATATTCGATTTCACACGGGTAGCCGAGATACTTTTGAATGTCTTCTGATAACTGCAGGAGTCGCAGATCATGCGGTGTTCTGGTGATATAGGGTTCACGCTGGATTTTATGCTTCCGGTCGCGACAATAACCAAATTCCCAATGACTTCCGAGCATTTTCGCCATAACGCTGGCGCCGTCGATAAACGGCATGATGATCATCCCCATATTCTCCAGATCAATGTCAGGGGCCGTGCTGAATTTTTGCTGTCTCCTGATTGAGAGCTGTTTGGCCGTTTTGGCCAGGTTAATGATCTTTTTTCTGGCATACTTAATCCCGCCCAGGTCGGCGTATGTCTCCAGTGAATCAAATGTCCCGCCTTTGAAATATTCCTCTTTAAGGTGGGCACTGCGGGCAATGACCTTAAAGCTTTCACGATGGCGGTCCAGGAAAGTCTGCAAGGCCTTAAAATTCTCATTTTTAAAATCGACAGCCGAGACGTAAATGAACTCGGGGACATTGAATCCGCCTTTTTCGAGGCGTTTCAATAAGGCGGCTTTTTCAGGTATCATGGCTTCCATGGAAAATTTCATCAATTCGTCATAAATTGCTATATTTTGGATCACTGGGTGAATATAAATATCTTTTGGGGAGTGTCAAACAACGGCTGCCCAAGAGTTGCGATCGGAGATTTTCCGGAGGTGGACCAGGTTGCTGGCTACTGGTCTCTGGTTACTGGCCGCTGGTCACTTGTCGCTGGTTACTGGTTGCCGGCAACGCTTGATACTCGATGCTCGATACTGGATACTCGATATTCGATGAGCTGCATTTTCGGACCAGTCAGAATGTCATCGAGTATCGAGAATCGAGTATCAAGTGGCAACAGTAACCAGAACACCCGAGACGAGAGCTCAGTGACCAGAAACCAGAGACCAGCTACCAGCTACAAATTTAATCTTGACCGTGATGGTTGATAGTCGTAAAAATGATTGATTACTTAGAACCTATCTCAAAAGATGAAAACCGCATGATGAAAAGCATCTTTTCATATATCGACTGGCCTGAAGGATATGGCCGCAAGAGCCTGAAAGTAGATCTCCTCTCCGGTCTGACCGTAGCGCTGGTGCTCATCCCCCAGTCCATGGCCTACGCCGAACTCGCCGGACTGCCGCCCTATTATGGATTGTATGCGTCTTTTCTGCCACCGATGGTCGCAGCCCTGTTCGGCTCCAGCCGCCAACTGGCCACCGGTCCGGTGGCGGTGGTATCACTTCTAACCGCGACAACGCTGGAACCGCTGGCCACCGCCGGAAGTTCGCAATACATTGCGTATGCCATTTTGCTGGCGCTGCTGGTCGGTGTGTTTCAATTCAGCCTCGGTATGCTCAAATTAGGACTGGTCGTCAATTTCATCTCCCATCCGGTGGTAAACGGTTTTACCAATGCGGCCGCCCTTATTATCGCGACATCTCAGCTGCCCAAACTATTCGGTTTCCATATCGACAAGGGCCCGCATCACTATGAAATGATCTACGGGGTTATAAAAGCCGCCGGACATTACATGCACTGGCCCACGCTGTTCATGGGAGTGCTGGCCTTCATTATTATGTACGGGTTAAAGCAGGTGGCGCCGAGGCTTCCGAATGTTCTCGTGGCCGTGGTTGTTACCACCGGTCTTTCCTGGGGTCTCGGGTTTGAAAACAACGTCACTGTCAATATTGCGGCCATCCGCTCAGAACAAGTCAAACAGGCGGTTATAAAATTCAACCACACCATCGGATCCATCACGGGTATGACCGAAAAAAGAGCGGAACTGATTCAAAAGCTCAATGTGAACAGGACCGCGCTGGATTCACACGCCAAACTCGACACCAGGCATGCGGCAGAGCGTATGGCCCTGAGAATTGAGCAACATAAAGAGGATGCTTCCGACTACCGCAAGCAGATACGCAGCTTCCTTTTTGAGGCGGTCAGGGGAAAGGACGGCGCGCTTGTGTTTTATCCGATCAACGAAATTGCCGGCCACACTGAAGGTGATGGCCGCGTCTGGCGGCTAAAAGTCAGTAACACCGCCCTGCTAACGGACCGTCTCCAAATGATCGGGGGCGGCGAGGTGGTCGGCAACATTCCCCGGGGTCTGCCGTCTTTGTCCTGGCCCCGGATTGACTATCACGTCGTTGTGCATCTGTTACCCTTTGTGGCCATTATCGCACTGCTGGGGTTTATGGAGGCCATCTCCGTTGCCAAAGCGATGGCTGCCAAGACCGGCCAGAGGCTGGATCCCAACCGCGAGCTCATCGGCCAGGGCCTGGCCAACATCTGTGGCGCTGTGGCCAAAAGCTATCCGACTTCCGGATCCTTTTCCAGATCGGCCGTCAATCTTCAATCCGGAGCCGTCTCCGGCCTGTCCGGCGTCATCACCAGTCTGAGCGTGGTGGTTGTATTGCTGTTTTTTACACCGCTCTTCTATCATCTACCCCAGTCGGTGCTGGCCGCCATCATCATGATGGCGGTCGTGGGGTTAATAAACGTCAGGGGATTTATACATGCCTGGCAGGCCCAGTGGTATGACGGAACCATCTTAATAATTACCTTTATCTGTACCCTGGCGTTCGCACCCCACCTGGACCGGGGTATCCTGATTGGCGCCGGCCTTTCCATTTCCGTCTTTCTTTACAAAAGCATGCGCCCCAAAGTTGTTGATCTTTCGTTGGATGTCGACAGAACGCTGCACGATGCCGTAGCCAGTGGTCTGCAGGAATGCAGGTATATTGACGTGGTCCGCTTCGATGGCCCATTATTTTTCGCCAACGCCAGTTACCTGGAAGACCAGATCAGAAACCGCCGGCGGTTGAAAAAAGATCTAAAACACATTATCATTTCGGCCGGCAGCATCAGTGACATTGACTCATCCGGAGAAGAAGCCTTATCTTTGACTATCGACCGGGTCAGAAGCGCCGGAATCGATATATCATTTAGCGGGATAAATCGATCCGTCTTGAAGGTACTGAAGCAAACGCATCTGATTGTAAAAATCGGAGAGGATCATATCTACCCGACGATCGAAAACGCCATCAACGCCGTGCACGAAATAACCCACAGGGGCGGGGAAGAAAAAGATTGTCCCTTGACGACCGTCTGTCGCATAACCCGGCCACCTCAGCAAATGGAGAAATAAATGCCGATCATTACCCTATTCAGCGGCAGTTTCTGTCAGGAAGGCCCTGTTGTCCAGGAAGTAATTGCCCGTACCGGATACCGGCAAATTACCGATGATGAAATTGTGGCCCAGGCAAGCCGGCGCTCAGCAATAGCGGAAAGCAAAATAAGACGGACATTTTCAGCCAAAACCTCGGTTTTTAATAAATTTACTCTCGAAAAGGAGCGCTCCCTGGCCTTTATCAAACTGGCGGTGGCCGATTTGATCACCACCGACAACATTCTGATAACCTGCTTTTCCGGTCAGCTTATCCCCAGATCCGTCAGCCATATCCTGCGGGTGTGTTTGATTGCACCCAAAAAGTACAGAACTGAGGTCGCAGCCAGGCAGCAGGGTGTATCGGAAAAAGATGCCGCCAGGCTTGTTCAAAGGCGCGAAGAAGACTGCGCATTCTGGGTAGATACCCTTTTTAGCAACAGCGACCCCTGGAATCCCGCTCTTTATGATATCGTTATACCGGTGGATAAAATGTCGCCGCAGGATGCGGCCGCCCTCATAGCGGATAATGCCGGCAAGGACATCATCCAACCAACGGCTGATTCCAAACAGGCCCTGGAGGATTTCCGTCTGGCGGCTGAAACGGAGGCAGCGCTGGTCCGGGAAGGACATACCGTGGCGGTTAGCTCTAAAAACGGTGCCATTGCGTTGACCATCAATAAACATGTTCTCAGGCTCAACCGGCTCCGGGAAGAACTCAAATCAATCGCCGAACCGATTGACGGGGTCAAATCGGTGGAAACGAAAATCGGCAAAAACTTTCACAAAACCGATATCTATCGTAAGCATGATTTTGAAATGCCGTCTAAAGTATTGCTGGTGGACGACGAACGCGAATTCGTTCAAACGCTGTCCGAACGATTGATGCTGCGGGATATGGGTTCGGCGATCGCCTATGACGGCGAGTCTGCGCTAAACCTGATCAAAGAGGACGAACCCGAGGTAATCATTGTCGACCTTAAAATGCCCGGAGTCGATGGTTTCGATGTTTTGCGCAAGGTAAAGCAGACACGCCCGGAGATCGAGGTCATTATCCTGACCGGACATGGCAGCGAAGAGGACCGGAAGTTATGCCTGGAGCTGGGGGCATTTGCCTATCTGCAAAAACCTCTTGATATCAATGTGCTCAGCGACACGATCCAGAAGGCCAATGAAAAAATTCGACAGAAGAAGAGCAAAAAGGATTGAGGATTTTGGATTTCGGATTTCGGATTTAAAAAAATAAAATAATTTCAGTAGAATGTAGAGATTTCGAGACACGCAACCATGTCCATTTTAAAAAAACTGAAACCCGGCTTTTTGGATCACAAAGATGTCACCGCCGGACTGTACAAACACCACTTTGACTTTCTGCGGATCTGGAAGCGGGCATTTTTGGTGACGGCGACCGTAGCGCTCGTGCCCTTAATCATCTGGGCCTTTTCCGGATACCGGTTGACCATGGAAACCATCGAGTCGGAACTCGTGCTGCGCACGTCCCAGCTTGTTTCGAATTCTTGGCGATCGGTTTCCATGTTTCTGACCGAACGCAGATCGGTGCTGGATTTTATTGCCCATGATCATGGCCTGGAAACCTTGAAGAACCCTGCCCGCCTGGCCGACATTCTGGAGAACCTCAATAAACGGTTTGGCGGTTTCATCGATTTGGGTTTTATCGACAGCACCGGAAAACAATTATCCCATACCGGCTCGCATCAAATGGAAGGCCTGGATTACAACCAGCTGCCCTGGTTTCGTGAAGTCCTGAACCGTGGTGTCTATATCAGTGAATTGGTCACGGGAGCGCTCAATGAGCCCCATATTGATTTCGCGGTCAAGCGCGAATTGGCGGACGGATCCTTTTTCGTGCTGCATGCGGTTCTCAAGCCGGAGCAACTCACGGAATCCATCGCCCAAATTGATGTGGGCGCCAGGGGAGATCTTTTTATTATCAACCGCGAGGGTGTGCTGCAGACCCCTTCCCGTGATTATGGACCGGTCTTTAATAAAATTTCGATGGCGGTTCCGGAATACTCTTCCAAAGCGCGGGTTTTTGAAAGCATCAATGATAAAAAAGATCGAATCATCATCGGTTATGCCCATATACCGGACACCCCTTATATTCTAATGATGATCCAAGAACAAAGCGAACGCATTCAACCCTGGTACAAAACGACCTGGGCCTTTACGGGAATTCTGGCAGCAAGCGTCATTGCGATCCTGCTGGTTACGCTCGGGGTCGCCACGCATCTGGTCAATCAGATCCACGAAGCCGACCAGGAACGGGTCGACACGCTGCATCAGGTGGAATATGCCAGCAAGATGGTATCCCTGGGACGTCTGGCTTCCGGGGTGGCCCATGAAATCAACAATCCGCTGGCCATCATTAACGAAAAGGCCGGACATATCAGGGATATATTCACGTTGACCGACACCTACGCCAAAGATCCCAAGCTCGTCGGGCTCGTGGATTCGGTTATTTCCACGGTGCAGCGCTGCGCGAAGGTAACCAGGGGCCTGTTGAATTTTACGCGTCATCTCAATCTGAGCATCCAGACCATCGACCTAAAAGAAATCATCGATGAGGTCAAAAGCGTGCTAACCAAAGAGACTGAACTCAGATCGATAAGCGTGGGGATAACGGTGTCGGAGGACATCCCGCCGTTTGAGAGTGATCGCGGCAAACTGGAGCAGGTTTTTTTCAATTTGTTTAACAGCGCCATCGGTGCCATGAACGACGGCGGTCATCTGGAGTTTACGGCCACGCGAAAGAATGAGGATTATATTTCGGTTGCGTTTACCGATAACGGTCGCGGCATCCCGGAGTCGGATCTGAAGCGCATTTTTGAACCGTTTTATTATTCGAAAACCGGTCACAGCGGAACCGGTCTGGGCCTGGCGGTCACCTATGCCATGGTGCAGGAACTCGGGGGCACGATCAGCGTTCAAAGTCGCCCCGGCCAGGAAACCTGTTTTGATATCAGCATCCCCCTTAAAAGGCCAGGGGCATCGTCGTCGTCAGATCAAAATAATACTGTTTGATGGGTTATGCTCTTAAGGATATGGCACTAAAAACCCAAATCACAATATCCAAATTCCAAGCTCCAATGACCGAAACATCCCGATGTCTTATTTAATGTCTCGCGGTCATTCTATCTGTTTTGAATTTTGGTCATTGGTATTTATTTGAAATTTGTATTTTGGTGCTTGGAATTTTTAATTTTTTTGAACTGTTTAAGTTGGGTGAAGGAAGGTAAGGTTATATGGTTCAAAAACCAGAAAACACCTCAGAGACGGGTCTGCAATTCTTTGGCAGGATATCGGCTTCCATTTCCCATGAAATAAAAAATGTGCTGGCGATTGTCAATGAGAATGCGGGCCTGTTGGAAGACTTTACCTTAATGGCGGACCGGGGAAAACCGATCGATCCGGCAAGGTTGAAATTAATGGCGGCAGCAGTGCAAAAGCAGGTCGGCCGAGCGGACGAAATCCTTAAAAACATGAACCGCTTCGCCCACAGTATCGACGAAACCATGGCCGAAGTTGACCTGAATCAAACCATCGAACTGTTCATGGCCCTGACAGACAGATTTACCGCCATGCGAGGTGTTAAGGTGGATCTGCAACTGCCGGAAAATCCGCTAACGATCCCGACAGCTCCATTTTTTCTGATGAACCTTCTCTGGCTGTGCCTGGATTTTTCCATGTCCGCCAGCGGAGATGAAAAACGGGTTGAGCTTGTCGTCGAAGAAACAGAAAACAGCGTTCTAATTCGGTTCCGGCGGCTGGCAGGTCTTAGTGAGGCGCTGTTGGAGACTTTTCCTTCTGATCGGGAGAAAAACCTGCTCGCTGTGCTGGCGGCGGATTTGACGGCAGAACACGGCCGCGAAGAGATTGCTCTGCGACTGTTGAAAAACCTTGAAGAGAAGGAAAGAACATGAAATCCCGTTTAATGCTTGTTGATGACGAAGAGCAGTTTGTTGAGACACTATCTGAAAGATTGTCGATGCGCGACTATGACGTAACGACTTCCCTGACCGGAGAGGATGCCATTGAGAAAATAAAAAACTATAATTTACCTATATCAACCATTTAACTTCGCTGCAAGTCCGCCTTCAGTTTGGCGGATAAACTATTCAACGAGGTCTGAATTTAATGTCCACCAAGGTTTTAATTGTTGACGACGAAAAGGATTTTTTAGATATCATGGCTGAGCGCATGGAGGCCCGGGGCATGGAGGTCTCCACCGCCACTTCGGCCGAGAAGGCCCTTAAAATGGTACTTAAAGAATCCTATGATGCCGTCATCATGGATTTGATGATGCCGGAAATGGACGGTTTTAAGGCGTTAAAACTGTTTAAAGAGACCAGACCCGATCAACAAATCATCCTGCTGACGGCCAACGTACCGGAGGAAAAGTGTATTGAGGCCATCAAGCTCGGCGCCATGGATGTCATCGAAAAACCTGCCGATTTGAACCTCCTCACCCAAAAAATAGAAGAAGCCAAAGCCCGCAACCAAGATT
>Ga0255054_10002163_pt1 | contig 11346 bp, 6 predicted proteins | sample JV7_2_23_MG_FD_188634 | JGI IMG/M metagenome (GOLD analysis project Ga0255054, IMG submission 188634) | Seawater microbial communities from Jervis Inlet, British Columbia, Canada - JV7_2_23 | ecosystem: Environmental > Aquatic > Marine > Inlet | place: Canada: British Columbia | collected... | reverse complement strand
CGAGCGCCTGGAAAATGAGAAGTCCTGGGAAGGATTGGCCTACAAAGAATATTGATCTTCGTTAAACAGTCACAATAGTTAAATAGGGCTAACGAAATATAAAAGCCGGTTTCAACTGAAACCGGCTTTTATATGCAAGAACGTAGGGTCGGGCACCGTGCCGACCCAAACCGGCGGCCACCCGCCTCCGATAGAGCTCCGGCGCGCCACGCAGTGGGCCGCCCGACTTAATCACGAAAACACGAAATCTAGAAAGCACGAAATTTTTTTATTTCTTTTTTTGTTCCGATGATTCTGCACCAGGCTTCAGTTTGAAATCACCTTCTTTAAACAGCAGCCATTTAAGCCACTTCAAACCAAATTTCAGCAGCTCGATTTCGTCATCTTTGATCCGGTTAAGGACGGATTCGTCAACCTCGTAACGGTCCAAAAACGAACTTTCAAAAACAAATTCCCGGAATTTATCCAGGTTGTAGCTGACCAGAAAAAACATCTTTTTGGTCTGTTCGGTAAGCTGCATATTGGGCGGGAAGGACCGCTTTCGCACCAGCAAATCCGTCCACTCCGCATTGATTTCGTCGTGAATATCAACCCCCTGATCTTTGCGCCATTCCTTAACCGTCCAGAGTCTGTCTTCTTTAAACCCCAGGCAGTGAGGTTCATGAACAAAAAAATAGAACTCCTCTCCATCCGCATCTTCTTTGTGGCTTAGCGACCCAACACCCAGCGGATAATAACGGCAGGTCGTCGGCCGGTCATCGTAAACAAGACAACCGCTTTCTTTGATGAAGGGACACAATTTGCTGTCTGAATCTTTATCTTCCTCCTCCAGAAACTTAAGGGTAATCACCGGCAGATCTGTTTTTTCCAGCAGTTGCGGCTCGGTGTAAATGGCTAAAAATTCCTCGGAAGACAGGTCCAGCTTTTTTTTAAGCCGAATAATATCATAGGGCGTCAGGATGATATTAATATCCCGGCAGCATTGCGTGAAACATTCAATCCCGGGATGACACTTAAATTTAAACTGACTTTCCGGGCCAAGTCGAACCGGTTCGACATTGGCCATACGATCGGTATCGCTCATTTTAAATTCCTTTCATATAGTATCGATTTAAAACTTTTACCACGAAAGCACGAAAATACCAAAACACGAAAACTCGTAAGAAACATTTCGTGCTTTCAGTCTTTCGTGTTTTCGTGATTTATTTTTATAGTTACCATTTAAAAGCACTGATTCCATACAAACGGCCCGAATAGGAAAGCGCTTATATATGAGGTCACAGTTGAAGTCAACAATCCGATTTGCCTATTCAAATGGTTTCAGGTTTCAGTGCACAGAGGTTCAGGGTTCTGGGTTCAGAGGTTCAGGGTTAAGACAACCTTGAACGCTGAACTTTGAACCTTTGAACCCGGTAACTGACACCTTTATCTTTGAAAAAGCAGCTTGATAAAATCAGTCGGGGTTTTGTAAATTCCTTGTGAAGATAACTTAATTCTTGATTTATCACGCAAAAATAATATATCGGTTAGTCTGCATCAAACTAGAACTCATCTCACAGGAGGACCCCATGGAATTGACCGTAACAGAGGCTGAAAAATTAAAAGAGAAACCGGACCAATCCAAGCTCGGTTTTGGAACCATATTCACCGATCATATGTTTAGTATGGATTACACTCCGGATAAGGGATGGCACGCTTTTCGCGTAGAGCCCTATGCTCCTATGGCATTGGAACCGTCCACCATGTTTTTGCATTATGCCCAGGGCGCTTTCGAAGGACTCAAGGCCTACCGAACCGACTCCGGAAATATCCAGCTTTTCAGGCCCCAGGAAAATTTCAAACGCTTGAATCGTTCCTGCCGACGGATGTGCATACCTGAAATCGACGAGGATTTTGCCCTTGATGTGCTCAAAAAGCTTCTGACGATCGAAAAGGACTGGGTCCCCGGTCAACCGGAAACCTCTCTTTACATAAGACCCACCATTATTGCGATGGATCCGTATATCGGCGTGCGGGCTTCATATACTTATCGCTTTTTCATTATCTTTTCACCGGTTGGCGCCTATTATCCGGAAGGCTTTAATCCGGTTAAAATTCAGGTAACCAGTGACTATGTCCGGGCGGTGCGCGGCGGAGTGGGCGAAGCCAAAACCCCCGGCAACTACGCCTCCAGCATTCTGGCAGCTGAAAAAGCTCACAAAGAAGGTTATTCTCAGGTATTGTGGCTGGATGGCGTTGAGCAAAAATATCTTGAAGAAGTTGGCTCAATGAACATCTTTTTTGTAATAGAAGATGAAATCGTCACCCCCGAGTTAAACGGAAGCATTCTGCCGGGAATCACTAGAAACTCGGTTATCAAACTGGCCAAACACTGGAACGATAAAGTATCAGAGAGAAAAATCAGCATCGATGAGTTAATGCAGGCCCATGCTTCCGGAAAACTTCAGGAGGTTTTCGGTGCCGGAACAGCTGCGGTTATCTCTCCGGTCGGAGAGATTAAATACGGTGACCAGGTGATTACCATTGCCGGCGACGAAGTCGGCCCGGTTGCCCGCAAATACTACAACGCCATCACCGGCATCCAATACGGCAAAGCCGATGACCCGCTGGGATGGATTGTGCCCGTAGCATAATAGGTTTCAGGTGTCAGTGTTCAGGTGTCAGGTTCAAAAGTTCAACGTTCAAAGGTTCATAGGTTGATTAACAGAAGACAGATGAAAACCGGAGCGTAGGGCAGCCCTCGGCGGCTGCCAGAAACCCAGAACCCAGAACCCTGAACCCCTGAACCCCTTGGTTTGGTATTTTTTATTTAGAAATCCCAATTATCCATTACCCCAAAAAATAATTTTGGAGATATGAATGACTCACCCGGAGGTTGTTGGAAATCTGCCCGCATTTGTCGAAAAGATGCAAAACGAAGGACTGCAGCCTCTGGTAATAGATACATTTGCTTATTACTACAATCAGGTGCTGACCGGTGAAACCGGCCTGGTGTACGATCGGGAGATTCAACCGGTTGAAACCCATGAAATAGAGAATTTAAAAAATTTAAAAAAATATGCCGCTGCCGGTCAACGCGCTTTGGATCATTCCGTAAGAATTGTTTTAAACGGCGGTCTGGGAACCACCATGGGATTGACCGGACCCAAGTCATTAATTGAAGCCAAAAACGGAAAAACCTTTCTTGAAATTATCTTAAAGCAGGCTGAGAACAGCGGGATCCAGCTGGTTTTAATGAACAGCTTTAAAACCCATGCCGAAACCCTGGCGGCCCTGGACAAAATAAAACCGTCCCCAACACCGCACCAATTTATCCAGCACCGGTTTCCCAAAATCCAGCAGCAGGATCTGGCCCCGGCAACATGGCCGCAAAATCAGGAATTGGAGTGGAACCCGCCGGGTCACGGCGATGTGTTTACGGCCCTCAGTACGTCCGGGATGCTTGAAATCCTGCTGGAAAACGGCATTCAGTATGCGTTTATCCACAACCTGGATAATCTCGGAGCCCGCATGGAAACGGCGCTGCTGGGTTATTTTGCTGAACACCAATTCCCGTTTATGATGGAAGTGGCTGAAAAAACCCCGGCTGACATTAAAGGCGGGCATCTGGCCAGACATCACAACGGAAGACTTATTTTACGTGAGGCCGCCCAATGCCCCCAAGATGAAATAACGGCATTTCAGGATATTTCCCGTTACCGCTTTTTCAACACCAATAACATCTGGATCAATATAGAATCATTAAAAGCGCTGTTTGCAAAAGAACACACTATTCATCTTCCAATGATCCTCAATCCTAAAACCGTGGACCCCAGAAATGAAAGCAGTCCGCCGGTATTCCAGATTGAAACCGCCATGGGAGCGGCCATTTCGCTTTTTGAGGGCACCACGGCTGTCAGGGTTCCACGATCCCGATTTTTCCCGGTTAAATCGTGCAATGACCTTCTGGCGCTGCGTTCAGACTGTTATGTGTTGGGAGAAAAAGAGACTCTGCAGATAAACCCGAAGCGAATTGCGGCCAACAGACCGGATACCATCAAGGTTAGGCTGGATCCGAAGTATTACGGAAAAATAGATCTTTTAGAGAAACGATTTCAAAACGGACTGCCGTCTTTGGCTGACTGTGAATCCTTTAGCATCCAGGGAGATGTTTATTTTGAAGGCAACGTCACCATAAAAGAAGCCGTGTCGATCAAAAACAATCTCAACACCCCGGCCGTCATCAAAAAAGGAACGGTCATCGACCAAGACCTCATTTTCTAAGCTTTTAATACGCCCGCAATCCAAAATCCAAAATCCCCAATCCAAAATCCAAAATCACCTACTCCCTATTTCGAATCAAATATTGAATCGTGACCTTATCCTTAGAACCCGGTGCGCTTTTTAAAGATGCCGGATTCAGGACCAGGTTGACCGTAATTTCGCCTTTGCCTCTCAAATTGTCTAGCAGCACTTTTTCAGTATAAAGCGTCGCTATTTTTTCAAGAATGCGCTTGCCACCCACAATCTCAACCTTTTCGGGATCCGTTACAGAATCAATCAGAATCAAATTGCCGGGAAGTTTGCCCACCCAATCGATTTGCACCGGCAATTCTTTTTTTATGGTTTCATCAATAACGACCTCTACTACAGAAGGCGTCACTTCGCGCAACAATATTCCAGGCGGCAACGAAATGTTATCAGACGTAATGGAAAAAGAGTTGGGACCGATGACGGAATTGCTCAAATCCAGACGAACATTGACCTGATCCGGTGTGATCGATTTAACCAAAGCACTCGATCCGCTTAATACCAGGCTAACGGATTTCACCGAGGTATCGACAATTTCGGTGCCGCCCGCCCGATTCATATAATCCACCGGGATATCAAGGGAAACCAGCGTATCCTGCCCTCTGGAAACACTGAACCAGATGCCGGTAATAAACAAAACGGACAACATGGCAGCAACCGTAATTTCAAGACTTTCCTTTCGGACAGCCCCTTTCTTGAGGGCCGCAGTTCCCACATGTTCCTGGATGTTTTCTTTCAGGGTCTGTTTTTGCCTAATCTCCCGCAGGCGGTTGCCTTTGGCGACAAGCACATCACCTCTTTCCTCGGATATGACAATGATCAGGGCATCGGTTGCTTCCGCCAGTCCCAGAGCGGCCCGATGCCGGGTGCCGTAATGTGACGGTAAATCATCACGATGAGATAAAGGCAAAATGGCACCGACAACCGTAATCTGATCTCCCTGAACAATAGCAGCGCCATCATGGACCGGGTTATCCGGCCAGAAAATACTGGCTATCATCTCTTTGGTGATCAATCCTTTCCAGGGGGTGCCCCCCTGCACCGCATCGCTCAGGTCTTCTTTTCCCGGGAAAACAATCAATGCCCCGCATTTGCGCTTCGCCATTTGAAACACACTGTCGGCAATAATTTCCGTCGGCGTAATGGCGGATTTATAAGATAATCCCCACAGGATGGATTTTAAATTTTTGGCCTGCAGTACCCGGCGAATTTCATTGCGGAAGACAACGATAATAATTATGGCACCGACAGCCACGATACCCTGCACTACCCAGCTGGTAACGATTAATCCTAAAGAGATGGCAATTCGCTGCAGAAACCACAGTACGGTCATGCCGATGAGCACCCGAAAAACGTTGGTCCCTCTGAAAAGAACGTAAAAGCGGAACAGGATATAGCTGTTTAAGATAATATCAACGACATCCTGCCAGCGAATGGTGGATAGGAATAAGAGGAATTTTTCCATTGCGATTAATCCGTGACGCTGAATCTTAAGACACTCAAAACCTTGCCCGTACCATCGGTGATTTCCACCCGCCAGGGACCGATATCGGTTTTACGCAGCTGAATGCTGCTATAAGCTGACCAACGTGGCGGCTTGAGTGTTAACCGAATTTTGGCGCTGGGCACATCACGATGATACCAGTTATGGTAGACAATCTCTTTTTGCGGTACCTGATCAAACGATGAATAGCACACCGCTTTTTTCTGGTTGACGGAAAAAACGATGGTGGGGTTGCGAGGGGCATTGGCAAAAATTTCTTCACACATTACCGCCTGAAATAAACTTAGCTGCGAAGCATTTGCACTGCTTACATTTTGCGATGGAAGCAATGGTAAAAGAAGAAAAAGTTGAATTGCGGCAATGGCTCCAAAGATCAACACTAAACGATATCTCATATGTGCTAGTCCCAAATCCATTTTTAACATATTGGCGATTAAATCTAACGAGTATACAGCTAAATCAAAGATCGATAAATCTATAAAAATTTCTTATACTTATATTTATTGTTTTTCAAGAGAAAATTCAGTTTTGTAATTTGCAAATTCATAAAGAATTATATATTCTTATTAATTTAAGATCTTATTTCGAAAAGTAAAAAAATTCATCCAACCCTATGATCCAGGATGCCCAAATAGTGCAAGATCCCTCCCCGGGAACCCGGATGGTTCGCTTCTGCGGGGATATGCTGACCTTCACCCTGCTACTGCCGCAATTTGAACCCGGTACCGCATGGGTGCGCACCAATATCGGTCATGCAAAAATCATCAGAGACGAAATTATCAGGGAACTCGAAAAAAATGAACCGCCTTTAGGGAGAGCCTGGTTTGACATTCCCATGAAGCGGGTCAATGAACAGCGCTTTGAGGCGACCCTGCCTTTATACGAAATGGGTCATTTTGAAGCCAAATGCTTTTTCTTAAAAAAGGGAGCGGTTGAGCCCACCTGGCCGCCCGGTCCAAACACCGCCGTCAATGTTGAATCGGCCGATGCCTGCTGCGCCAACATCATCTATAACGCGTTTGTAAGGCAATTCGGTCCAAATAAGGACGGAACCCGGATGCTCGAGCCGTCCGATGAAGCCTGCGCCCGAAAGCTGGATCAAAACGGTTATGCTGTGATTCCGCCCTCGGGAACCTTTCGCGACCTGATGGCAGAACTTGACTTTATTATAGATGAAATCGGCTGCCGTATTCTTTTGCTGTTGCCAATCCACCCCACACCGACAACCTATGGACGCATGGGAAGATTCGGCAGCCCTTACGCAGCCTTAAGCTTTACCGCGGTTGATCCTGCTCTGGCTGAATTTGATCCGCATGCCACGCCGCTGGAACAATTTATCGAACTGGTGGACGCGGTTCATCAACGCAATGCCAAAATCCTAATTGACATTGCCATCAACCATACCGGCTGGGCTGCAAGTCTGCATGAAACCCATCCGCATTGGCTGGTCAGAAGTGCCGAAGGCCGAATTGAAGTCCCCGGCGCCTGGGGCGTTGCCTGGGAGGATCTGACCAAACTGGATTATTCACAACCGGACTTGTGGCAATACATGGCGGATGTCTTCATCAAGTGGTGCCGGCGGGGCGTAGACGGCTTCCGCTGTGATGCCGGTTACATGATCCCGACGGCCGCCTGGAAATACATTGTTGCCAAGGTAAGAGCGCAGTTTCCGGAGGTCGTATTTTTGCTCGAAGGCCTGGGCGGCAAAATTTCGGTGACGCGCGAGCTATTAAACAGCGCCAATTTAAATTGGGCCTACTCAGAGCTGTTTCAAAATTATGACCGCAGCCAGATCGAACATTACCTGCCGGAAGCTATCGATATTTCAAACGCTGACGGCATAACGGTGCATTTTGCCGAAACCCATGACAACCTCAGACTGGCCCGGCAATCCGAAACCTATGCCCGCATGCGCACGGCCCTGTGTGCCCTGAGTTCCCACAACGGCGCATTTGGTTTTGCCAACGGGGTGGAATGGTTTGCTGCGGAGAAAATTAACGTCCACGACGCGCCTTCATTAAACTGGGGGGCAGAATCCAACCAGGTCGCAGAAATCCGGCGGCTCAGTCATCTGCTAAAGGTCCATCCGGCGTTTCACGAAGACACGACCTTAAGTATGCACCAGAAAAATGCCGGTAATTTTATCATCCTGTTGCGGCACCACCACAAGTCCGAAAAAAAACTGCTCATCATTGTCAACCTGGACCCTGAAAACCGGACAACAGCTGCATGGGATCCCGTATCACCGGGGCTGAACCCATCTGCATTTTATGACCTGCTGACCGGAGATGAAATAAACGTTACCGAATCCAATGGCTTAAATACGCTGCTGCTGGAACCCGGCCAGGTTTTGTGTCTTTCAGCCAGCGCCGAAGATCTGCAGCAAGTTCAAAATTTTCCCAAACAACCCTTTCGGCTGCCTGAGCGAATTAAACAGCAGCAGCTGTATGCCAAGGCTCTTGAAGTGGTTTCATATGATCGGGGAATCAAACATCTCGAAAATTTTGACCTCAAACAGGCCGCCCAGCAGCTGAAGGAAAATCCGTCGGATTTTTGCAGCCGGCTATCTACCCATGGCCGAAAACCACGGGTCATCACCTGGCAGTGGCCGCAGGACCTGCGGCGGGAAGTCATGATTCCTCCGGATCATTTTCTGCTCATTCGCACCGACAGTTCCTTTCGAGCGCGCATTATGGATGGCAACCGAACGGTCGCATCGGAGGACAGCCTTCCGGGCCTAGATGGAAATGGAAAACATTTTGCTTTGTTTCTGCCATTGCCAATTCCCAGAACCCTAAACGCTTACACCCTGGCACTTTCCGTCTATTATTCAGAGGGCTGCCGGCACGAAGAAGCCCGTTTGCTGGTTCTGACCCGACCGAAAGATGTTCGCGTAAAACAGATATTTAAGCATTCCGAATTGCTGCACGAAGATTTTATCTGTCTGGGAACCAACGGCCGCGGGGCCATGCTGCACAGCGAAATTTCCGGGGGAAAGCTGACCAGCCGTTATGATGGACTGCTGGCAGCCAACATGAATCCGCTGTACCCGGAAGACCGCTGGATAATGCTCAGCCGCTGCCGGGCCTGGGTGGTATTTCAGGGCTACTCGCAATCCCTTAACACAGATTGTCTGGATAGGTTCCGCCCGGAAGAAAGTTCCTGCGGAATCTGGCAGTACCATATCCCCACCGGTCAGGGAGAACATGTTCTGATAACCGCCCGGGTTGAAATGGTTAAAGACCAAAATTCAGTGGCTTTGAGTTTTTTTCGCCATCCGGCCGATCATCTGCCGGAACGGCTGACGGATTCCAAACCGCTAACGATCATTTTACGGCCGGATATTGAAAACCGCAATTTTCACGCGTCCACCAAAGCCTATCAGGGTCCTGAAGAGCAGTGGCCGCATGCAGTAACCGCTTTTTCCAATGGCTTTCATTTTACCCCGGACGCCGACCATCACCTGCAGGTGCAAATTTCCGACGGCTCGTTTAAATGGGAGCCGGAGTGGCTCTATAGGGTCCAGCGGCCGAAGGATGCCCGGCGGGGCCATGACCCGGATTCAGATCTGTTCAGTCCCGGATACCTGTCCGCCTTTATCGAAGGCAATCAAACCGTGACCCTTTGGGCTGATGTTGGCTCCCAAAATGAAATCCCGCTGAGCGAAGCCCCCATCCCGCATTTAATAACCCTTGCGGCATCGCAAGAAGGTGAGGGGGCCGAAACCTTCACCAGAATACTGAAAACCGCCTTGGACCATTATGTGGTCAAGCGCGGCGATTTAAAAACCGTCATCGCCGGGTATCCCTGGTTTCTGGATTGGGGACGGGATGCTTTAATATTTGTGCGCGGACTGGTGGCCGCCGGAAAAATCGCAGACGCCCGGGATATTGTCATTCAGTTTGCCCGTTTTGAGAAACAGGGCACCCTGCCGAACATGATTCAGGCCGAAAACGCCGCCAACCGGGATACATCCGACGCACCGCTGTGGTTGATCACGGCCTGTGCGGATTTGGTTCAAGCAGAAGATGATGAACAATTCATTGAATCAGATTGCGGGGGCCGTTCGATGCGGCAGATCCTTTTATCGATCGGTCAATCCATAAAAGCCGGCACACCCAATGGCGTTCGCATGGACCCGGAATCGGGGTTAATTTTCAGCCCGTCACACTTTACCTGGATGGACACCAATCATCCGGCCGGCACTCCCCGGCGGGGCTATCCCATAGAAATCCAGGCCCTCTGGCATGCAGCACTTTGCTTTTTGTCCAAAATCGATTCTGCTGAAACCGGTAAGGGTTGGCAGCACCTGGCCCAGCAAGTTCAAAACTCGATCCTAAAGTACTTTTGGCAGCCGGATTTAGCCTGCCTGTCGGATTGTCTTCACGCCGTCCCCGGCCAGCCGGCCAAAGATGCAACGGCTGACGACGCCTTGCGCCCCAATCAGCTGTTAGCCATCACGCTGGGAGCCATCAAAGAACCGCAAAAATGCCAGCGTATCCTGGCGGCCTGCAAAGAACTGCTGGTTCCGGGTGCCATCCGCAGCCTGGCCGACCGACCGGTTCGATACGGGATTAAAATTAATCATCATGGAAAATTGATCAACGATCCCCACCAACCTTACCAGGGACGTTATGAGGGTGACGAAGACACCCGGCGCAAACCGGCCTATCATAACGGTACGGCCTGGACCTGGTTGTTTCCTTCCTTTTGTGAAGCATGGGCCATGACCTATGGAAAAGAAAGCAAGGAAACCGCCCTGGCCTGGCTGACCAGCAGCGCGCGTCTTCTGGAACACGGCTGCCTGGGGCACATACCGGAAATTTTAGACGGCGATTATCCTCATACCGCACGCGGATGCGATGCCCAGGCCTGGGGAGCCAGTGAACTGCTGCGGGTCTGGTTGAAACTAGAAAGAAATAATAATTAAGGGATTAAGAAATTGGGGAATTAAATAGATGTTCATCGCCTGTTTTAATTCCTGAATCCCTAAATTCCTTAATTTCTAAATTATAAGCACCTGTTGATTTTTCACAGTTTAAGCTTTATTCTTCTGTAATCCAACTGCAGGAGTTGCTCACATGGGATGAACCCGTGACGCCGATACCGGCAGCAGAAAAAATTAAGGATTGATGATATATGAAAAATCTTACAACATTTCAGGTCTTTCCGAATATACCGCAAAATCTTCAGTTTCTCGAAGTCCTGTCGCGCAATACCTGGTGGTGCTGGAATAAAGATGCCATCGAACTATTCCGTCGCATGGATCCAGCGCTTTGGGTTGAATCCGGCCGCAACCCCATTGCTTTCTTATCGAAAATTCCACAAAGCCGCTTTGAAAAACTGGCAAAGGATAAAGGCTATCTGGCTCAACTGAAAGCGGTTCAAGAGCAATTTCAAAACAGGGTTCTTGATTCAGCGGATCGAGGCGATTCTGCTTTTGGTCCCCGGGAAACCGTTGCCTACTTCTCCATGGAGTTTGGCATTCATGAAAGCCTTCCATTGTTTGCCGGCGGCCTGGGTATTCTGGCCGGTGATCATTTGAAGGCAGC
>Ga0255054_10002160_pt1 | contig 11355 bp, 9 predicted proteins | sample JV7_2_23_MG_FD_188634 | JGI IMG/M metagenome (GOLD analysis project Ga0255054, IMG submission 188634) | Seawater microbial communities from Jervis Inlet, British Columbia, Canada - JV7_2_23 | ecosystem: Environmental > Aquatic > Marine > Inlet | place: Canada: British Columbia | collected... | reverse complement strand
GATTGACGGCGCAGAGATCACCTTTTGGTCGAGCACGATCGCCATGCGGGTGCCGATGTGGGAACCCGTGTACTGCCCAAACTTGTCGGCCGCATGCGGTTGGGTCGCGAAGTTGACCACCGGCTGGCCGTACTCGTCCTGGCTCCGCCTGGCCGATCGCAGCTCCTGTCCGGAAATGATCGCCGCCTTCTTGAGCAGGTAGTAGTCAACACCGAGCACCTGGCCGTCGAGCCCCTGGCGGTCTCCAGGCAGGATCTCAGAATCGGACGGCAGGACGCCGCCGATTGCGGCGAGCAGGCTCTGGCGATCCGGCGCCGGTCCCGCAACAACCTCCTGGAACTCCAGGAACGCGGTCGACGAGATCAGGTCCTTGACCCGCGCCGGGTCGTCCACCCCGGGCAACTGGACGAGAATGCGGTCGCTCTCCAAACCCTGACGCTGGATGACCGGTTCGGCGACGCCGAACTGGTCGACGCGGTTCCAGATCGTCTCCAACGACGACCGGACGGCCATGTCGCGCACCGTACGGTCCATGTTCGGCGGTAGCTGGAAGGTCCACGCGCCGACACCGGGATCCGCTCTGTAGCCCGGCACCCAGCTATCTGCGAGCTCCCGAAGGGCTGCGGTGTCGGCATCGGCCGGCACGTTGACCGTGAAGCTCAGGTCGTCGATTTTGCTCTCTCCCTGAGAGAGCTCCAGGCCTTGCTCCCGCGCCCGGCTCACCAGACGTTGAGCGGCATCGTCGAGCTCCGCCTTGATAGCGTCGTCGGTCTGCACCTGCAGTACCAGGTGGATACCGCCGGAGAGATCGAGTCCGTAGTGAATCTTCTCTCCGGGTGGGTACAGCGACCACACGCTGAGGCCCACCACGGCCAGAATCAGTATTATTCGCCAGAGAATCTTCGAGTCCACGCTCGCCTCCGCTTCAGGAAGTGCCGTCGTCTGCGCCGACGGGTCCGCCGATGGCGCTCTTGGCTATCCGGATCTTGGTATTTTCGGAAATCTTAAGTAGCAGCGCGTCGTCCTCGACTGCGGCCACCGTGCCGTAGATGCCGCCGGAAGTCACCACCTTGTCCCCCTTCTTGAGGGCCCCGATCATGGCATCCTTTTTCTTCTGCTGCTTCTTTGCCGGCATGATGACGAGGAAGTAGAAGACCCCGAATATCAGGGCGAACATCATCACCATCGACAGGGGACCACCCCCGGCTCCACCTTCCATAATTCACCTCTCGTTTTCAGTGGGCGCTGTCTTTTCCCGCGCGGAACCGCGATCGTTCTCCACCCGGGCGCGAAACCGCGTATAGCGGCCCGTCATGATAGCCTCCCGAGCCCCACGCATCAAGCTCAAGTAGAACCATAAATTGTGCATCGTCAGGAGCACCACTGAGGTGACCTCGTTAGCCACGAAGAGATGGCGCAGCGCAGCGCGGGAGTAAACCGCACAGGTGGGGCAGGAACAGCCCTCATCGAGGGGCTTCGGATCATCGGCAAAGCGGGCGTTCTTGATCACCAGATCGCCGGCCGAGGTGAAGACCTTACCGGTCCGCGCCGACCGTGTCGGCAGGACACAATCGAAGAGATCGACCCCACAATCGATCGCGTGCAGGATGTCCTCCGGATATCCGACCCCCATGAGATATCGTGGCCGGTGGTCGGGGAGCAACGGAGCCGCCATTGCCACCGCCTCATAGAGGGCATCAGCGGGCTCACCCACCGCCAGACCGCCGATCGCGAAACCGTCGAAGTCCTCGGCTGCTAGAGCTTCACTCGAGCTGCGGCGCAGCGCGGGATCGAGCGAACCCTGTTGGATGGCGAACACCCCACCGTCCCAGCCCTCCTCCCCGCGCCGAATCTCTTGTGCCCGACCAAACCCGCGCAAGGCCCACTCGACGCTGGTTGCCGTCGAGCGCTCCGCCCGCTCGTTGTCCACCGGGTGGGGAAGACACTCATCCAGCACCATTGCCACGTCGACCCCGAGCGCGGCCTGGGTTTCGATGACATTCTCGGGAGTCAGGCGATGCTGGTCGCCGTCGATGTGGGACCTGAAGGTTACGCCATCGGCGTCCATTGTGCGGCGGCCGGCGAGCGAAAAAACCTGAAATCCTCCAGAATCGGTGAGAATCGGGCCGTTCCATCCCATCAGCCGATGTAATCCGCCGAGGCGGCCGATACGTTCGACGCCCGGCCGCAGCAGCAGGTGGTAGGTGTTGCCGAGAATCATTTCAGGAGCAAGACGCTCGAGCTCCCATGCCGCCATGCCCTTGACCGTCCCAGCGGTACCGACGGGCATGAAGGCGGGCGTTCGCACCACTCCATGGGGCGTGCTCAGCTCGGCGGCTCGAGAAGAGGTCTCGGGATCCTTAGCAATGATCTCAAAGGGCAACATGAAACGAGGGATCCGGCCCGGCCTACAGGATCAGCCGACGCCGGCCGAAGCGTCGAGGGTCTCCAACTTCACATCGGCGCCCAGTTCGAGGTCGAAGCGCGAATCGTCGATCTCCGGGTTGATGACCATCCTCTTGAACTCGTAGCGGGTACTGTCCCCGTCGGCCTCGTTATACTCGATCACCACCGGCAAAAAGAGCTTCCGATCGACCTCGATCTCCACCGATTGCAGCTTCTTGGACAGGATGTTCCCCACCGGCCGGAGCGTCAACCGATAGTGGGCCTGGCCACCGGGATCGGCCAGGGTGATGCTGAAGTGCGAGGTCAGGTCATCCAGTGGCTGGGTCCCCGCCAGGACCCTCACGAATCGGCGTTGTTTGTTGGACACTTTGATTTGCTCGGCCCGGGCCTGCGCTGGGTGGTACGTGGTGACCGTGTCCTCGGCGAAGAGAACCACCATGGAATCTGGTTGCCGGTAATCCCATCGCACCAGATCCGGAGCCCGGAACAGAAAAACGCCGGTTGACTCCACGGCTTCGAGAAGCAGGGCGCTCTCCTTGAGCTGCACGAACTCCGCTTCGAGGGTGCGCAGGGCGCGTTGCCGCTCGACCACCCTTTCGATCAGGGCATCGAGCTTGGCACTGCCCTCGAGATCATCGATCGAGACCATCTTCGGGGCCGGGTCCGCGGCCGATAGCGGCACCAGCAGAAGCAAGATCACGGCCAACAGGAATCTCCGCAAGACTTTCACGGGGCGTACTTTAGCACAGGAGGGAGGGCTATAGGCTATAGGCTATAGGCTATAAGCTATAGGCTCTATAGGCTATAGGCTTTGGGCTTTGGGCTATGGGCTGTTAGCTGTCAGCTCTGAAACGCGCGTGGTGACCAAATCGAGTGGCACCGCTTCGAAGATGGGCCATTCGCGGTCGGGTGACTCGCTGTGGACCGGTGACCGACGGAGGATTTCCTCCACGAGCTCGTCGTCCACGTCCTTCGCGGTATCGGCCACCAGGACCGTCACCACTTCCCGCTGGTGGGCCGACTCGAGGAGCATCCTCGTGCCCGCGGAGTTGACGAAGCGTCGCTCTCCAACCGCATCGGCGCCGACGAGCACTACAACGGCCCCTGTGTCCAGCCATTCCGACGCGGCTTCGTCGGGCCGCGAGATCGCGTTGCCGAAAGCCGCCAGCCGCCGTGCGAGATCGGCGCCGCGGCCCGACGCGGTGCCGTCCAGCACCACCACCGATCCTCGCCATCCTCGCTCCCACGCGCCTTCCACCACCGCGGCAACTGCGGTCGAGCGCGAAACGGTCACCACCGTGTCGGCGTCTTCGATCCACGGCCAAGCGTTGGCGGCGAAACGATCGGGAAGCTCGTACAGGACCGCCGCCCGCTGCGCGAGCCAGGCCGCGAACCCGGCGACGCTCTCGGCCACTTCCGCTGTTGCCGCCAGTGCACGCAGATTGGCCATTGCCGGCTGCCCGTCACCGAGAACGTGGGCACCTTCGCGCAGGGACTCAGGCCGGATTGCGGCCGGCTGTTCGAGCAGGCCGCGAATCAGCGCCGCCTCGATCTCGGCCGCACCGTGCTCGCGGTCCGCCGCTGCACGCTGGAAGAGCTCGAGGACAATGTCATCGCGATTCATCTCACTCACTGGGTCAATTGTAATGCGCACCTGGCCCGCAGTCTGTATCGCCGCGAGAGGATGCCAGGCACGCCGATTCGCGGCGAATCGGGATGCCAGGCACCTCCGGTGAAGGTGGGCCGTTTCCCAGCGCGGAGAGGATGCCAGGCACCTCCGCCGCACTTCGTAACGTGCTAACTTTGAGCGGCTCGTCGCAAGGCGACGAGCAGGAGGCAACATGAGCGACGAAAATCCAAAGATCCCGAAGGCACCCAAATTGACCTTGAGCTCCGAGATCGGCCTCGGCCACTATTCGAACTTCGTCAGCATCGCCCACAACTTCTCCGAGGTGCTGCTCGACTTCGGCCGCACATTGCCCGGCCGTGAGGACATCCCGGTGGTGGCGCGAATCATCATGAACCCATTCCAGGCCAAACAGCTCTTGCGGGCGCTGAGCCACAACGTGCAGATGTATGAAAGCAGCTTCGGACCCATTCCCGACCCACCCGAGGGAGCGGCTGACTCTCCGCCGAGTGGGACGAATTAGCCCGGTTCCTGTCGCCTTCGCACCCGAATGTTCCATCGCTATCGCTATCGCAATCGCTATCGGGATCGGTATCGAGAAAATGAACTACCTACACGCCCATCGATAGCGATAGCGATCCCGATAGCGACCAGAAGCCAAACCTCGAGCCGCCCGTCCTGGCCGTATAGCCCTCACGAAAAAAAGGCGCACCCGGAGGTGCGCCCGATTGGTTGTGGAATTAACTCCGTCCTACTCCTCGAGCTTGAGAATGACGAAGCGATAGGCATCGGCCCGCGGAATAAAGACGTATAACCGCAGATAGCCGCCAGCATCAACGTCCTCGATGACGGCTCCGAGATCCGAGGGGCTGGTTATCGGCTCGCCGTTGGCCTCTGTGATGACAAGCCCAGGCGTCATGCCCTCCTCGCCGGCCGGCGACAACGGCCGCACGCGGGTCACTACGACGCCGTCGATGTCCTCTTCGATGCGGAAGCTCTGCCGCACCGACGGGTCAAGTGCGGTGACCGCGACCCCGACACGTTCGAAGACATCACCCTCGCCGCCCGGGCCTTCAGCTGGATCGGCGCTCGCGTCGGCGTCCTCACGCTCCTCGAGGATCACGGTGAGGTTTTTCGCCTTTCCATTCCGCATCACAACGAGCTCGACCTCGGTGTCCGGCGGCATCGCCGAGATGGTGTCAATCAGCTCGCGGGTATCCTCTATCCGCTCACCATCCACTGAAATGATCACGTCTCCGTGGCGCACGCCCGCCTTGTCGGCAGCGTGTCCTGGAACCACTGACTCCACCAAAGCGCCGTCGCTGCTGTCGAGACCGAAGGCCTCTGCTTCACCCGGATTCAGGTTGTTGATGGAAACACCGATATAACCACGCACTACCCGTCCACTCTCCCGCAGTTGAGGCAGGATCCTGCGGGCAACATCGATCGGGATCGCAAACCCGATATTCTGCCCGGCCGCGTTGATGGCGGTGTTGATGCCGATCACATTGCCATGGAGGTCAACCAACGGACCTCCGGAGTTGCCAAAATTGATGGCGGCGTCGGTTTGTAGAAAATTCTCGAAGGAGTTCGATTCGGCCGACAGACCGAGAGCCCGCCCTTTGGCCGACACTACGCCCACGGTCACGCTGTGCTCCATCTCGAGGGGGTTGCCGGCAGCCATTACCCACTGCCCGACGCGGACCGCAGCCGAGTCTCCGAGAGCGAGATGGTCGAAATCACGATCGGGCTTGACCACCCGCAGTAACGCGATGTCGGTGGCCGGATCCATACCGACGACTTCCACCTGGTATTCCGCGTCGTCCACCAGGCGGACCCGGATCTTGTCAGCGTCCTCGACAACGTGGTGGTTGGTGATTATCTCGCCGGTGGCTGTGATGAAGAAGCCCGAGCCGGAGGACCTGCGGACCTGCGGCTCCCGCTCCCGCTCCCGCTCGCGACCGTCCTCGCGGGGGCCAAAGAAGAAGTGAAAGGGATCGTTCGGCATCCCGCGCCGGTTTTCCGACGGTTCCCGGACCTCGTCCGAATACACCGACACGACCGACGGCACGACGTGGTCGGCCAGGTCGGCGAAGTCGGGCAGGACCAGGCCTCCGGATGTGGCCGCCGGCACCGGCTCCGGCCGATCGGCATCGACTCGCGTTGTCATGTCGAGCCCACCGGACAGGATCATGCCGAAGAGAATCGCGGCAACGACAACCGCCGCGAGTGAGAAAACTTTCTGGGCGTCACTTTTCATCAGAACCTCCAAGGATCGATGCGTTCAAGCGCACCGGCATCTGTCAGATTAATAACAGCAAAAGCCTTGCCAAGTTTCCGGTTGAGGCCATTTTCTCAGAAAATTCTCGATATCGGCCTTGATTTCACAGGATTTTGCATCAGCAGGGCTGCTACTCGTCGAAGTACGGCGTTGATGACGATCGGTTCTCTGCCATTTTGACGCGGAGGAGAGGCTATGCGGCTATACGGCTATACGGCAGGACGGCAGGACGGCAGGACGGCAGGACGGCAAGGAGATAATACAGGCTTCGCGCCGTATAGCCGTCCTGCCGTCCTGCCGTCCTGCCGTATAGCCGTATGGCCGTATGGCCTGCTAGTCCGCGATACGGATCTGGTCCTTGCCGTTTTCTTTGCCCCGGTACATGGCGAGGTCGGCGGCACGGAGGAGGAGGTTCTTCTTCAGATCGGTCGTGCCCTGGCGGGGGAGGTGGTGGGGATAGACGGAGACGCCGATGGAAGCGGTGAGCGGCTGACGCCAGTAAACCGGCCCATCGGACCAGGAGAAGGAGCCTTGCAGGAATTGGGTATCGGCGAGCTCCGTCTGGATCCTCGTCGCCACCTCGCACGCCATCTCCAGGTTATGGTCCGGCAAGATCACGACAAACTCATCCCCGCCATAACGCGCAAGGGTCGACTTCTCGTCGGTCACGGCACGGGTCAGGAGCCATCCGAACTCCTTCAGCACCTGCGATCCAGCAAGGTGACCGTGGGTGTCGTTGACGGTCTTGAAGTTGTCGATGTCAAGAAAGAGCAGGGCGATGGTCGAACGGGTCACGTCGGCACGAATGAGATCCTCACTCAGCCGGTGATGGAAGAAACGATCGTTATACAGACCGGTGAGATCGTCGCGACGCGCCATCTCGGTCGCACGCTGCGCGTCGAGAAGGTTCTCGATCGAGATCGACGTGTAGCGCGCGAAGATCTCGAGCATCTGCATATTGCGTTCGGTGTAGGGTTTGCCATCAGAGCGGTTGAGTAGCTCGAGAACACCACACACGGTGCGCTCGATTCGGACCGGCACCGCGACAACGCCGGTGGTTTGGAACTCATGGTCTTCGTCAAACTTGGAGTAGAAGTTGGGATCACTTTTCGGGTCCGACATGAGGTAGGGCTCTCCGGACCGATATACGTTTCCGACCACACCACGATCGGCGCGAAGGCTTTTACCGAGGAGAGCCGAACCGGAGGGGCCAAAAGCGGCCACGAAGTAGAGCAGAATTTCAGACGGTGTCTCGCCCCGCTCGATCGGCCGATCCATGAGAATCGATCCCGCCTCCGACGGCACGAAGTCGTTCGCCTTCCTCAGGATCTCGCTGAGAAACGACGGCAGCTGCAGCTGTGACATGGCAAACGCTGAGTAGCGTTTGCGGTCGAGGAAAGGCTCGAGATCGCCCAGTGGCAGGCTGTGGACCTCTGGTACGCCCATTGAATCATCGTATCACGCGCGATGCATCAGCCCTCGCTGGGTCGATGATTGCCGTAGAGCATCACGCGCGGCGCATCAAACCCCGCAGACGCTCTTCGAGATCGAGCACCGTCTCGGTATGGTCAGCGCGGCCAGGGGCAAAACGTATCGCCTCGAGCTCACGCCGCAGCTGCTGCATCTCCCCCTCGAGCGCGCGGCCTTTGGCGCGAGCCCGCGCATCCATCCACCACCGCTCGAGAGCCACCTGGAGCTCACGAGCACGCTCCGCGGGGCTTTCTCCGGCACGGCGTGGAGGCAGCGCTCCTTTGCGCCGCCGAGCCATCAAAAACGGCGCTACGCCGCCGACAGCAAGACCGATGATGAGGGCACCGACGATCCACGCCCACAGAGGCACGCCGGGTTCGACATCGCCCGTTGAGGGAGCCGCCTCGGCCAACTCATGCTGATCGACGGTCCGTTCTTCCTCTTCCACCACCGGCGTCGGTGTCGCCGGGGGCGGCTCGACCACCAGGCGCAGAGGCCCGAGGGTCTGTTTCCGGTAATGGCCGGCCGCCGGATCGAAGACCGCAAGCATCACCGATTCGAGCTCGATCTCACCCGATCTACGGGGCACCAGGGTCGTTCGCCAGGAACGGCTGCCGTGGATCCCGCCATCATCAACCGCCACGTTGCTCTCTTCTTCGGGTGGATAGCTCTCGCAGTCCAAGCACGCCGGCCACATGGCCGGGGCCTCCACGAGGGGCAAATTGCCGTTTCCACGGAGCTCGATTGTCAGCACAGCCGACTCCCCGAAGTCGATGGTCTCCGGTTCGATCGTTGCCCGGTAGCGAAGATCACCGACCGCACCGGAGAAACCTTCCGGCGGGCGGGGCCGCTGTGACACCTCGACGGTTCTCGCCTGGGTGGCGCGCTCCACGACCTGTTGCGGGGAGAATAGGCTCGCGGTTCGAAATCCGATCCGCGCCTCGACCGACGGCACCTCGAGCTGCCCGGTCTTGAGGGGTACAAGCACGTGGCTCGCGACCACGAATCGGTTGTAGCGAACGCCTTCGACCTCCACCACATCGCCGGTGACTCGCTCGGGTGGCTCAATTCTCTGGGCCCACCAACCGGGGTAGGAGGGCGGCGTTGTCCATTCGAAGCCGTCGACGCCGCCCGCGGTCGTGTCGAGGACAATTGCCACTCGAACCGGTTGACCGAGCACTGCCTGAGACTCGTCCACCAGTTGTCTGAGGACGATCCGAGCCGAGCGGGTCGGCTGGCGACGCTGAGCGAGGTCTTCGAAAGGATCGAAGGGAAACGGCGAACGCCGCCCCTGCCGCCGTTGGGAAAGGATGCTGCCGGGGACAATTTCGGCCCTCACGATCTCGGAGCTGAGCTCGGTTCCATCAAGCCTCACCGTCACGGGGCCGATTGCGGCCGCACCGATCTCCAGACCCTGCACGATGTAGCTGAAGCTGACGGCCCGGGTGGCTGCCCCATTGATCCACGAGAACTCGGTCTTGGTCGAAGGGCCGGAGACGACCTCGAGGTTTTCGAGCGGTCCAAGATCGACCTCCGGCGTTCCCTTCGGTTCGAGGATCCGCACCACCAGTACGGTCGCGTCCTCGATCCCAATCTTGCGGGGATCGAGGTGGACCTCGAGACTGGGGTCAGCAGCGCCTGCAACCGTGACTCCAGCGACCAGCAATGCTACCGCGATGGAAAGGCCCCGCCTCACCAGTCTTTCTCCACCTTGCCCGCTTTCGGAGTCGGCGAGCGAAGGGCCTCCCTCGCCTCCGCCTCGGCCCTTTCGAGGGCCGCGAAGAGCGGTTGGTTGGGGTCGGGCGTCGGCGTCGGGGCTGCGCCCTGGCCCTGGGACGGGGTCGGGGTCGGCTGCTGTTCGTCGTCGCCCTCTTGTTGCTCTTGCTCCTGCTCCTGCTGTTGCTCTTCCTGCTGATCCTGTTGCTGTTCCTGCTGTTGTTGCTGCTGATCACGCATCCTCAGCGCGAGCTCATAATTGTGTTTGGCCGCGAGGTCGTCTGGATCAGCGAGCATCGCCCGTCGCAGCCATTCGAGGGCAGCGTCCGGCTGCGATTGCACGAGTGCAGCGGTTCCCGAATTGTAGGCCGCAAAAGGAACTCCGCCCTGGTCCGCCGCCGCCAACAGCGGTGTTGCCGTCTCGAGCCTGCCACCGGCCGCGAGGGCCGTACCGAGGTCATACAGCCTCTCTGGCCCGTCGGGGTCGAGCTCGGCAGCTCCGGCAAAGGCCGCCGTTGCCTCCCCAAGCTCCTGGTCGCGCCACTCGGCAACACCCCGCCGAGCCAGACGGCGGCTCCCACCCGGGATCAGGCGCTGCCACCACGAGGCCGAAGGCAACGCCTCGTCCGCCGACGGTTGATTGTCGGTCACTGGAGGCGCCTCCACCCGCGGCGCAGACGTCGCAGGAGACACGCCCTGAGCAACGGCGAAAGAGGGCGCGGCAATCACCACGATGGCGGCTGCGGTCGCCAGTCGCCGCCACGGGGACATCGCGAAACCGAGGAACAGAAGGACCGCCGCCGCGGCGAGGAAAATCGGGAACCGTTCAACCCGCCGGACGGTACGGGTCTCTTCGACCTCGCGCGTACGGAGCCGCGCCACCGCGTCCGCGATTTCGCGCACGACCTCCGGGTCACCGAGAGACACGACCTCGCCATCAACGTTTTCGGCGATCTCGGCCAGCACCTCCGGGTGGGCGCGGGTCACCACCGGTTGGCCGTTCTGGTCGCGCTTGTAGTGCACGCCCCCCCGCTCATCGTGCTCAGGAATCGGCCCGCCCCGCTCCGTCCCCGCCACGATTCCGAGCAGCCCAACAGCCGCCTCCGAGAGGGCATCGGTGGCAGCGTTCACATCCCCCTGCAGATTTTCTCCATCGGTGAAGAGAAGCAGGACGCGTCCCTCACCTTCGGGAGGCAGAAGCTTCAGAGAACCGTCCACCGCACTCTCCAGGTTGGAGCCCGGCAGGGCCACCATGCCGGGCCCCACGCCTTCGAGAAAGACCGCGACCGCGCTCAAATCAGTGGTCAAGGGCACCAACGAGTACGCTTCACCCGCAAAGACCACCACCGCCATCCTGTTGCCCTCGAGCTGGGGCAGGAGCCGGATCAAGGTCTCGACGCTTCGGGTCAGACGAGACGGACGCAGGTCCTCACAGAGCATGGAATCGGATACGTCGAGGGCAATCACCAGATCGCGGGTTCGAATCGTCTCTTCGGCCGGCATCTCGCCCCACTGCGGTCGAGCCACCGCCACCACCAGAAGGGCCGCTGCTCCGCTCCAGGCGATCAAACGCACCACGCCGGTGGCTGGAATGCCGCCCAACAGCCGCCGCCAGACTCCCGGCGACGCGAGCCGGCGTTGCTGCTGAAGCCGGCGGCGATGACGGTAAACGGTGAGCACCGCCGTCAGCGCCGGCAGCGCGAGAAAAGCCAGCCGCGCGGGTTCTGCGAAGCTCACCACGGCGTCCGCCCGGCCGCTCCCTCGAGAATGACGCCTGCCGCCAGCAGGACCAGTGCGGCAAGTGCCCACGGTTCGAACCGCTCACGGTAGCGGACGAGTCGAGTCGAGGTGAAGA
>Ga0255054_10002159_pt1 | contig 11355 bp, 8 predicted proteins | sample JV7_2_23_MG_FD_188634 | JGI IMG/M metagenome (GOLD analysis project Ga0255054, IMG submission 188634) | Seawater microbial communities from Jervis Inlet, British Columbia, Canada - JV7_2_23 | ecosystem: Environmental > Aquatic > Marine > Inlet | place: Canada: British Columbia | collected... | reverse complement strand
CGAAATTATCCGCAACAGCTTGTCGGATCTCTTCCAAAACCGTCAACTGAAGAGTCTTCAGCTCATCCTGGATCCGCTGAGGAACTTCGGTGGGCGCTTCGGTAGCTGCGGTACCAGCACATGCCGCTAGCGGTAGTGCGATCAGTAAGAGCCAAGCGTTTCTCAAACAGCCCTTCTAAAGACCTCTAAGGGCTAAGAACATTACAGCTCGCCAAGAGCATATGTTCATTACACATTCGGGACCATGATCCCTCAATCAGCCGAGTCGAGCAGCCGCGCTCCCTGCGGCTCGGAATTCAGGACGAATGTCCGAACAGGGTCACTGAATGCCTCTGCCATCGCCTCAGCGATCGCCTCGTGCCGGTCAGCCGCGAAAGCGATCAGGCTGGGGCCTGCACCTGCCAGCGTGACTGCGGCCGCTCCAGCCTTCAAGCCGGCGGAACGCGCCTCGAAGAAACCAGGGATCATCGGCGCCCGATAAGGCTCATGCAGACGATCTTCGGTTGCCTTTGCCAGGAGATCGAAGTCTCCCTGGCGAAGCGCCTCCACTACGATCCCCATCCGTCCCAGATTGAGGGCCGCATCGCTCAGGGGCACATTGCGGGGAAGCGCGTCCCGCATGCTGGAGGTTGGCAGGTCGATCTCAGGCGTAACGATCGCAAATTGCATCGGCGGGATTGGGATCTTGGCGGATATCAGCCCGGAGGACGATTGACCGACAATGGTCAGTGCTCCAAGAATGGCCGCTGCCGCATTGTCTGCGTGCCCTTCCAACTCCCAGGCCATTTCCAACAGTTGCTCACGCCCCATACCGGTCTCTGAAATCGCATCCGCGGCCATCAAGCCGCCCACAATGGCAGCCGCGGATGAACCCAATCCAGACCTGAGCGGAATGCGGTTGGTTGATTGAATACGCAACCCTGGGGGAGGTGTGTCCACCGCGCGGAAGAAGCGATAAGCGGCCCTTGCGATTAAATTAGAAGCATCGGTCGGCAGCTGGCCTTCGCCCTCACCTTCCACTTGAATATCAAGTTCGCCATCCGTGACCTCTACCATTAGTTCGTTATGGAGATCCAGCGCCAGCGCAAGCGTGTCGAAGCCGGGGCCTAGATTGGCCGCGCTGGCTGGCACTTGTAGACGTATCGATTTCATAAGTTAAGTAGCTTTTCCAGAGCCTGCAGTTTTGGCGGAATAAGAGTTGTGGGCTCCGAAGACGGGCGGGGGTCCTTGAGCCCATGCCCGGTACAGACGCACACCACGCGTCGGCCACCCAGATCTAAGCGACCTGTCGCCGCCTCAGACCGCAGGCCGGCCAGGCCGGCGGCGGAAGCCGGTTCGACCCAGATCCCCTGGTGAGCCAGATCGCGCTGTGCCTCCAGGATGGCCTGATCCGGAACGGCCACGATGCGGCCGCGCGATTCTTCCGCCGCGACCAGCGCCTGCTCTCCACGTGCTGGGTTGCCTATTCGGATTGCACTGGCAACTGTCTCGGGATGTTCAATGACGCGCCCTTCAACCAGGGGCGCGGATCCGCTGGCTTGAACGCCAAGCAAACGCGGCAATTCGGCTCCCTCCACATCTGCAAGCTGACGAAAGCCCATCCAGTAAGCGCTGATATTTCCGGCGTTGCCTACCGGAAGAGCCAACCAGTCCGGAGCGGAGCCAAGCGTCTCGAAAATCTCGAAGGCAGCCGTTTTTTGTCCTTCGAGACGGTATGGGTTGAGCGAATTGACCAGGCCGATCGGAGTTCGCTCTGACAGCCGGACGGCGAGCGCTAGAGCTTCATCGAAAGATCCCTCTACTTCGACCACTTCGGCTCCGTGGGTGTAGGCGGCCGCCAGCTTTCCACTGGCAACTTTGCCATGCGGCAGTAGCACCACACAACGCAGGCCAGCGTGAGCCGCATAAGCAGCGGCGCTGGCCGCCGTATTGCCTGTGCTAGCACAGATGACCGCGCTGGCTCCCCGTGAAACGGCCTCCGTGATGGCAGTGGTCATGCCGCGGTCCTTGAACGATCCGGTGGGGTTTGAGCCCTCAAACTTGATGTGCAGCTCGGCCGCACCCAACTCGGATGCAAGCCGCGGCATAGAAATCAGCGGTGTACCGCCCTCCGAAAGCGTAACGGGCTCTTCATCCGCTGGCAGATTAAGATAGTGCCGGTAGCGTTCAATGATTCCGGGCATGGGGCGATTCTAGCATCGCTTGCGCTCCTCGAAGCGCCCGAGTCATACCGACCAATTGAGCGCTTCGACATCCCGTGCTTGACAAACACCAGATGTTAGACTATTATCTAGTGCACAATGATCTAGTAGATACTGATCTACTCGATAATTACTGTTGCAAGGAAATGCAGGCAAGGAAGGTGACCCAATGATCGAAGAACTGTCCATAGTTGCCCGAGCAAGAATGCAGCAAACCAACGGCGACTCCGGAGGCCATCGACCCACTCGAAGACCACGGCCTAATCCAAGACAGGTGATTGCGAGAGTAGCCTGCCGGTTGGGTGGCGCGATGGTGAGGGTTGGACGCCGGCTGGAATGCTACGAAGTGAACCTGCTAGGCGATGCAAGGCTTTTGAAGCCCGCAAAGGCTCAGATCAAATAGATCTGAGCCTTTTGCTTATGGCGAAGAATCTCAAGGAGCGATCCAGGTAGCAATCTTCAACTGGTAAAGATCAGGTGAGGAGACAAATGTGAGTGGATTGATAGAAAGAACGATTGCGAAACGCCAGCCAGAAGGGATGACGGCCTTTGGCATCATGTCCATCGGTCAGTTGATTTCGATGACCGGCACGGGCATGACCCGGTTTGCCATAACGATCTTTGCCTGGCAGTTGACGGGCGAGGTCACCACGCTAGCTCTTGTGGGCTTCTTTGCTTTCGCACCAGCCGTATTGCTCAGTCCGATCGCGGGGGCGATCGTCGATCGATCAAATCGCAAACTGGTTTTAATGCTCAGCGATCTAGCTGCGGTTCTGATGACCATTGTGGTTTTAATCCTATTCGCTACCGATCAGCTGCAGATCTGGCATTTGTTTGTAACAGCTGCATTTGCATCGGCATTCGAAGCCTTTCAGTTCCCAGCCTACTCTGCCGCGATCACGCTCATGCTTCCCAAGGATCAGTATGCACGCGCGAGCGGCATCCATTCGCTTGTCCATAGCGGCGCCATGATCGCCTCGCCCATCCTGGCCGGACTATTGATCGGGGTAATCGGAATTGGCGGCATCCTTGTTATCGACATCGTTACTTTTTTGGTGGCGATCCTGGCATTGTTTGTGATCTTTATCCCGCAGCCAGAGCAATCAGCTTCCGGAGAAGAAGGCCAGGGCAGCATCTGGAAGGAATCAGCATATGGCTTTCGCTATATATGGAGGCGACCGAGCCTCACAGGGTTGCTCACGATCTTTTTCTTGATCAACTTCATCGCCTCTTTCAGCATGGTGTTGTTGTCGCCAATGATCCTGGCACGAACCGGCGATGACCAGGTCGCCCTCGGTACAGTAATGGCGGTCTTCGGTCTCGGTGGCCTGTTCGGTGGCCTGCTCTTAAGCGTCTGGGGAGGACCCAAGCGACGTATCAATGGAGTCCTAATAGGGCTTGCGCTATCCAGCTTGCTTGGATTGACGCTGCTTGGGCTGGGGCAGACTACGTTGGTTTGGGCCGCGGGAGCATTTCTGCTTATGTTCTTTATTCCAATCATCCAGGGCTCGAGTCAGGCGATCTGGCAATCGAAGGTCGCCCCTGATGTGCAAGGACGGGTGTTCTCGGTGCGGCGTTTGATGGCGCAGATCACAGCGCCGATCGCCTTTCTGTTGGCCGGCCCGCTTGCCGACAATTTCTTTGAGCCTGCAATGCAAGTTGGGGGAAGCCTGGAATCTACCTTCGGCGGTTTAGTTGGCACCGGGACGGGGGCTGGCATGTCACTGATCTTCATAGTCACAGCGCTGCTCGGAACCGCGGTTTCGCTGGCCGGATATTTGGTCCCCGTGATACGCAATATCGAGGACATCCTGCCGGACTACGATGAAGAACCAGAAATGATACTTGACGGCACGGAGCATACCGCCAGCGAGCAAGTTGTTCCTGCCTAGCAATACTTAAGTCAGCCAGGAGAAGAGAATGTCCGAAAACGGAAACAAGAACACCGAACCGAACCTTTCTTGGGATTTAGGAACTGCCTACGACATGTTTCTGAGCCTCCAAGTGCTGCACGAACCGTCAACATTCGGGCTGCGTGCCGCATGGGCGGCAGGGATGCGTTCGCGCCTACCTGTCACGGAGCGTGAAACTCTGGAGCAGTTCAAAAAGGCCAAAATGACAACGCCGTTTCACTGGGTCTATGGCCTCCCAAGTCCAAAGGACGGTGCAGTTGCCTTAAGCGCACTCAAGGAAATGGCACCGGCAGATCGTATGGAAATGCTGGCGCGAAAGCCAGGAGATCCGGAATCGTTCCAACAGGTATTTCTGGAGGTTCGAGACAGAGGAACATGGGACGATTCCCAATTAGACGAAATCATCAGTCAGGCCAAAGAGATGCATGGAGGCGAAAAGCTCCAGCGAGAAGCGGTCGAGATTGCGCTTGATTTGTCTGCAGAGGCTGATGAGTCTGGAGAGAGATTTCTGACGGCGCTGCGCGCCTACTATGAAGTCTTCTTCGCCGAGGAAGAGAATCGGATTCGGCCGGCCCTGGAAGAGGGGCTTGAGAGGGCACGGAATTTGGCAGACGGCATGTCGTTCTCGGATCTGCTAGAAGAGCTCTCTCAGGGAGTGATACTGGAGGAAATTTTCAAGACGTCAAACCTGGTCCTGACCCCATCGTTTTGGGGATCACCGCTGCTTATCATCGATCAGGTCGCGGAAGATCGTGAGATCATCCTGTTCGGGGCTCGTCCTCTGGATGCATCTCTGGTGCCGGGAGAGGTCGTTCCGGATGCGCTGCTGCGCGGCCTTAAGGCACTATCGGACTCGACCCGACTGCGCATTTTGCGGTACCTCTCGGAGGAGGCGCTCACTCCCTCTCAGCTGGCGAGGCGACTGCGGCTCCGCTCGTCTACAGTAGTACACCACCTGGACGTTTTGCGACTGGCAACATTGGTTCAGTTTCGGATTGGGGAACACGGGAAGGACCGGCGCTACGCGGCGCGGCCGGAGGCGGTCGCAAGCTTAATGCAATCGCTCGACGTCTTTTTGAGCCAGAGAGAACCTATCGAGGCTGAACCAGATCCGGTCGAAGCCGAAACCTCCGGGGATTAGTGAAAAGCTAAGCCGGGGTCGCGCTTGGAGAGCCCAGCACTTCATATTCTCGTTCGAGCTGGCGCCTGAACTGCTGGGTGTACAGTCGGTAGTAGTGGCCCTTGGCACGCAGCAATTCCAGATGGCTGCCCATTTCAGCGATGTTTCCCTCTTCGATCACCAAAATACGATCCGCGCGTTTGATAGTCGACAACCTGTGGGCGATGATGAAGCTCGTCCGGTCGGTCATCATGGCTTCGATGCCTTGCTGAATCAGTTCCTCGGTCAGCGTGTCCACCGAGCTGGTGGCCTCGTCCATGATGAAGATCTCGGGATCCGCCAGAATAGCCCGCGCAAGGCTGATCAACTGCTTCTGACCTACCGACAGTAAGACCCCGCCTTCTCCTACCTCGGTTTCATAGCCATCTTCCATGTCAACGATGAAGTCATGCGCGCCCGCGATCCTGGCCGCCTCTACCACTTTGGCGTCGTCTGCCTCCAGATGACCGTAGCGGATGTTGTCCAGAACCGAACCGGAAAATAGATGAGGGGTCTGCAGCACCATTCCGAGGCGGGAATGTATGGCCTCCAGTGAGAAGCTTGTGTAGTCCTGGCCGCCGATTCGAATCTCACCGCCGGTTGGCTCATAGAAACGCGAAAGCAGGTTGACGATGGTGCTCTTGCCGCCGCCCGTGGGCCCTACCAGCGCGATGGTCTCCCCGCGCGGGACTAAAAGCGAAAAGTCACGCAGGACGGGGCTATCGGCATCGTAGTGGAAGTCAACGTGATCAAACTCGATGTCGCCAAGGATGCTGCCCGGATCGAATGCTTCTGGCCTGTCGGAGATCTCCGGAATCGAATCCATCAGTGAAAAGACACGCTCACCGGAGGCCAGGGCATGTTGAAGTTCGGCGTAAACTCTTGCCATTTCCTGGACCGGCCAGAGCATGAACACGATGTAAGACACAAACGCCGAGATGCCACCGATGGTCATGGCGCCCGACAGGACCTGCAGGCCACCAAACCATATTACGGCGCCCACAGCCAGCGAGCTGACGATCTGGATGATGGGCAGAAAGAGCGCAGAGAGCCACGCTGCCCGGAAACCAGCCCGATACATATCGCTGGTTAGCCCGTCGAACTCACGCAGGTTTTGCTCTTCGCGGCCAAGCGCTTTAGTGACACGTACGCCAGTAATGCTTTCGGCGAAAGCCCCGGTGATCTTGGAGTTGATCTTTCGTACCAGCCGAAACTCGCCCAGGATTCGTTTGCGGAACTCGAGTGCAGAGATCACGATCACCGGAACAAAGGCAAACACGATCAATGCCAGCTGCCAATTGATGATCACCATGAAGATCATGGCAGTAAGGATGTTCAGAATGCCCCAGGTGACGTCTAACAAGCCCCAGGTCACCAGCTCCGCCACCCGATCGGTGTCGGAGGTCACACGCGAGATAATCCAACCGACCGGGGTCCGGTCGAAGTACGACAGCGAGAGCTCCTGCAGATGGTTGAATAGGGTGCGCCGCATGTCATAGCGGATGCGCTCGCCCAAAATTCCAGCCATATAAATAAACCCAAAGACACCGGCAGCAGAAAAAAAGATCAGACCCGCGTAGAGCGCCACCCACTTCATCAAGACCGCCCGGTCATTGGTCAGGATGGCATCGTCGATCATCTTTGCGGTGATGAAGGTGAAGATCGAATCGACAGTTGAGACCAGGGCAATGGCCAGCAGGAATCCAAGAACCCAGCGCCAATGTGGGCGAGCCTGCGCCAAAATGCGCCTCAAGGTTTGTCCCGTGAAGGCTGTAGTGAAGTCTTCTTCTTCGAAACCGAAGTCAGACACCGGCGATTTCCTTCTCTAATTCGTCTTCGATGCGCGTTTGTGCGTCGTGTATCTGCTCGTAGAGGCCTCCCTCTTCGAGCAACTCCTCGTGCGTGCCGCGCTGGACGATACTGCCGCCATCCAACACCAGGATCAAATCCGCACGCATGAGGCTCTGAATACGATGAGCGATAATGAAACTGGTCCGATTCTGCATCAAGCGTTCCAGTGCCTCGCGGATCAAAGCTTCTGTTTCCGGGTCGACCGAAGAGGTGGAATCGTCGAGGATCAGGATTTGTGGGTTCGCAAGCAACGTGCGCGCGATGGCGATGCGCTGCTTTTGCCCGCCTGACAACGTGACGCCCCGCTCACCGACCAATGTGTCATAGCCTTCAGGAAAGGTAAGAATCACATCATGTACTGCGGCCGCGCGCGCGGCGGCCTCAATGTCGTCCTGACTCACCTCGCGTTTGACGCCGTAGGCGATGTTTTCACGTATGGTTCGCGAGAATAGAAAAGGCTCCTGCTCCACAATGCCTATATGGCCGCGCAGGTAACTGCGTGGATAGGAATTTAATTCCACCCCGTCGAGCTTCAAGCTGCCGCCTGTATAGTCGTAGAACCTGGGAAGCAGGTTCACGAGACTGGACTTTCCAGATCCGGTTGGCCCCAGCAAAGCAACCACCTGCCCTGGCTCTACCTGCAAGTCGATTTCTCTGAGCACTGAACTGCCGGCCTCGTATTCAAACTCAACCCCACTAAAATCCAGTCCACCTGCTGGGGCTTCGCTTGGAACATATTCGCCCACGTTCAAGGGCTCTTCCGGCTCCTTGATGAGTTCGGTTACCCGCCCATAGGACACCAGGCCGGAGGACATTTGCGTCACCAATCGCCCCAGATTTCGGATAGGCCAGATGATCCAGATGATTAGCCCTGCATATGCCACGTATGTGCCGATGGTGATCATTCCGTCCATCACCATCAAGGCTCCAATCGTCAAGCCAAACAGCAATTGAAAGCTGGAGAGGATGTCGGATATCGGCCAGTAGACCGAGTGCAATCGAAGCACGCGGCGGCCCCGCGTGAATTTCTCCCAGTTCTCAGCATCGAACTTCGATCGTTCGAAATCCTGCCGGGCGAAGGCCTTCACCACGCGCACACCGGATAGGTTTTCCTGAAGCCGCGTGGAGAGCGTGGCTTCCTGCTCTTGGTAGGCTTCGTAGGCGTCCGATATCTTTCGGAAAAAGTAGAAGGACATGCCGATAGTGATTGGAACGACAAGCACTGATAGCAGCGCCAATCGCGGATCCAGCCTGATAAGCACCGCCAAATTGACAACAAAGAGCAAGACGATGCGGCCAACGCCGATGGCCTGCTCCGAGAAAAAGCGGCGAATCGCATCTACGTCTGATGTTGAGCGCTGGACAAGCTCGCCTGTGCGCGCTTTGTCGTGATAGCGGAAGGGCAGACGCTGCAGGTGATCGAACAAATAGTCGCGTATGCGTTTCGCGATTCCTTCCGCTGTCTTGCCCGCCAGCCGACCGCTGAGATAAGTAGCGCCGCCCTGAATGAGAGCCAGACCCAGAAAGGCCAAAGCTACCCAGGGGAGCAAACGAATGGCATTTTCGGCTACCAGGATCTCATCGACATACTTCCCGAGCAGCAGATAGGTGCTGGCGCGTGCGAGCGCCGCCACCCCGATGCTCAGGGTAGCAATGAAGAATAGCAGCCGGTAGCCGCGCATGAGCCGCCAAAGCCCGATGATGCGGCGATCAGCTAAAGTCTGCTGCAGGTCGAAGTTTGAATCTTGATCGGTCAATTTTCAATTATGCGACGCGCGTACGCGCATCAAGAACATCTCGGCGCCAGCGGCATCCGAGTACCTTGGTCCACCGCGCGTACCCTCGCGGTGGATTCTTGACTAACTGAAGAATCCGGTGGGTGAGTCGGAAGATTAAGATCTTCCGGCGAGAGGAAAAGCGCGCGTGATGTGCTTCAGCGGAACATTATGTGTGGCATTTTACCATTGCCGTGGGAAGGCGCTACTTACACGCTTGCCATGCTGCTCGAGGCGGTGCTCGAAAGTACCAGCGCAACAGCCCCCATCAGACCTACGTCCACTCCCAGAGCGGCAGGCAGGATTTCGACGTCAAGAAAAACTGGCGACATCACGCGCTCCCTAACTGTCTCTCGAATTGGATCGAAGATCAGATCGCCGGCAAGGCTCACTCCACCGCCAATGAGCACTCGTTGGGGCTCGAGGATGTGGATGAGGTTGACCAGTCCAAGGCCAATATAGAATCCAGCCTGCCTAAACAAATCCTGCGCAAGCTCATCGCCAGCCTGAGCAGCCTCGGCGATCGATTCGCCTGTGATATCGTCGCCGAATTCGGCGATACGCGATGTTTCCCCCGCTTCTATGCGCTCTTTTGCATTGCGAACGATAGACGGGCCCGAGGCCAGTGCCTCTAAGTGACCCGGCTGGCCGCAACCGCAAATTGGTCCACCGGCAACCAGAAGAGTCTGGTGTCCGACCTCGGCTGCATACCCCCTGGCCCCCAGCAGCAGCCTGCCACCGCTGATGATCCCCCCGCCGATGCCAGTGCTGATGGTCAGATAGACCATGTCATCAACCCCCTGACCCGCACCAAACTGATGCTCTCCAAGAGCAGCCAGATTGGCATCGTTGCCTGCGAAAGCCGGCCGTCCGAAGCGATCGTGTACGTAGCCTGAGAGCGACAGGTCTCCGAAGCCGGGAAGATTCGGCGGATCATAAATTCGGCCGGATGCATCGATCGGCCCTGGTGCTCCTATGCCGATCCCCAGCACCTCGTCGGAGTTAACTTCTTGAATGACCTCTTCGATAACAGAACAGATCCGTTCTAATACGGCCTCACCACCCTGCTCTGCCTCGGTAGGCATCTGAGACCGAGCACCCTTTCCTCCTGCAAGATCGGTGCGGATCGCTCTGATTAGCGTGCCGCCTAGATCAACTCCTATTACCCATCGATGCATAATCGCTCCTCGCCTTAGCGTATCTGATTCGTGATCGCCCATGCTATCAATCCCGCATAGAGCCTGCAATAGCCGATGTATGCCGCCGTACAGTGAGTCCCTTTTCCCGCTGTTAATCTCTACTAAACAGTTCCCTAATCTGCGTGATCTATATAATCAGATGCTCATGTTGCACATTGTAAGATGTCACCGTGGTGGAGCATCAAACTCATGGCGGGCACCAACGCCTAGTGCCCTAACATAAAAGGTAAATTGGAAAAATGGATCCACTCAACGTAACAATCGGATTGGCCGTTTTAGCTGGCTTGGCTTCCTTCTTATCGCCCTGCGTGCTGGCCCTGGTGCCGGCATACGTTGGTTATCTCGGTGGTCGCAGTGTGACCCCCGAGGGGGCGGTGATCGAGAATCGCTGGGTCACATTTTCGCATGGCGTGGCATTTGTGGTCGGCTTCAGCATCGTATTTATATTGTTGGGTGCCGCCGCATCGGTGATTGGTGCCATCTTATTTGATCTTCGGGTATGGCTCGCCCGGATCGGCGGGATCGTAGTCATCATCTTCGGTTTGCACACGATCGGGGTTATCAACATCCCCTTCCTGGACTACGACACAAGGGGCGCATACCAGCCAAAGTCTGGCTCTGGCTATGCTTCTTCGGCCATGATGGGGGTATTTTTCTCCGCCGGGTGGGCACCGTGCGTCGGCCCGGTCCTGGGTGCAGTATTGACCCTCTCTCTGACCAGCGCTGCGTTGGGCCAGGGAGTAGTCCTGCTGACCGCTTATTCCATTGGCCTGGCTATACCCTTCCTGCTGGCCGCGTTAGGCATCGGGAGGGTGGCAGAACTCATGCGAAACCACACCCGAGCGGTGAAACTCATTTCAATGGGCACAGGTGTAATCCTGATCGTGGTTGGCATCATGTTGCTCACCGGCACGCTGGAAGCTTTGGCACGATTTGGTTTCTTCGTGGACTTTGGTCTTTAGGAAAACAGCATGGTAGAAGAGCACCGATCATCTATCGGCAGAAGCATACTTATCGGCGCAGTGGGGATCGCGGCGCTGGCTGGGATAGCCTATGTTGCGACGCTCCCGGCGGCTCCGTCGATATCTACGGCAGCCGACTCGGGAGATCTCGCAGCTCTAGAGGTTGCGCCGCGTCAGGGTGCGCTTGCACCAGATTTCAGCCTTATTAATCTAGAGGGCGAGCAGATTGCGCTGAGCGCGCTGCGCGGACGTCCGGTCATGATCAATCTCTGGGCAACCTGGTGCGCTCCGTGTC